>OIYW01001161.1_pt1 | contig 19165 bp, 19 predicted proteins | sample 1588351 | NCBI WGS metagenome assembly OIYW01 (sample SAMN03283268) | human gut metagenome | biome: human-associated habitat; material: feces | host: Homo sapiens | place: USA | collected 2013 | reverse complement strand
CAAGGTTCTATGATGCCGCGGCCCGGCGGTTTATCTCCATGGACCCGGTAAAGGGGACGCAGACTGATCCCATCTCCATGGTTCAATACCTTTATGTCAAAAATAACTCCTTGATTTATATTGATCCTACCGGTGAAGTTATTGAGGAATTTCGTGTATGGCTAAGTGGGGAAGGATAGAAAACTGTAGATGAATTAGCAAAAGAAGGGGTTAGATGGGCTAATTGGGAAAATATTTTGAGTGAAAAAATTGCTAAAGAGCTAAACGAAAAAGGCATAGGTAAAATTGAAGATGACGCACTGCGTGTTTTACTAACAGATACAGTAATTTATAAAAATGCGCAAGAGCTACAAGATGAATTTTATACGATATATATAGCTAGCGGGCCTGCTATTTCGACATCTCATATAATTCATACCACACTTGAGCCGCTGTATGAAGAGTACCAGGTACCTGTCCATCCCGATAAAGAATTTTGGAATGGACTATTTAATGCATTTAATGCAGGTATTAGTGTGGGCATGGACTTCGCAACTATGGAGATGATTGCTGATGCAAGTTATGTCAATACAAACAAAAATCCTTGGGGGAAAGACGTTTTTACAAGAGGACAAATCGTAGATGATGCACTCGGAAATAACCTAGGGAGGACATTTCCTCGTATCGACATATGGAATAAGGCAGATGATGCTATATATAGTATTAAAAGCTATGATACGGCAACTAGTTACCAAAAAGCTAGGTCTTGGTATAAACAACTAAAGTGTGATATAAATACTTTAATTGACGTTACAAAAGACATTTCTTACCGTGGTACCACCGTAGCAGTTTCGGCTTCTACCTCGAAAGGACTAATTATAGCTCTACCCAACAAGGCACTGACATGGAGCCAAAGACTAGATTTGCTTGATGCATTTACCTATGCCGCAGATAATGGGATTAAACTAATTATTAAGGTTGTGAAGTGATTTTGTACAATGACAAAGATTTGGTGCAACTGTATTTTAGAAAAGATAGAGATATTCTAATAATTGGAAGTCGAACTTGGGATGGGCCTTACAAGACATGTGGATTCCCAACAATTGTTCCATACACTACATCAAATGAGATTCTTGGTAAACTAATTGTCGATCATTTTTCGAGAGTTGATAGTTTTACTTCAAAAGATGAGAATGCAAATTTCTTCAAGGAATTGAAAGGAATGAGTTCGTGGAGAAAGTTTGCACAAGCGGTGGGTTTGATTTGCGTCTGGAAAACACATCACGAATACGAAATGATTTACAATGTCCGAAATTCGGATAATTCCTTTAGTCCAGACGGAAAGCATTGTTCTCACCTGAGTATTTGCTCCTCGGAAGAATTAATCGGTGCTAAAGCTAAAGAATTAATGGGTTTACAGCAGGAAGACACTAAAAGTATGTAGTTCTAGACATGGCCAGGGTATATAAGCAACAACATTCTACGGATAGCAACTAAGCACCCCTATCCGGCCCTCGGGTATTGTTCTGAGGGCCGGATAGGTTTACCGAAGAAGGCGGAAAATGGGTACATGGGACACTTCGTTGTACGGCGGAGATCTTCCACTGTATATCAAGGAACCTCTTTAGAAAACAGGGGTGGCCCAACAAAGTGGGCCGCCCCTCGCTTACAGTTGAATATCCTGGCGATGATCCAACTACTCCGCCAGAAGAAGGAATGGAGTGGCGTGGCCAAAAGCCAGTTGGCGGCGATAAAGGATCATGGTACGATCCTAAAACAGGTAAGTCTTGGCATCCTGATTTGAATCATCAACCGCCTATTGGTCCGCATTGGGATTATACCCCCGGCAAAGGACAACCATCATGGAGAGTATTCCCAGATGGCTCTATCTTGCCTGGATAATAGAAGGAGTTTGATAGAAATGGAAGACTGGAGATTATCTCGTGGGCAGGAAGATTATTTGTCCGGTGTTGTATTTCACAAAGAAAGAATGCTCCCACAGCCTCAAGATTTAGGATTTCATAAACACTGCGAACTCTGTTGGACAACATTGAGTCCATATGGCACAGACGAACATGAGGGTTATGTTTCAGAAAATCGGCAATATTGGCTATGCCAATCTTGTTTTCAAGAATTTAAAAATATCCTTATGTTAGTTGAAGATACAAGCCACTAAAGAGCATAGGTTGTATAAATAGTGACTTTTTACGTCAACTGTTACTCTGCCCGATTGCTTGTCCCTGGCCTGCAGCCGCAGGCCAGGGACATAAAACCCGAGGTCAGCGAGAGCTGGATTCGGTAAAGAACTCCACTAGCTATGGGTATTTGTTGATGGCAAAGCCACTCCCCAATAGAACACTAAACTATTGTAAATAGTGTGACTACAATGCCCCATGCTTATAAGCAGCAACATTCTGTGCATAGTAACTAAATACTTCTCTATCCGGCCCTAGGCATTGTCCTGAGCTAAGTGTAAAATAAAGGAAAAAACACAAGGGCGGGTATTGTTCCGCCCTTGTGTTTTAATTTAGCTATGCATTTCTCGGTTGCCCGGATAGATGACCTTTGCCTCCCGGGAGTTTCGCCGCTGGATAGCCCTGATCCATGTTTGTTCCCGCTCCATCGCCTCACCGCCTTTCACAGGTATATTCGTGTTTCAGAGTACCATCGTTTCAGAAAAATAATTGAAATCATAAAAGGGACATGTTACCATGGAAACAACAAAAAGCGAGTAATTCCGGAGGTGAAAGTATGACCGCGGCAGAGTTTATAGCCGCATTTGCGGAAAAAAGCAAGAGCTACAACATCTTTGAACACGACGAACTGATAAAAGCGGTCAAGGGATGCGACGAAGCATTGAAAAGCACATTTTTCCCAAAAAATGAAACGCTCCCCTGTCCTGATAGCTGCAGTGAACTTGCGGTCAAGCTTGTCTGCTATACCATCACAAAGATTACAGACTATGGCTTTAACAAATGCATCAACGTGATATCCTATCCCACTGTAATCGGAACGCTGCTTTGCGGAAACGATGCGCTGGGTAAATGGGTACTGACACGCTTTATCGACAAAATGATAAGCCCCAGTGATTTGACAGACGACTTTAAAGCTGAAATTTTTACCATCATTACAACAAGTCACTATGTGTTAGGGACTATCCTTGAAATCGAATCAGGTAGCCGGGAAAAGGCAGTCCTGTTGTTTAGATTTGTAAAAACCTACATGCCGTCAAGATATAAGGAATTCTATTCTGCATTTCCTTCCGAAAAACAAAACCTGATCGAGGCACTCGCTCAAACTCCCTATTTTAATAGCTACGCCAGCGATGACAGGCTTTATCTTGATATTAAGGACGATGTGTCCACTGCGATCAAACGGCAAACTAACATTCGAGACTATACTATCCGACAGGAGTCCCATGGCTATTTTTGCGCCGGAGAGGCCTACACCGTACCTGCCATTACTGAAACACATCACGAATACGATGTGGGCGAAGCTGTGCTGAAGTGGCTGAACAGTAATATTGTGTGTCAGTACAATCTGCGCAGTGAATATACCTTGAATAACCACATCCATAACTGTGAGAGCCAAAGGGAAAATACCGGAACAGGCTGTGTAACTGCCCAAACTCTGATTACGATGTCCGATGGCATGACGAAGCCCATCATCAGTCTGCGCTCGGGTATGAAAGTACGCAGCGCAGGTGGTATTTCTGTGCTTTCGGATGAGTTTATTGTAAACCGTCGGCTGAAAACCCTGTACGGGATCAACGAGTTAGAGCCATTTATGTCGCCGGAGCATGCGGTGATGACTACTGAGGGCTGGAAAAGTCTTGCCCCCGAACAATCCAACCAGATCAACTCCTATTATAATGTAACTCTGCTGCGTCGGGGCGACCAGGTATTTACCCTGGAGGGGACTGTGCGGGTAGAGAAAATTACAGTGGCACAAGCGAAACCAGAGGAAAATTTTACGGGATATGACCTGCATTTTATCAGTGGAGAGAAATCCTACTACGCCAACGGACTGTTGGTGCTGCTGAATTATCCTGACATTACACTGGCGCGGCTGATGCGGGCCCTTGAGGGGATGGAGGCCGGGCGCCGCCGCCGCTTTCTCACGCTGTTTCAAACAGAACGGGACCTTTTTGACGAGTTGCTTCCAAACGGATTAACAGCTTATTTTGAGGAGTGTGCATATGAGAAGTTTAAAGACGATTTCGATGAACTGCTTTAAAATTCACACGGCCAACCGGGAATTTTCCCTCTACGGAGGGCTGCTCTATCTGGACGGCACTCCGGTACAGAGCTATTTTTCCAAAAATATGTTCTATTGGGAGGCAGAAAAGGAGCGTGGAGCTCTCTATCTGTACCATCATGGGCTGATGGCCCAAGTAGTTCTCCAAAAAGACGGAGTACGGGAAATACATAACGCCTCCACCGAGCAGCATTACACCATCAGCTACCGTCAGCAGGGAAAGTCCGCCGATGCTGTGGTGGAGGTCTGCTTTGGCATTTGTTTCGATACCAGCCAAAGGTCCCATTACTACTGTGGAGTAATTTATAATGGTAAGGAAATCATTTCCGTACCCAAAACGGACAGTGAGAAGATCAACCAGCGCATTATGTCGGTGGATGTCACCAAGCAAGGCCTGCTCCATATTGTGATTGACTCCAGCGGCTACAAGGATATGACAGCCGGGTTCCCAATTTCCCAGTTGGACATGGTGTTTGACGCCACCTATAACACCTGCGATACCACGGTCACAGAGGGCGAGATCAAGGTGGAACAGTGCCAGGCCAACTTGGACCTGTGGGAGATGCAGCAGGTTTCTCCTACCCTGAAGGGCAAACTGCGGATGAAATACAACAGCAAGTTCGACTTGGGGGAGCGCACCATTACTATTACGGTTGACAGCCTGAAGAAGAATGGCGGTGATCACTACTACGGCAGTGTAGATTATGGGCAGACCCAGATTGTTGCCATCCCCTCTACCGACGAGGAAAAACTGGCTCAGGATATCTTTTCCTGCGGAATACTTGCGTGGAAATGGAAGCTCTCCGCGAAAGGCCTTTCCTCTTTTGAAAGCGGCTGCTACGCCGATTCTCTAACTGTATGGGAGGATTCTCTGCGCCCTGCCTTTGTATATGAAAAAGTGTCACAGATCGTCAACTACTCCGCCACAGGCCATATCAGGCTCCCCCAAGCACTACAAAATCGGGACCGGCGTTTTTGTGTGGACAAGCTGGCTGTTGCCCGCCTGAAGGAAAACTGTCTTGCGAACGGGTTTGATACGGCCCCTCTTTCCGTGGACGATTTATTTACCCTGTCTGCCCCTCCACAGATGCAGATTGAGGATCCAGACAACCCAGGCCAATATCTGACAGTGGATGGTCAGCAGCACGTGCATCAAAAGTCCACCGAACTGTTAAGCTGCCTAGCCGCCTACTATACTGCCGGTGTGGAGAGCAGCGACAAACAGCTGACCTACGCTGACCTCTACGGATATACCAAAGACTATGCCAAAACTCAGATCATCCAGGTCAGTCCTGCCATTATTACGGAGATTGAAGCAGAAGTAGATGAGAAGGGCAGGAAATATGTAGTAGAATTCCTCAAGATGTTTTCAGATATTATCTTGTCCAGTTCCTACGCCAGTTCCAGCAACAAATATATCCAAAAAGGGTTTGCGAAGGTGACTAAGCCGGTAGAACGCTGTCAATACTATATGGCCAATAATCATCCGGGCGCGATGCAGCATGAAAAGGGCTATCAGGTGGCCATGAGTATTATCGACCGCTATGTCTATATGAGCCTGGTTCCTCGTCTCAAGGATTATTATGGGGAACAGTCCGAGCAATGGGCGGAAGATCTCTATTACGCCGCGCTGGACCGACTGGTCATGCTTCAGCTACAAACCATCGGCGGCAGCAACCGCGGCACTCACCTTGCAAAAATGCTGTCGATCCTGGACAGCCGGAAGCATGTTTTAAGGCAGTCACAGCACGGTGATCCGGTTAAGGACGACGATGGCAAAGATGTAGAAATGCCTTATGGCGCGGCTCTTTATGCCCAACTGTTCAATATGTCGCTGTCTGAGGTGGGCAACAGCTTTCAGGGGCCGGATAGCGAGGCAAATTTTTTTAAAATTATGGAGATCGTGTTCGGTGACCTGTATGACAAAATCACTGGCGGCCAGCCCTCCGATATCCCGGAAGATGTGTTCAAAGAGCTGCAAAAGATCCTTGAGATTGACCGGGATATCTTTATTGTCGATCAGCTTTGCCAGTTGGAGGAGTATCTGAACTTCTCCATGCTCACAGCGGACCTGGTAAGCTCTATTGTCAAATACGGTGTGGCAACAAATGTGTTCGGCAAGATTACATTCTGTGCCATGTACGCGATGATTGGCGCCTCTTTCAGTTCAGTCTTTACACAGTGGGACAGCCTGACGGATGCTGAGAAAGCTGAAGGCATTCTTTCCTGTATCTTTTGCATTGTAGGTGTGGCGCGGGAGGCGGTCACCTGGAGATCGGTCTCCCAACTGGTTGACCCCAGCACACCCCCTGACGTACGTACCCAGGCCGCCTACCGTCTGAAATACGGAGGCACAGACCTTGAGGCCATCAAGAACGTGATCCCCCAAGACCCTGCCAACCCCTATGATCTGTCCCAACGGCTGAATTCCGCGTCAAAGCAGTATTCCCTGGAGATCCATGATCCGTCGGGTGTGAAGGTAAAGCTCTCCTTCTGTTCCAAGGTTTTCGTTTGTCTTGAGATTTCGTTTCGGGTGATGAATGTGTTGCTGTTGGGGTATGCGTTTATTATGTCAACCCTGTCTCTGGCAGAGTTGTTTAAGTACGATTACTCCGAAGCTTTGCGTGCGGTTTCGGTTATCAATACCATATTGCTGGCTGTATCTTTTGTGCTGGAGTTGGCGGATATGGGGATTCGCTTTGGAATTATCACAGCTTCTGCACAGATTGCGTCCGTGATTCCAGGCGTTGGCTTGGGAATCATGCTGCTCGCGTTTGTGTTTACCATCGCCGAACTGATTCTGAAGAAGGACGAGGTCAAACCTCCAATCCAGCTGATTATTGAAGAACATTTGGCTAAAACTGTGGCAGCTTTGCCTGAGCCCCCGTCGGATTGGGAACAGGCAAATTTGGCGTTGGCCTGATATTATAGCAGTATCCAAAATTATTAACATTGACCGGTGAAGGACACAGGGACGGAGCCCCCTGCTCTACTAGTGAACTGTTATACACGATCGTCCCAGAAATCTATCCTTATCTGCCCATGAAAAATTCTGCTTATCGCGAGAACAAGTAACGCAGTAAAAAAGCAAGTGACCGATTCAAAATATCAGTCACTTACTTTTGCTGTAGTGTATAGTAACTATTCAGCCAAAGCAGGTCTAGCGTAAGTGTAAACCGGATGGCTTTACTGATGGAGTAACGAACCTGGGACACTGTCCTGTACGGCGGTGATCTTCCGCTGGATATCAAGGACAAAGACTATGAATAGTTGTATGAGAGACATACGTCGGAAGATGCGGCGGCCCTGGTCTGGAAGGAGTTGCAGAGGAGCGTTTCGTATAATGCAGGCTATATCGTTTGTTTTGAATATGAAGTTCCTGCAAATACAAAAAATGAAGCAAACATTACCCCAAAGAATAGTTGTTCTCAATTCTTCTATAAGTATTTCAATATTTAATTTTATATTCATTTTCTCTTCCGTCAAATTTCGATTTTCTGCTTCGCTCCCCCCCCCCCCCCCCCCCCCCGATAAATGGGAATTTATCTGTGAGGATGGTATTTTGTATGTAATATATTTAACATAGAACCAATAAAGATACCATATATCACGTCTATACATTTTTATCAATTCAACTTTGTATCATTTAATCTCTTATATTTAAAAAAGCTACAAATGATGCCATCGTTCCTGTAATACATTCTGTCAAAATCAAAATTGTCGCAATAAAATATAAACAAATTATATGTGGATAATTCTCAAATGCATAAGCCACTAAATACCCTAATATCAATACTGAAATAGTTGGAAATATGCTAAAAACATACGAAAGATAAACTTTTTTTACATTCTCGTCTGAGTTCCTTTTTTCTAGCAATTCTTTGTCCGTCTGAAATACGGTAATCGCTAACGCGACGATTGCTAATACAACAGTAAAGCCAATATTTATCGTGTCAGTTAGCACCTCACGAGTAAAACTATTCCAATTCATTATTCCGTAATATAATGCAACTAAATTTATTAAACATATCAATACCCCAGAAATTCCTCTACTAATTTTACTCGAGAAAAAAATACTTGGCGGCACGCTGTTATTCTGTTCATTTCTGTTATTTTGATTTTTTCTTCCCATCTCTATTTTTCCTTTTTAGCTTAAAAACTTTCGTACTATTTGGCAAAACTCAAAGTAACTGAATAGACCACTGTCCTTTTGTTTTGATAAGATTTTATCCCTATATAATACACTGTTTCGTTGCACCAAATTCCGATTTGTCGATTTGTTTATAATCATATTTTACCATACAGACTTTAAGAAAGCTATTCATTTTCTCTGAATTTTAGGAATAGTAAGGGCTACTGTCTATCAAAGTTTTTCGTGCTACTTTACCACACATGAGCATTGCTCCCGGCACTGTTTCAACAGTTCCTCTGTGCTCTCTTCTCCACTGACGGAGAGCATACGCATCTGCTCTGCTTCCACATAAAACCGGATGCCAAACCGATTCCAGGCAATGACTTGCTCGGCATTTCGGGCCCGAATTATCTTTTTCAGTTCTTTCTCAAACTAGCTGGGGTAAAAATTGCGCCGGATGGTCTGTGCTGTGTAAAGTGGATGGACATAGGGGTCATCCGTTTCAAAGTCAAACAGCCCGGGCCAGTAGATACGGACAGCGCCGCCGAAGCAGGACCATTCATCCCCAACGATCCGGCTGAACTCATAGGTCACGTCCCAGTCGATGACCATTACATGGGCGCTGCCAGCCAGATCTGAGGCCAGCTCGCGACCGTCAACCAAATATCCATTTTGCCCAAGCGCGGGGTTTTTGGCCTAGGAGACCACAACAACTGGCAACCATCGGTCTGGGGCACACAAAAAGTCGGCCAGCTCGCCAACCTGTTGTGTGGTAATACGCTGAAGGCCTGTCGAAAGCTGGCGGCCATCATTCAGGCCCACCTCATCTATCAGTTGGCCCACAAATGCCAGCGGTCCGGACGCGGGCTTCGCTTTGGCACCGGGCTCCCGGAGAAAAGCGGTCTCCCGGACCGCAAGAAGCAGACTTTGGCGGTATGGCATGATCTCGGCCTCGACGGTGTCCCGGATGCCGTTCTCAAACACGGAGGAGCGGAGGGTAAAGAAGTGCTCTTCCGGCTGGTAGATGGCCGCAACAGACCGCCCTGTTTTTGCTGATTTACTTACGGTCGCCGGAAGCTCCGGGAGCGGAATGCAGTCGATGACCTCCCGGCGCATCCAGGCATAGAGAATCCACGCTGCGGTCATAAATTTTTCGTCATTGATCCCGTCCGATTTATTGCCGATCAATGCCGTGAGCTGATAGATACTTTTCATTGAATTTCTCTCCATGACTGGAGCCGTTCAGAAAGCCCCCGATTTTTCTTTGCTATTATTTAGTATATATCCTTCAGGGAATATAGATGATAATTGTAAAGAATTAGACCACTCGCCCAGTACCTCAGACTTGGGGAGAGCCGTATTTTTACCGATATCCAGCAAAACAGCCTGCCTTGTCTGCGGAATATGGGCCAGGATCTGCTGGGCGTAGGCCGAGGCAGACAGGTCGCAGATGCAGAACATAGAGCGGTCCATCAGCTCCAGAATCGTGCTGATGCGGCAATCGACAGCAGGGATACCCCCAATGCTTTCGGCGGCATCACATGGCGGACAGAATTCGGCCTTCAAGTCATATAGTTCACTAGAACCAGCATCCCAGGCCACAGCTCTTGTTGGAATTTTATGATAGAGTGGTATGGATTGCTGCAGTGCGAACATAAATCCGGAGTGGACGGTCTCGGCCTCCAGACAAAATTGGTCAATTTGATACCGCGTCATTAAAAAGCGGATACAGTTTGAAAAAACACATAGGTTTTTATAGTTGGCATCGCCCAACGCAAAAATACTACATACCGATAACTTTTGAGGGATTTTGGGAATACAGGAGCTTATGGAATCCAGTTGCTTCTGAAGATTTTTGGTAACAGCAGCTTCAATCTGTTGCACACGGGACACAGTCAAATTGAGGTGCATTGCAATCTCTTTCTGTGTGTATCCTGACTTTCGCATTTGAAAAACAAGACGTTGCCGCTCGGGTAATTGCTCAGAACTGGCAAGGATAACCTGCTCCAGCTCTGGTGCTGTGACATTGATGATCTGAACTCCAGCATTCCTTGCGGAATTAAGGACGAAATCATCCCGATCAAAAAGGTCTTCATAAAAGCCATTGATGACGTGAGTAGACTGCTTGACCATCCATTGGACAGTTCTTTTTAGGACTTTGAGTGGATTTCTGTCTTTGGATACGGAAAGCGGAAGCAGCCTGTCCGCGATGAAAAAGAGCGGGTGGGTCCATTTGTCTGCCAAACGCTGTTCCAGCTCTAAACGGTCCGCAACCAAGGTCAGGGTCACTTTTTGGGGCGCACACTGTTTGGCCCTCAGAGCGGCCAGCAGACACAAAGCATAAAATGGCTCTGTGGATTTCCATAAATAGAGCAGAAACTCCACAGAATCATTTTCTTCAACCAAATGGTTGACTGCGGCCTGCAGCCTAAGCTGTACATCATGGCCGTAGATATGGCGGTGTCCCAGAAATGAACATACGGCCATCATGCATCCTCCGCCGGGAACAGATAATAGCAGGTTCCGGCGCTCGGGGTGTGCCGAAGCTCCGCTATCTGATTCGCCTCTATACAGTTTTTATTGTACTCCCGAGCATACAGAACCGCATTTTGTAGGGCAGCCGTATTGATCCGGTCGCTCCAGGGCTGCTGGGCACAATTCAAAAGCTGAAAAAGCGGGAGGCAGCTCTGCTCATACTTGAAAAAGCGGAATCCGCATGTCTTGTCAATCCCGTTCTCCCGGTCATATGGATTGAGCACAGCTATCTTTACAGTTTCCGGAAGAAGGCTGTCACAAATAGGGTATGCAAGCGCCAGGACCCACCCAGCTTTCTCTGTTCTCAGCCAGAAAACCCCATTTGCCAGACGGTCATGCTGGAGTGGAGCTCCCCACGGAGTTTCGGTCGGGATCGGGAACTCTCCAAAATACTCCGGGCAGACCTCCATCCCCCGTACCCGGACTTCTAGTAATGATTCTCCGTCGGGCAGAGGGAAATTATGATCTACAAGATACTTATCAATTTCATAGGTCATGACCCACCGGGACTTGTCAAAATAATCTGCATTGCAGTACACCACAAGGACTTCTGGGGATGATTCCAGCGGTATCCCATAGGCTTTTGCAGTGAGTGGGATGGCGGGAGAATCTGCCATTACCACAAATAAGTCGGAGCATATAAATTGATCGAGAGGAATGGGAACTGTCAGGATTCTGAAAATGCCTGGACAGAGCTTTTCCACCGAGCGGATTTTCCCATATCTACTCTCAAAAGCGTGGACATTAAATGGGAGATCGGAAATTGGGACCGAGTGTTCCATTGCAGCTCCTCCTTATATCTTGAAATCTGCCACAGACCGCATTCAGGTGTCGCCCGTGGTCATATTTTACTTTCATCCAGCAGTGGCTGTATACGAAAGAGAATTTTGCTGGATTACCCGTATACGGGTAATCCGAGGTATGATTATTGCTATCATGAAGACACTAAACTGCGATGGGGGGGTCTTCAGATAGCAGCGAGAGAGCAGTATGCACAGATTCTTGTTAATAGGATTTTGGCGCTATGCAAAAGCAGAGGCATCTCTGTCAATAAGTTATCAGAAATGAGCGGAGTTAGCCAATCCACTCTTGACAATTTGGTAAATGGCAAGACATTCAACCCCAGAATATGTACCCTCCATCGAATCGCTCTTGCATTTGGCATGACCGTAAGTGAGTTTTTGAACTTTAAGGATTTGAACGATTTTTCTTTTGAGGATATCTTGGACGATTGAAGACAGGTACAGCAGTTTCAAGTGCCTGTCTTCTTTTTCTGCATTGTATCACAGAATATGGTGTATTACTACATCATTATTTTTACCGCTGGCAGACTAGCTGCTCAAATATTGCAGCTGTCCAAGCTCATCAACACGGTCATCCAGGGGCGGATAAGACCAGGCCAACACACGAACGATTTCCAGCGGCTTGTCCTTCAATGGATCGAGCTCCCAAAATCGCCCGTGTTCATAGGCCGCGCCGATACAGATAAAGCCGATCCCCGGCTCATAAAGTTTCGCCATGACATACGTCGCTTCTATCGGCTTTACTTCCGCCGGGGAATACCACCGGACGACGGAGAAAGACTGATGATCGGGTAGTTCTAATATTTTGCGAATCTGCTCCCGTTTGAAGCTGTTCATGGCCCTGGATAGGTCCAAAACATCGAAGTTCTGGGGTATCCGGTCTTTCGATTCCACCGATATCTCCTCCTATGTGTTTTTGGATTAGTATATATCGCTAATACATAGTATCATGAGAGAAAGGCGGAATGTGGAGAAATTTGTCGAAAAAAGAAAGACTGTGCGGTTTAAGGCACAGTCTTTCTCATTTTTATGGACTGCTGAACCAGAAAATCAAGTGTTTCCAAAATCCGGTTTTGCTCTTCTGGTGGCAAATCTCTCATTTTATCCAACAGCATATAGCTTTTGTACTCTAGAGAGTGCGTGACCACATCGCAGAAAATTGCGTCAGCGGAGGTTTCAAGCGCATTGATGATAGCCACCAGCTTTTCATAGCGTGGAAACGAGGCTCCGCGCTCAATCGTCGAGATATAGTTAGTCGCCACACCAAGTTTTTCCGCAAACTGTTCCTGTGTCAAACCGAGTTGTTCTCTGCGCTGTTTGATCCGCTTTCCAACACGCTTATCAATCATCCTGCTTGCCTCACTCTCCTATACCATTTCCTACATTGTTCATGATTAGTATAGGGTGAAACGATTCAGTGATACAGAATCGCTAATATTTAGTGTGTGGGTTTAAGATATAGTTTGTAGAGAGCAAAATGGTGTATTTCAAAATCGTTTTGGCCTCTAAAAAGAGTCGTTCTGGACGGAAAAGAAAGATTTCAAATGCTGTTTCCCCAAAAGAATCTGATGCAGATGTATAAACACGCACAAAAATTGTGCAGCAGCCATGTTCTGGTACGGAAGCCTACCCTGCATGGAAATGAATGAGAAATTTATATTGGATTACGCTGCTTTCCCATAAAGGTCGTGGTTGACCTGGGAGGCATAGTGGTTCTCCATGGTGACAGGGGCATTGTATAGCACCGCCAGGAGGTATTGCTTCATGTTTCGGATCTCCGTGGGGTTCCTCTGGAGGCAGTCAAACACAAAGCGGATATGCTCACCGTCCAGCTTCAGCAGCCTGGATTTGACTACCGCCTGGGGGATGTCGTTCCCTGCAATCCGAATGCTTCTCCTGGTGGAACAGACCGTCTCCACCATCAGCTCCACCATTTCATCCAGACGGCCCACATCCCAGGGGTGCTCCTGAACAAAGTCATCATAGCGGACGTTTTCCTGGATCATGCTTCGGTAGGCGGCCATCTCATGCTCATCCATACTCCACCCTCTCCTGGGTCTCGCATCCCTTCCTTTCGCTTCCAGCGCGGGAGGCGCGGAACAGAAAGGAAAGGATTCTATACTTGGTAAGTTAGTATTTTCTATATTCGTCTTTTCTGAGTCTTTCTTTATTTGCGTTGGCTTCTCCGGCGACGTGAAGGCCGCGGACGGTTTTCTCGCCGTCGGGTTTTCCGACGACGGATCAGCCGCAGACGGCCCCTTCGGCGGCAGCTTCTCTGGGTTGGGCCACTCCCGGATGATATACTCGTTGCTGCTGAACTTGCCCGCTTTGTCCGTGGTCTGGCGGCGCTGGACATATCCGGCCTGCTCCAGCTCCACCACGGCGGCCCGAATGGCATCCTTCCCCTCCAGGCTGATGCGGGCCAGGCCGGAGAGGGTGTAGTCCCAATCCTCCGGCAGTGAGAGCATGAGAGAGAGAAGGCCCTTTGCCTTGAGGGAGAGCCTCCGATCCCGTAGGTGGTAGTTGCTCATCACGGTATAGTTCTGGGTGCGCTCCACACGAAAAACTGCCATAGTCACTCAACTCCTAATTTCATAATCATTACGGCCTCCGGCCGCTTTTTCGTACAAATCCATATTGCGGACACAAAACGCCCGCCACATGGATTTATAATGAGGTGTTCGCATAAAGAATGGTACACAATATTCGTAAGCGTCAAATAAAAAACACAGGAACGGAGGTTTTTCCCGTTCCTGTGTTTTTTATTTGACGCTTACGTTATATGGAAGTGAAAAGTTGGAAGTCTAACACTAGTTTTTAATATCAACCGCAACATCGGTAGATACCGTAATTGTTGGAAAAGAAAATGTTTTGTACGAGTAGCGGGCATTTGATCCGGGTACTGGAGCGGTGGAAGAACTAACTTTAAAAAAATAAGTGTCCCCAACTATCAAGTTGGAGAACCATACCCCTGAACCTATGGGAACATCCTTCGCATAGAGATACACAGGGATACCACCACTACTAGCTGTTCCGTGATAGAGCTGCACATTGTAGCTTTCAGTGGCGGGGGCAGAGAGAATAGAGAATGCTACGTTGGCTTCGTTTGCTACGAATTCTCCGCAACTGTTTCCGTTAGAGCCTTCAGGATTCGTGTGCGGAAGCATAATTCTTCCTACATGTTCAGTTTGAGCGGAAATTGCATCAAACTCAGTTGCAGTAATGACAATTGGAGATATAGCACTCTCCATAGCATCGGTAGCAATTGCATGGGCTGAGACTGATATAGTCATACTAATAGCAAGCAAGCAAACAAATAATTGTTTTATATTTTTCAAAAAGCATCCCTCCGTTCAATTTGTAAAGGAGTTTATTCAATTACGTTAGAAATAGTCTGCCTTTCACAACCGCGCACTTCGGTTGTGAAAGGTAGATTTGATACACTACAAGATATTTTAGTAATTCCTGAGCATAACATGAAAGTTATACAGGGGTAATCTCAAATTAGGGATATGTTTTGCGTGTCCACGAGGCATTTGAGCCGGAAGAGGGTGCAGTCGATGAGCTAACTTTAAAGAAATAAGTCTTACCGATCTCTAGCCCCGAGAATGAAGCCCCTGCTCCTATATTAACCGATTCAAACAAATAAACTTGGGAGCCGCCATCTTTGATTGTCCCAAGATAAAGTTGAACATTATAATTTGTGCAACCGGGAGCGCTGTCAATGGTAAAGGATACATTACTCTCATCGGCAACGAATTCGGAGCAGGCGACACCATTAGTCCCGCTCGAGTTCGACCGCGGGAGCATCACCCTTCCTGTTGCTGTAGAACGAGGAGCTATGGAGTTAAATTCTTGTGCTGAAATTAACCGGTACACATTGGGTTCCGATGGAAGATCGGCAGCCATTGCGCTGGGGAGCAAGGTTATTGCCATACAGGCTGCGCAGAGGACACTCAGGAACTTCTTAACTTTTTTCATGTGGACGAAAGGTACAGGAATGTTTGCTATTTCGGCGGTTGCGTTGCTATGGATTTGCTGGTGGTTCCTACCTGCAAGTAAATAGAAAAGTTGGGGACCGCCGAATCGCTAACCCATCGGACTCACCTCCAATCGACCGCAATTTACTTGGGACTAATTGCAGTAACCGAAACTGATTCTTGAGCTTTTCCATTTACAGAATAGGATAAGACCAGCTTGTACTCCATGCCACTCTTTACAGTACAACTTTTAGAAATAATGACTCGGCCATTTCCCGAACCACTCCAAGAGGTTACACAGGTACTTCCTTGATAGAGTGTCAATGTGGCTGAGACTTTATCACTGGGATTCGTGCTTTTGCAGTCCGCCATGCAGGTGGCAGTGTTTTCGTTAAACGTTAGATATGGACTGGCTGTGATGACTCGCATCTCGGCTGCTTGTGCTGACAAAGAGAGCATCATAATGAGCAATAGCACCGCAGAAACCATATGTTTCTTCATAAAAATCACCTCCCTCAACATTTTTGACAAGAACGCTTTTGGGGATTCCTATCAAGTAAATGCAGCAGGAGGTGATTTCCTCACAAAAATTTTTGAAAATATGAAATTATTATTTAAGCAATTGCCTAACACTTTCGGCCATATTTAGCAACGATTCTCGGTCTGCGAAACCGTCAATCGTAAATTGAAGGTTCTGGTTCTCATCAACCCAAGTAATTGCGCTTCCTTGGTTAGAATCCTGTGCTATAAATAGCTGTCCTGCATGTCCATTTACTATAATATCGGATACATCCATGTTAGTCGTTACAAAATCATGGGCACCCCCTTGCTGGATGAAGTTATAATCCAGATATAGCGGAAGTCCCTCCTCGTTTTGATAAATTACGCTTACATAGCTGGAAAAGGTAAAACGATCAATTTCCTGATAACCCTCGGGCAAATTTGAAATTTCGTATTGCGGCATTTCTTCGGGAATTACTTCTCCTGAGTAGCGGTAGACAATGTGCGTTTCATACCATTCTCTAACCCACTGAATCACCCTAGCCCGAGCATTGGGACTGGTGACCATCAGCGTGCCAAAGGACAGAGAGATTACAAGGACAACGGTAGCAACCGTTTGAAGTACTTTTTTCCACAAGGGACGAGTCTTTTTATGATACCATGCAAAGGGATCTCTAAGCATCACTTTCATCTGATGTTGAAATTCCTTTGTAGTACTCATAGTTGGACTCTCATTTAAAGCATCAGACCACTCCATACGCAGTGCATCTATAAGAACTTTGCGCATCAATTTATCCAAATTTTCATCCGTCATAGATGTAGTCCCTCCTTTATAGCGAGTTCACGAAGCAAAGTCCTCCCCCGATTAACGCGGGTGCTAACTGCCGTTTCGCTGATACCGAGATGTTGTGCAATTTCATGGTCTGTGTACTGCAACAAAAACTTCATTTCCAATGTAACCCGATATGTTTCAGGCAGTCGTGTAAAGAGCGCCACAATCTCTTGATAATTCATATCGTGATTCCAGACTTCTGTGGTTGCATCCCAGTTTTCTAAGGGAACGGTTTTTCGCCTCTTTCGGAGAATCATCAGCGCTTCGTTCTTCGTAATGGAAATGAGCCAAAAGAGCAATTCCTCGCAGGGAATTTCAGAAACCTTGTGAAAATGTTTGATTACCTGTATCCACGCATTCTGCACAGCATCCTCCGCATCATTATGTTCCGATAGAATCCGCAGGGCAACCTTCTCCATTTGGACATGGTACTCCTGATAAATAGCCGTGAATGTTTGACGGTCACCTTCATTATCTATAAGTGTGAGTAGATAAATCAGCATCTGTCCCCCTCCTCCCTGTGACACTTATCTGTAAAAATCAAGATTCCTTCAGCCACTTGGTAAACTCCTGCAAGCTACTCCCTCCGGCATCACACTTCGTTTTTTCTTCTCTGGCTTTTTTACTCCAAGCATAGAAAGCATACTTCTCGATTTTTCCCGCCTTAATCCAGCCAAAGCGTTTTTTGTATTCTCGGCGGTAGACCTTGAACACCTCATCATCTTTCCGCTTTTCTGTCCCCAGACATTGGTCGCGCCCATATCCTTACACGTGCGGCCTTTATCATCAGTAGGGCGGTCACAGTATTCTGTGTTGATACGCCCGGAAACAGCAAAGTACCGTCCGCAGTTTTTGCAAAGGCGAATCGGCTGCTTACGCTTCACGAACTCACGGACAAAGTAGTCTATGATATCGTAAATATCCTTGGGATACAGCACCTCGGTAAAGGTTTTGGGGCCAATGATCTCAAAGCTCATGGCCTGGGGCTGAAACTGAAAGGTGTTCAACTGGTCACCACCGCGATTATTATAGTACTGCACCATCTTTTGCTGCACCGACTCCTTTGGACTTAAATCCAGATCCAACACCTGCGCAAAGAGCGCCTTCATCTGCTTCTGCATGGTGTGAATGTTCGCTGGAGTATGGGGCAGCTTTTTTCTTGGTAGCAAGACCACAATATCCTTGTAGCCCTGTGCCTTGGCTTTTTCCAAACGCTCCCACCAGTCAAGGCGCAGCAGTTCAAAATAGATGTGCTTTTTTGCTACGGTGTTCAGTGCAGACAACACGTTGTCGGAATACTGCTGCTCCTTGGTTTCATACAGCTTCACAATCGACTTGCCCATGCCCTCGAACAAATCCGCGAATGACCAGATATCTAAATAGAGCAGTTTCATCAGACTTTCCGCAAAAGGAAAGTCTTTTTTCCTTGTCTGCCCATTTCCATACTCAAAATGTTCTTTACCGTCTACAATCCAGACCTTGTATGTGTAAGCCATCCTTTGTTACCTCATAGTCTCATCAGACTCGTCCTACTTATAATCATACATTAGTCTTGATAGGGTTACAAGACTTTGTCATGATATGCGCACGGACTAATATTATAGAGGTATATGAGCAGAAGTGCCACACCCTGCTTTATGCGAACATTACTTAAGAAATGGGCGGAGGCATGGATCATGCCCCCGCCCGGATGCTATTCGCTGTAATAGTTGGGCCGCGCAATCGACACAAACCCACTCTTTTCGGTAATGACCACATTATCCTGGCTGAACGCGCAGTGGACAATGAGTAGCTCTCCGTTCTCGTCCCTGCCGCCCACGATACCCACATGCTCGTCGCCTGGGTAGAAGACCAGATCCCCAGGAAGGGCCTCGTCCCAGGAGATTTCCGTACAGTAATTGTGCTGCATGGTGGCCCCACCCCCGTGGCCTATGATGTACTCCCCGCCTGTCACATTGTAGAATACCCAATCGACAAATCCACTGCAATCCATCCCGTAGGGCCGGTAGGTTCCGGTGGTGGAGCTGCCCGCCGCCGTGACCTTCTGAATGGTTCCCCATCGCTCATCCCAGCCAAAAACCAGGGATTTGCCGCCCCAAAAGTAGTTCACCTTGCCCACCAGGGAGCAGGCGGTCTCCACCACAGC
>OIYW01001138.1_pt1 | contig 19438 bp, 18 predicted proteins | sample 1588351 | NCBI WGS metagenome assembly OIYW01 (sample SAMN03283268) | human gut metagenome | biome: human-associated habitat; material: feces | host: Homo sapiens | place: USA | collected 2013 | reverse complement strand
AAAAAAGACGTCATCCGCCCGCTCCCTTGCTCCTCCATTCCAAGGGAAATAGAATTGCGAAAATTGAAAAAAATATTCTCTATAGTTAGCACCGTAGTTAGCAAAAATCCGCTCCCATTCCCGGGGCGGATATGTTATTTTTCTTGCAACACTGCCATCATGTCAACCTCCCACCGAGTGAGGAAGCCTTTCGCGGTAGTTTTACTTTTATGACGAGAAGATCTCCGTCCCCTCCCAAAACAAAAGGCAGCTGCAAAGGGTTAAGCCCCACAGGTACACAATGTGAACCTATGGGGCTTAACGCCGTGTATGGGAAACGCTTATGAATGCAAACAAATTGTATCATAGGCGTTTATGTTTTACCTGTGAGATCCTAAAGGTGGCGTCACCTTAGTGAAAATCTCCTCATGGAACTTCAGGGTCAAAATTCTGCAACTACGTTTAGTTCCCCGAATGCTTACCCTTGAGTTTTTGGCACCCCTGAATATTGATTTGATAGAATTCCTCTCTTGTATAAAGCGCTTTACAGTAGCGTTCATACATAATCTCTACACGACAGATTTCAGGACGCGTCGCATATGAACAGCTGCGCCCTCTCTTGAAAGAGACAGACGGCGCAAGTGAATGAACCCTGCGCCAGCAATCAAAAACCGGGAGGACCGTGCCCTATTCAGGCGCAGTCCTCCCGGTTCTTCTTTCGTATTATCCCTGCTTCTTTCGGCGTTTCTCCAAAATAATCTGCAGCCGCCGTTCCTCCCGCTCCTTTTCCTTCCGTTTGCGCTCCTCCACCTGCCGCTCCCAGTTGGAAAAATCCTGATCCTGGCGGGCACTCCAGCGCTGTTCCTCGCGCTTCCACCGCTGGATCTCGGCCTGATAAAGCGTCTGGTTGGCTGGATCAAGCTCCATCAGCCGGTTCAGATCTTTCTCAGCCCGGTGCCGCTTGGTGAAGTCGGTGAGAGCTGCCCGGGCCCGGAGCAGCTTTATATCAGTAGGCTTTTCGTATGCGCCGTAGACAGGCTCGTAAGTGGCCTTGTCCAGCCAACCCCAGCCCGCCCCGCTCAGCCAGAAATCGCAGAAAGCAGCAGCGATAGACAGCTGCTGACACAGAGGGTCCCGCTCGGGAAACTTCACAGACCAGCAATAGCCACCGAGGGACTCTGCCGCCTCCCGGGGGTTCTTCTCTTTCAGTCCCAGCTCCGCTACCCTCGGATCGGCCAACAGAACAAGCTGATACTCTGGCATCAGGGCGTGGGGCAGACGGAGCAGCGGAGACCGCTCCAAAAGCTCCGCCGCCTCCTGGCTTACGGGTGGGATACCCTGTTCCAAAATCTCTCCCAGGGTAGGCAGGGGCGGTGGGAGGGTGATTCCCGCCTCCTCCATGGCCTGGTCAAAGGGCCAGGGAAACCCCAGTTGGGCGGCAAAGTCGGTGGCCTGCCAGCAGTCCCCATAGGGGAAGCGGTCCCCGGAACAGGCAAAGCATTCCTCCTCCAGTTCCTCCTCATGATCCGTCCAGTGGAGCAGATACCGGGACAGGAGCGCCTGATCCCAGATGGGAAACCACCCCGCCAGGACCGCTGGATTTCCGGCCAACCGTTCTTTCTCCGCCTGAGAGATGGAATCGAAATAGTCGGGCATGGTGGAGAAGTGATCCTCCTCTTTGCCGCCGTAGAAGTCATAGCCCCAGAAGTCCCCGTCGCAGAGATAAAGCAGCATCACCGGATTTTGGGACAGCCGGGACAGCTCCTTTGCCAGAGCATCAAAGGCCAGTTCTCCGGCGATCAGGGCCTGGGTGCCCTCATAGGAGGCGGCGTACTGACACTTGTCCAAATCAATATAAAACTGCGGGTTTCGGGCAGCTTTCTCCACCGCTGACCGGGCATCCGCCTCAGGACAGCCGGGAAACAGCGCAAATTGCAAAAAAACACCCACAGGGTGAACCGTCCCCTGTCCACTTTTTCCTCCGTTCACCGCCGCACCCACTTGCCGAAGAAGGTCTTTTTGTAGTGCCGCAGCTCCTCCTTGGCCTCTGGCACCTCGCTGGCCTTCTGGAGGTATTCCACGCCCTTGGCGATGTCCATCGGCACCCCCAGACCGTTACAGTACATCTTTCCCAAGAGATAAAACGCGGGGTGGCAGTTCCAGTTTACCTGCTCCAGATAAGTCAAAGCCTTGGCATAGTCCTGCTGGGTCCCCTGGCCGTTGGCGTAACAGGCCCCCAGGTAGTAAAGCATGACCGGACCGCTGTGGTCCTCCGCCCACTTCAAAAGCTGGAAGGCCTTGGCGTAGTCCCGCTCCACGCCGCGCCCGTCATAGTAGTACATACCCAATCGGTTGGCGGGGTTTACTTTTTCCTGAATGGGGGCTGAGAGCGCCTGCTGATAGTATTGGGCGGCACTGGCGTCATCCTTGGGCACCCCCTCCCCCAGCTCGTAGGAGTAGCCCGCCCAGAAGAAGGCACGGGGCTCGCCCAGCTTCGCTGACCGCCGGTAGAGTTCAAAGGCCTTGGCCCGGTCGTCCCTATAAATGTCGTCCGCGTAGAAGCACATGACATCCGGGTAACTCTTCTCCGACCCATATCGATCCACCTCACGCTCCTGCTCCGGCCGGGGGGAGATCAGACCCGGCTTCCCGTTTCGATAAAAATTCGACAGGTTCAGGCAGGCCAGGGAGACCCCGTTCCGATAGGCCCGCCACAGCCAGTCCTCGCACTTGGCATAGTTCTCCCGCAGGTAGCTCTGGAAGGCGTCGCCGCTGTCAAAGTCCTCCCGATCCCTGCCCAGAACCGGCACAAAGTCCCCCCAGAAGTACACGTTTCCCACAAGCATCTGGCAGAAGGGCTCCCCGTGCTCCGCCTTGTCCAGCACGGTGTCAAAGGCCTCCCGGAGGGTGAGGGGCATGGCTTGGGCCAGCCGGCGGTTCATCACCCCGCTGCGCAGGGACAGCAGTACCCCGATGGCGCTGCCCCCCAGCACCGAGCGGCGCATAAGTTCGTCCCCTGCCCGGTCATCCACAGGGAAGCCGTGTCCCGGCCAGGTGTACTCCGGCCCGTACAGGCACCGGGCCAGCAGACAACAGGCGTCCGCGTCCCCGTCCCCCGCCGCCTCCTGGAGCAGCTGGAAGCCCTCCTGGCCCCGCCCGGCGGCTAAGTCATAGTAGATGTATTTCAGGGCTGTCTCCACCTTGTCGCTGAAAAATCGTCCCACGAGTATTTCCTCCTGTCCGATCCTTGAACGTACATATTGATGGGTAACTCACTCCCCGATCAACGGGAATTGTTTGTTCAAGGTAAATTATATGGCACTACATAATCCTGTTTTTACAAGATATTCAAAAACATCAGAAAACCCAGCTTCTTCTATCGCATTGCTGTCATGGTCATAAAAAACGATTTCCTCTCTGCACTTACCATTTTCTATTTGGAAAGCATAATAATCTCCACATTCATTGTCGGCCATGAAAAGCAAATTTTCCACTTTAGCTGGGTTGTGGCTATAAATGGAAAAATAGCTGTTTTTATCTAAGGAATAAACTATTGCGGAGCCAAAATAGCCACCGCCAAAGTTCAAGAGAAATTGTATGTATTTCTCTGGTAAACTAATTTGATATTGCTCTTGGAATGCAATCACATCTTTCATCGTTGGAATTTTGTCATGCTCCAATTCAAAAAAATGGGGATATTTTGTTTTGACCGTTCCAACAATTTCTTTAAATGTATCAAAATCCATAATCTTTATTTCCTTATTTCTATTCAAATGCCGGTTTGCCGCGCCGCTTCCACACTACAAATGCACAGAACATTCCCTAAACCTCTATGTCCCGGAATCCGGAGACATCCAGCCCCCTGTGATAGTAGGCATCTGAGAAATACTTGATGGCTCCCCGCACATCGGGTTCAATTCGTTCCCACAGCCGGGGGCCTTCGGAGGAAGGACAACCGATCTCCACCGCGTACTTGCCCGCGTCCGGCCCCTGGCTTGCAACGGCGCACTGAATAAACCAGTAGTTTTCCAGGCTCTGAGAGTCCCTCTGCTCCAGGATCAGGAAGCTGTCCGGGTCTTGGACCAGTTCCCGCAGCTCTTCCTCAATGTCCTGCCAGGACGGATCAGAGGTGCTGCCGGCGTACCCGCCCACGGTCAGGGCCCAGGGCCAGTCCGGGTTTGGCTGGGGCGGAGTGGGGGAGGTGGTCCGGCTTTGCCGCTCCATCACCGGCTGCCAGGTGCGGCCGGAGCGCTCCATGTGGATCCAGCCGTCCAGAGCAGGGATCTCCCCCCGCAGCCAGCCCCGCAGCACCGTCTCCGCCTCGCCGGTGGAGAGATCCTGGGTCCAGGCGCACCGGCCGGGCACACCGGGAGTGCCGGAGTACTCCTCCATCAGGATGCGGGTAGGCTGCGCCATACCGCCGGCCAGACAGACCAGGCGGCTGAAGGTGCGTCCCTGCCCCTGGAAGGGGACGCCGGGCACCAACTGGAACGGAGCAATCTCTCCGGTCTGATTGGGCCGGAGCAGCAGCTGATGGATGGTGTCCCAGGTGATGCGGGAGGTCACCGAGCCGTCGGGCAGGGTAAGCACCTGATTCTGTGCCCGCTGCTCCTGTTCCCGGCGGTTCTGCTCCTCATACTGCGCCGCCCGATTCCGGTAAGCGCGCTCCTGGGCGTACCGCCGTTCCTCCTCCTTGGCGTAAATCAGGTCGTTGTACTCCCTGGAGTTGTATTCCCCAAAGACTGCGGCGGGGGCACGCCGGCGCAGGCAGTCCATGGCCTCCTCCACTTCCCCCTTGGACCTGAGCGATGTGACCTGCTGCTGCCGGCGGTCATCCACAATCCAGATCTCATAGATGTATGTGACCTGGGTGCGTTTTCCGGCGTGGCGGGTGTGCCGCTCCACACGGCTGAATACACCCCGGATGCGGGGGATGGAGGACGCCTCATCCCCCAGCACCCACTCCCTGCCAACTCCCAGTCTGCCGTACCACTGGCCGTTTTGCTTCAAATCCTGGTCCACCATGGCAAAGAGCTCCTTGACCGGGGGCGCCTCCTCGGGATAAGGAAGCTGGCTGCGAATGGACCGGGCCAGGGCACTTTTCTCCGGAACCAGGGCGTCCCGCAGGCTCCGGTAAGCCAGAAAGAGCCCCACCAGAATCGCTCCGGCCCCCACCACGGGGATCAGGTAATAGCCGAAGCTCATCTCCTCCTTGAGCCGCTCCGCCTCATAGGGCATGGTCTCGGCCACCGCGAAGAACCAGATGGCCAGACCGCCGCCCACCGCGAAGATGGCGGCCAGGATCAGCTCCTTCAGCCGTCCCCGGGTGCGCTGGAGACAGTAGCCCTCCTCCGGGCCATCGGGCTGCTGTTTCTTGTTCCACCACATGATCAGGAGGATCAGGGGAATGGAAAAGATGCGCAGAAGAACCACCAGAGTGATGTAAACCAGCACATTCCAGGGCCACTTGAGATAAAAACGCTTTTTGGATGTTTCTTTTGGCTCCAATGATATCCTCCTTTTCCTTACTCAGGCACGCGGAAATTTCCTACCACTCGTTCCTGTCTGGTTGTACTCAACTGAACTCTATTTTTTATTATAATTAGTTCTGGAAGTTTCTTCAATCCTGTTTTATGAGGCAGACTCTTATCTGATAGTATATTTATCTGCTCATGTCAATTCCTGTCACAATCCGCTACCATAAAAGGGACGCTGGAGGAATTGCGCATGAAAACGATTTACAAGGAACAATACCGTCAAATCGGGCTGAAAATCGCCTACTACCGGAAGTTCCGGGGCCTGACTCAGGAGGAACTGGCGGAGCAGGTCGGGGTGACGCCCGCTTTCATTGGCCACCTGGAGGCGCCAAACATCTCCAAAGCACTGTCGCTGGACACGCTGTTCGATATTGCCTCCGTACTGGAAGTTTCTCCCCATAAGTTTTTGTGTTTTGAAGATCCCTGAGGTTTCCATTATACCATATCAGGTGGACAGCAGGTGTCCTTCTTCGTAATTTTTTCGACATTTTTGCAATGTAGATTTGAAACCAGCCGCCGCGTTTCTGTGGAGCGCGGCGGCTGGTTTTGTCATTTTCTAAAGATTTTGTCATTGGTGGTTTTGGAGCTCCACCATGCCGGATACGGCAGGCCGTGCCCACCGCCTGGAGGTTCCTGTCTGGCCCGGTTCACTAACCGGAACACCTCTCGCCAGCGGTGGAGTTCGCTGCCTGGATACCGCTGTCGCAGGTGATTCAAAGCTGTTTTTCTGGCCTTTGTAACCCCGTCGGGGGAGAGCATCTCCCGCAGGCCCAGTTCGTCGGCGGACAGTTTTTCGTATCCGTAGACACCGAAGGTGTGGCCCAAGATGGAGCAATCTTTGACGCTCAATGACCGGAACAGCGGCTCCAGCAGCTCCAGACACACCTTCCGGTAGACGATCTGCTCGGCGGACGCTCCCTGCCGGTGAGCCAGGAGCCGCTCCGGAGGATCGCCCTCTTCATCTTCCTTCTGCAGATCAAATACAGAGAGAAAATGGGTGTTGTAGCGGATCAGCCGGGCGGCCGCCGTCTCGGAAATGCCCATCTGTGCGGCGATCTCCTCCACAGATTTGTCCTCTGTATGATAGAGCCGCTGGGCCAGCCGCACCCGCGCCATCTCGTCCTTGCTCAGGGCCATGACGCCCAGGTTGGTCTCCAGATAGCGGTACATCCGCCCCCGCAGGAAGGGGTAGAGCCAAGTGGTCAGTTTCCCGGCGCCTCCGTCGTAGCCGCTGCTCTGTATCCGTTCCCACAACTCCAGATTCCCCTCGGCGCACAGATCCTCCAGCAGTGTTACCGCTGCGGTATCTTTACACCCAAATTTTCTGGCCGCGTCCAGGGCGATGGTTCGGATGAAGTTCTCCAGCTGTCGATATAGCCGCTCAAAGGCGGCAGTATCGCCGGCCTGGATCTGCCGGTACAATTCCTCGTTCGTCATCAACCACCGCCCCCCTTTCTTCCTGTGATAAAGTTCAGACGTTTCGTTTTGGCCTTCCCTTGGGCCTGCTCTTTCTCTGGACACCGCACATCGGATAGAGTTTCTCCGTAGACAATGATGTATTGAATACTTCGTAGCTTGTTCCCGGTTTTGTCCGCGCCGTGTGGTAGAGCTCCTGAGCCTTCTCCCGCAACAGCTCCCGTTCCTCCGCCGTGATGTTATCCCGCGACTTGTCCTTGTCGATCCGCTGGAAACAGCGGTAGAGTGCCTGGGACAGCGGACTATCCTCTGCCTCCTCCTTGATGCCCCTGATCCGGTAGCCCAGCTGGGCGCAGGTGTACTTGGGATTGTTGGGGTTGGGCAGGTCGCAATACTTGGTGTGATACCCCTTCCGCAGCAGGAAAAACCGCCCGCAGTTCTCACACCGGCGGATCAGGTGGCCAGCCTCCAGACCCTTGTAGAAGTCCAGCTTCAGCATGGTCTGGAGGCGGTCCGCCTCATAGTACTCGTAGACTTTGAAGGTGCCGGAGCCGGGGGAGGTCTCCCTGGGAATCAGGTGAAGCCGTACATCGTCCATGCGGGTGTAGAATCCAGTTCCGTCCACAGGATTGGCGATCCACTTGTGGGCGCGCTCATGGAACAAGAAGGTGTGCAGCGCCGCCACATAGTTGTCCGGCGTCAGCCTGTCCAGTTTGGAGAGTCCTTTGCGGATGAAAGCCCGCAGCGTCTGACAGACGGAGGCGATGTCCATGAGAATTTTCCCGTAAGTTATGCAGTAATTTTTGTAAAACTCCCACTTCATCTCCAGCGGTCCAGGCGCGATCAGCAGCGCCCTGGTCTTTTCCGGCGGAATAGGCGGGATCGGTGGACGGGGAATCGTCTCTTCAAACCGCTCATCGTTGATCTGATATGCCAGATAGTCTGAACCGCCATACTCCTCCGGTTGCTCCAGATAATTTTCGTAGTCCATGATTGCACCCAGTATACTCAAATCCCGTTCTCCTGGTGTCAGCGTATCCCCATCTTCCGGAAACAGTGTGTACTGCTCTGTGAGTGTCCGTGCCTCATAGAGTACCTCCGGGTTTTCTTGAATCAAGCGAAAAATTCTGTGCTGGATCAGGGATTCGTGGAGCCGAACCATCTCCTCGTTTGCGTTGAACCAGTCCTGCATCTGGCGATTCTTTTCGTAGCGATCCATATTCTCCATCGCTCTACCCATCATCCGGTGCAGTTCCTGGTACTCCTCCGGGGAGATGTTCAACACCTCCGCAGTCAATTCTCCCAAGGGATACTCCCGGTCGTTCAATCCTAATACCTTCTCCGCGATGTAGAAAGCGATGGATGTAAACAAGACGGCCACCTCTTTTTTGTCTGCAAATGATTTTAATTTGTCTGCTATTTCTCTGAGTGTATCAAAAAAATCTCCACAATACAAGTAGAAGGGCGAGGATCGCGTGCCGGCGGTCCCCGCCCTTACTTTTTGAGGAGGAGATGTTTGGATGAAAAAATTAGACACGATTGACGCGGACACCCTGCTGGGCATTCCCTATGAACCGCTCTCGTTCATCGTGGAAGAACTGCTACCCCAGGGCCTCCACCTGCTGGCGGGAGCGCCAAAGATCGGCAAGTCCTGGCTGGCCCTGTGGCTGTGCCTCCGGGTATCCCAGGGACAGCCCCTCTGGAATTTTGCCACAAAATCCTGCGAAGTCCTCTACCTCTGCCTGGAGGACAGCTTCCAGCGCATCCAGAGCCGCCTGCTGGATCTTACGGAGGACGCGCCCCCGACACTACATTTCGCCGTGATGTCGGAGCAGCTCCACAGCGGGCTGGTGGAGCAGATGGAGCAGTTTCTTCGGGAACATCCGGCCACCGGGCTGGTGGTCATCGACACCCTCCAGCGTATCCGGGCTGTGGGCAGCGAGGCCAATCCCTACGCCAGCGACTACCGGGACATCGGCGTCCTCAAGGCATTGGCAGACCAGCACCGCATTGCCGTCCTGCTCATCCACCACCTGCGAAAGCTGAATGACGACGACCCGATGAACATGATCTCCGGCACCACGGGCCTGAGCGGGGCCACAGACTCCAACTTTGTGCTCCGCAGGAGCAAGCGCAGAGAGAACACCGCCACCCTCTACTGCACAGGCAGGGACATCGTCTACCGGGAGCTATCCTTAGAGTTCAACAATGAAACACACATCTGGAACCTTCTCTCGGATGACTGCGGACAGGCAGATCAGTCCTGCGGGCGGATGCTTTTTCTTCTCTCTGCCCTGCTGCGGGAGCAGCCAGAGATCTGCGCCCCTGCCAAGGCCCTGCTGGAGAAGATCGACCCTGACGGCGCGGAGGGCCTGACACCCAACAGTTTCTCCCACAAACTCCGCAAAAGCGTTGACGCGCTAAGGCGGAGCGGCATCGTGGTGAGCTTCCGAAAGAGCAACGGGGAGCGGCTCATCTGCCTGAAAAGGGCCGATGGTGTCGATGATCCCACTGCCGGAAACACCGTCACCATCGTCCCTGTCAAATGAGTTGTGGAAGAGACTGCGACTGGGGCCAGGGATGCGGGTTCCTCCCTTTCGGGAGGGCAAGCATCGCTTTCGGCTATACGCCGGCCGCCGTTCCGGGGCGCTGCCCCGTACCCCCAACCCCTGAAGGGGAGAAAGGAACGATCATGCAGAGAGAAAAGAAAACGGAAATTATCACCCTGCGGGTGACGCCGCAAGTCAAAGAGCGTATCCGGGCCAAGGCTCAGGAACTGCACCTGACCGTCACCGACTACTTGTGCCTGTGCGGTCTGGGCAAGAGGATCGTCCGGGTGGACGGCCTGGATCAGGTGCTGTCCGAGCTGAAGGCCCAGGGGCGGAATCTCAACCAGCTCACCACCCTGGCCAACATGGGGAAGATCACCCTCGTGTACGGAGACAGGCTGGCGGAGAGCTACGGACAGGTCAGTGAGCAGCTCCGGCAGCTCCTGCGGGAGGTGACCTGATGGCAACCTTCACAGCGATCAAAAATCGTGGCGGAGGCCGGGGCGCGCTGGGCGGCGTCACCCGCTACGTCAGCCAGAAGGAAAAGACGCTGTGGGAGGGGCAGCAGCTGGTGACCGGCTGGAACTGCACCGCCCAGTCCGCCCTCTCTGAAATGCAGCTCACCAAAGAGCGGTTTCGGAAAACGGACGGGCGGCAGTATTACCACTTCGTCCAGTCCTTTTCGGAGACGGACGGCCTGACGCCCCAGGAGGCCCACGCCATCGGCCTGGAGCTGGCCCAGCGGGAGTTTCTAAACTTCGAGGTGCTGGTAGCCACCCACATAGACACCGACCACCTGCACAATCACCTGGTAGTAAACAGTGTCAGCTTCCAGAATGGGAAAAAACTCCACCAGAATGCCGCCGACCTGCAGGCCCACCGGCTGGCCAGTGACCAGATCTGCGCCGCCCACGGTCTGGAGATCCTGCCGCCGCCTCAAAAACAGGTGAAACAAAAACGCATGAGCAGCCGGGAGTACCGCTCCGCCGCCAAGGGCGAGAGCTGGAAGTTCCGGCTGATGAATGCCATCGACCAGTGTATGCGCTACGCCTCTACCAAAGAGGACTTCATCTCTCTGATGGAGAGTGAGGGCTACCAGGTGCGGTGGACAGGTAGTCGGAAGAGCATCACCTACACCACGCCGGAGGGTATGAAGTGCCGGGATGACCGGCTCCATGAATCGAAGTACATGAAGGAGGTCATGGAATATGAGTTCCGAATTCGAGCGGAGATTATCCGTGGAGGAATTGAAACAGCTGAATCGGCCCCAAACCATGCCGCCGCAGTCGGCACCCATGCCTCCGGCGTATCCGCCCCAGTGGGAGTGGGACGAGCTGCTGGTGGCACTGAACCGCTTGGAGGCCAGCGTTGGCGCACAGGAGGCCCTGGTGCGGGCGTTGACCCGACAGGTGGGGCAGCTCCCTACCCAGGTCCAGCTGGAGGCGCTGGCGCGGGATGTGGCCCAAATTCAGGCCACGCTGAAACAGGCTGGGAAAAAGAGAGAGCGTCGTTTTTCTCTGCTCAGGCCGCGCCTGCCGTACATCCCCTGGAGCAGCCTGCTCCTGGGTCTGGCGGCCCTGCTGCTGACTGGGGGCGTGCTGTGGGCGACCTGGTCCAGCTTGGGAAAGCTGTGGAGCGCAGTCCAGGCGTTGATCCCGTGAGGGACGCCACTACCATGCACCAGCATGGCGACAGGAAAGCCCTCCGCAAGGAGAAGGCAAAAAAGATCGCCCTCGGTCACAAGGAGGACGATTATGAGGAAGAACAGAATTGGCAGCAGACCATGCACTAAGCGTGGTCTGCTGTTTTGTCCTACGGGACAGGAAGGAGACTATGAAGAGAAAACGGTCTGAGATTACAAGTGTCCTATTTTCCTATGTGGGTACGGATGCCCAATTTGATGAATTTTTGAAAGGGGTGATCCATGACTATCTGTCCGCAGATCACCCTTACACAAAGCTGGAGGCCGCTCTTGTAGATTGTGTAGAATCTGAACCTGCATGAACAGTTTCCATAGCTATTACTGAATTATTGTGGTATGTGTTGTGTTACAAAGAACCGCGCAGCACATCGGAAAGGATGGAGTATGAAAGTCTGGTTATATTACCGCCTGTCCAGGGACGAGGATGAAGAACTCAACTCCCTGAGCAATCAGCGGAAAATCATATACAACTACGCCGTCGCCAATGGCCATGAGGTGGTGGGCGAGTCCTTCGACGACAATGTGAGTGGGATGCACTTCAACCGCCCCGGCATTGACCGGATTTACGAGGTGGTGGAAGCGGGAGAAATCGAGGCCGTGGTGGTAAAGGACCTGTCTCGCCTGGGCCGCCACCGCACCCAGACCGCTCTATTTATCGATTACCTGCGAGAACACGACGTCCGGGTGCTATCTGCCACGGAGAATATCGATACTTTTAACGAGAACGACGATTTGATTATCGGCTTCAAGGGACTGGTGAACGATTTCTACGCCAGAGATGGTAGCCGCCGGGTGCGCACTGGCTACCGGCAAAAGCAGAAGGAGGGCATTGTTACAATCCCGCCCTTCGGCTATTTCAAGGACAAGAACACCAAGCGGGTGGTGGTTGTGGAGGAAGCGGCGGAGACCGTGCGAATGATCTTCACCGCCTACACCGGCGGCCAGGGGCTAAAAGCTATAGCCCGAACACTTAACGAGCAGAAGAGGAAAACACCGGCTCAGGTTCAACTGGAGTTTCTGCGTAAACGGCTTCCCAGTTCTCAAGACACTATTTTGAAGAAGTATCTGTGGGACGGCACCATGGTGGGCCGGATCCTGCGAGATGAGAGCTACATCGGCACCCTGATCTGCCACAAGAGCGAGCGCAATAAGATCAACAAAACCTTCCGATTCACTGAGGAGTCAGAGCAGTTCCGACATGAGAACTATTTCCCCGTCATTGTGACCAGGGAGATCTGGGAGCAGGCGCAAATACTTCTCCAGGCACGGAAAGAAAGCCATACCCGGGCGGCGCCGAGCAAGGGAGTCCTCCGATATGGCGGTCTGCTCCGCTGCGAGGACTGCGGCCGCACCTTCGTAGGAAAGCGGGTCAAGCTGAAAAACGGAGAGCGGGTGGAGTACCGATGCGACACCTACCACCGTTACGGCAAGGAACACTGCACCGCCCACACGGTGGAGGAGGAGACGCTTGATCGTCTAATCTGCAAAGAACTGCTCCAGACCAAGCAGATGTACGAAGACAACTGGAACGCCATGGAGCATCTGATTGAGCAGTGGCGGCCAAAAGCATCCACCGCCGCCGCGCGGATTAAAAAGCTAATCCAGCGGGCGGAACTGCTGGAGAATGAGATGGAGGTGATTTTGATGGAGCGGATTCGGGACAAGGCCAACACGGAACGCTATGACCGTATGATTCGAAAACGGGAGGCGGAGATCGCTGCGGCGAAGAAGCATATCGAGGAGCTTCAGAATATTGAGGCCACCCTCCGCAGCCGACAGGCCAACCTGAAACGGGACATCAGCATGATGGACGATATTCTAAAAGAGGAAAAACTATCAGAAGCGCACCTGCGGATGCTGGTGGAGAAGATCTATGTCCACGAGGAAGATGGGAAGCTCTCCCTGAATATTTGTCTGAAGGCCCCCTTCCGGGATCACATTGATGTCTACGAAAACGGGGAGCAGATAGAGTGCTGGCTCTCCCAGGACTATGACTTCCAGCGGCTGGGACCCATTATCATGCGGGATTTCTATGAGAACGGATGAGTGAAGATGCGAGTGTGGATCTATACCAGGCTGTCCAACGACGACGACCCGGAGCGGGACTCTCTCCAGAACCAGGAACGGATCTGCCGGGAGTTTGCCGCTCAAAGGGGTGGTCAAATGGTCGGCCAGTCCTCCGACAACAACATCAGCGGTATGAACTTCAGCCGCCGTGGGCTCTCTCAACTCACGGCGGCTGTGGAAAATGGCAGGTTGGATGGCGTAGTAGTGAAGGATATCTCCCGGCTGGGGCGGCATCGCACCCAGACAGCCCTGTTCATCGACTACCTGCGGGAGCGAGGCGTCCGGGTGCTCTCCGCCACGGAAGGATTAGACTCCTTCCGGGAGAAGGATGACCTGATCATCGGTGTCCGCGGCCTGATGAACGACTACTACGCCAGGGACATTGGTAAAAAGATTCGCACCGGCTATCGCCAGAAGCAAAAGGAGGGCATCGTGATCACGCCGCCCTTCGGGTACTGGAAGGATCGGAATACCGGCGAAATCAAGGTCCAGCCGGAGGCGGCGGAGACAGTGCGGATCATCTATGCCCTGTATCTGGAGGGATGTGGACAGAAAGAGATCGCCCGACAACTCAATGGACTGGGGCGTAAAACTCCGGCGCAGCTCCGTGCCGAGCACTGTGGCCGGGAGGTGCGGGCCACGCACAAAACCCAGGACGGAAAATATCTCTGGACTTATGCCAGTGTCAAAAATATACTGGTAGAGGAGAGTTACACCGGCGTACTGGTGAACCACCGCTCCGAGACAAACAGCGGAAAGGTAAAATGGTTATCTCCCAATGAGTGGTACCGGCACGAGGGCTTCTTCCCTGTCATTGTTTCCAAGAAGCAGTGGGAAGCCGTTCAGCGGCGGTTAAAGGAGCAGGCACGCCCCGCCAACGTGAACAAAGCCAAACACCGCTACGCCGGACTTCTGGCCTGCCGGGAGTGCGGGAACCCCTTCGTTCCTATGATCCGCTACTGGCGAGGAAACCAGCGGGTGGAATATGTGTGCCGGGGCTACCATCGAAACGGGAAAAGCTATTGTAGCTCCCACCGTATCCACGAGGAAACACTGGACGCCATGGTGTGGGAGTATCTCACAGCAGTTCGGGATAGCCATGTCAAAGAGCAAGAGCAGATTGTAAAGTTGCAAAAAATGTGGGCGTTGAGGAAACCAATCCTCGACGCCCACATTTTGGCGTTGCAGGAAAAAATTCAGCAGTTGGAAGGGGAGATAGATGAGATTGTAATGGAGAAACTATACTATAATCCTACATCCATATTGAAATAATGTCAAATTGTGCTAAAATAATTATACAGATATATGAGATATGGTGTGGGGGTAGCTTTAGTGGTTGACAAAATAGCTTCTTGGGCAAAAAGTCTTGACCGTCGAGATAATTTTTGGGGGAAAATAATACGGTTACTCTACGAAATATGTGTCTGTTCTCCGTTCCAAGGTACCGTTCATCTCATTGCATCATGTATTTTAGGTGCTTTTTGTTACAAGGATGGAGTTCTAAATTATAAATTTCTTGTCCCGTTTGGTATTATCTATTTAATTGTAATTGTCGTGTTTGGAATTTGTAACCAGCACAGAAAGCATCGCAACGATTCAATAAAAGGCTACGAGTTATCGTTTCCGCGTATTTCAAAAGCCTTTCAAGAAGAATGTCGAAAGGATATGGAACTGTATAATCTATTGGCGGACAAGAATTTTGCTCAAATAGTAGATTATTACGCTGTACACGATGTTTACAGCGAGGCATGCTTTAGAGTGTGTGCAGCTGTTGATGAACTGTTGCAAGAAATAAGCGGTTTAAAGAGTTTTCGTGTAGTTACTTTCCTTCGCACAACTAACGATAAGGATGAATACTATATTAACGGATATAGTCCTCAAGATCCCGCACCAGAGTCTTGTCGCGAAAGGTTTGACTTGGACAAATATAAAGGCAAGCATCGTGGTAAGGGGAAAAAAGATATCCCCGTCCATGCACGACCTTTTCTTAACAAACGATTTGAACCTATTATTTATATTGATACCGAGGTAAAAAACGAATACCTCGATTTTAATGATCAACACCCAACGAAGCTTCACATTAGCATACCTTGCAGTGTTAACAATAAAGTGGTAGCAGTTCTCCAAATCACTTCATATGACAACTGTCTGGGAACAAAATCTAACATTAAAGACTTAATAGAAAACTCACTGGCGATTTTTACCTCCTATTTAAAAGTGGTATATATGCACCAAATGGAGCATGAACTTTGGGCCAATTCTATGCGACAATTTAAGGAGGTGAATGTAGATGGCCAAAAACAGACCAGCTAAAGCATCGAAAAAAACTGCTAAAAGTAGCATAACTCGTGCTGTCTACAAAAATTACTCGTTGCGCCCAAGGGAACTGCTTAACCAAAAGGATGTAGCACAATTATTTACAACCTTACATAGAGAGAAGAAGAAACCAATTCAATACTAAGTCGTTAGACAAAATTAAAAACCTATGGAGTGGGAAATTACTTTTCCCACTCCATGAGTTTTTCTGGTGCGCCTGAAGGGACTCGAACCCACACGCATCGCTGCACGAGAACCTAAATCTCGCATGTCTACCAATTCCATCACAGGCGCATATTTCATTTGAACATGGGGCGCTGACAGGTCCACACCCGTGCGGCGGCGGCCGCTCATTTCGTATAGCATACACAAAAGTAGGAAAAAAGTCAAGGGCGGCCTCCTCCCCTTCTCTGCTTCCAGGCTTCCCTCCGATGACCGTCAGGAGGCCGCCGGCGTCCCGCTGCGCTTCTCCCCCCTTCCAGCCGGTGCGATGTGTAAAAAGATTGAAATTAGGGTTGACAAACCGCAGGGCAGGACGTATAATCTTCCATGAAGTTAGCGAGAGCTAATTTTCTTTTCGCCGACAAGTTAGCACTTGGTAATCAAAATGCCGGTCGCTTGGCTTGATCAAATCGTGAACGGTGGTATCAGGCATGAAGTTAACAGATGCAGTAGAGGGCCAGGAATACGTCATCCGCCAAATCGACACCGACGATGAGGAGATGAACGCTTTTTTGTTCTCTCTGGGCTGCTACAGCGGTGAGAAAATCACGGTGATTTCTCACATTAAGGGAGGCTGTATTGTCGCCATCAAGGACGCGAGGTACAACTTTGACCAGCAACTGGCCGACGCGATCATCGTCTAAGCAGCAGGGCAGCTTCGCGCTGCCCTTTTCCCGGCGCATCAGTTAGCAAGAGCTAATTTATCGAAATCGGATGGGTGCATCCGAGAGGGAGTCAAATCAGCAAAACATCCATCAAGGGAGGAATCTTACATGAGAATTGCTCTGACCGGCAATCCAAACTCCGGTAAGACCACCATGTACAACGCCCTCACCGGCCGGAATGAACGGGTCGGCAACTGGGCGGGCGTCACGGTGGAGAAAAAGGAACACCCCATCAAGAAGGCCTACTACGGCGGCGAGGAGCAGCTCATCGCCGTGGACCTGCCCGGCGCCTACTCCATGTCCCCCTTCACCAGCGAGGAGAGCATCACCAGCTCCTATGTGAAGAAGGAACATCCGGATGTGATCATCAACATCGTGGACGCCACCAACCTGAGCCGCAGCCTGTTTTTCACCACCCAGCTGCTGGAGCTGGGCATCCCCGTGGTGGTGGCGCTGAACAAGAGCGACATCAACGAGAAGAAAGAGACTAAAATCGACGTGGAGGCCCTGTCCGCCAAGCTGGGCTGCCCGGTGATCCAGACGGTCTCCACCTCCAACGAGGGGCTGAAAGCTGTGGTGGAGGCCGCGGCGGCCCAGGCGGGCCGGGTGCAGGAGGCCCCCTACCGGGAGGGTGACATCGACCTGACGGACAAGAAGGTTGTGGAGGCCGCCGACCGGAAGCGCTTTGATTTCGTCAACGGGATTGTAGCCCAGGTGGAAAAGCGGAAGGTGTTCACCAAGGACAAAAACAGCGGCGACTCCATCGACGCCGTTCTCACCAAGCCCTGGCTGGGCATCCCCATCTTCGCCGTGGTCATGTTCCTGGTGTTCCAGATCTCCCAGGTGTGGGTGGGCCCCTACATCGCCGACGCCCTGGTGGCCCAGATCGAGAATTTCCAGGGCTGGGTGGGCGAGCTGGTGTCCGACGCCAACCCGCTGCTGTCCGCCTTGCTGGTAGACGGCATCATCGGCGGCGTGGGCGCCGTGGTGGGCTTCCTGCCCCTGGTCATGGTCATGTACTTCCTCATCGCCCTGCTGGAGGACTGCGGCTACATGTCCCGTGTGGCTGTGGTGCTGGACCCCATCTTTAAAAAGGTGGGTCTGTCCGGCAAGTCGGTGATCCCCTTTGTCATCGGCATCGGCTGCGGCATCCCCGGCGTCATGGCCTGCCGCACCATCCGCAATGAGCGGGAGCGCCGGGCCACTGCCATGCTGACCACCTTCATGCCCTGCGGCGCCAAGATTCCCGTCATCACCCTGATTGCCGGCGCGTTCTTCGACAACGCAGGCTGGGTCAGCTTCCTGATGTATGTCACCGGTATCGTCCTGATCTTCCTGGGCGCTCTGCTGGTGAATGTGGTCACCGGCTACAAGGTCCGCAAGTCCTTCTTCATCATCGAGCTGCCCGAGTACAAGCTCCCCTCCCTGTGGTTCGCCTTCAAGTCCATGTGCAGCCGGGGCTGGGCCTATATCGTGAAGGCCGCCACCATCATCCTGCTGTGCAACACCGTGGTGCAGATCATGCAGACCTTCGACTGGAGCTTCCAGGTGGCTGAGACGGCCGACTCCTCCATTCTGGCCTCCATCGCCGCCCCCTTCGCCGTCCTGCTGGTGCCCATCGTGGGCGTGCTCAGCTGGCAGCTGGCCGCCGCCGCCGTCACCGGCTTTATCGCCAAGGAGAACGTAGTGGGCACCCTGGCCGTGTGCTTTGTGGGCCTTGAGAATTTCATTGACACCGACGAACTGGCCATGATGGAGGGAGCCGGTGCGGATGTAGCCGGCATCATCGCCATTACCAAGGTGGCCGCCCTGGCCTACCTCATGTTCAACCTGTATACGCCCCCCTGCTTCGCCGCCATCGGCGCCATGAATTCGGAGATGAAGAGCGGCAAATGGCTGCTGGGCGGTATCGGGCTGCAGCTGTGCACCGGCTACACCGTGGCCTATCTGGTGTACACCATCGGCACGCTGATCACCGCTCCCGCCCTGCTGAATGTCAGCGCCGCCATCGGCGGCCTCATCGGCATCATCGTCATGATCTCCGTCGTCGTCACACTGGCCCGCCGTGCCAACCGGAACATCCAGGAGGAGTACCGCCTGGACGCCCCTAACACGGCCGCCACTCGGTAAACCGTCATGATTGATTTCATCGTTGCGGCCATTGTCCTAGCCATTCTCGGAGGCGTCCTCCTCTACCTCTATCGAGCAAAAAAGCGGGGCGAGACCTGCATCGGCTGCCCCTATGCCAAGCAGTGCGGAGGCGGAGCCTGCGGCGGACACAGCCGCCCAGCAAAAAAACACTGAGACTGTACCGGAACGGGGATGCGCGCCTTTGGGACGCATCCCCCTCCGCACAGGGAGGAGTCTGATCCACCATGGAAAACATCATTCTGATTGTCCTCCTGACGGCCGCCGTCGCCGTGGCCATCCGCCGCGCCATCCGGGACTGCTGCCCGGCCGATGTCGGCATCAAATGGACGAACGATCTGGTCATCGGCAAGAGAAAAGTCTGCGGCATCCTGACGGAGCTGGCGGCAGAGGCCGACAGCGGCATGCTGGAATATGCCGTGGTCGGCATCGGCGTGAACTGCAACACAGACACGGCTTCCCTGCCCGAGCCTGCGCGCGATGTGGCCGTCTCGCTGCGGGAGGCCGTCGGCACGGCCGTCGACCCCAATGCCCTCGCCGCGGCCATGGTCCGCCGTTTGCACGAGCTGGATGTGCAGCTGCCCGGGGCGCTGCCGCAGTGGCTGGCGGAATATGCCGGAGTCTGCGTGACGCTGGGGCAGGACGTGCAGATCCTGCGCGCCGGAGAGACGCGCCTTGCCCACGCCATCGGCATCGACGAGGTCGGCGGCCTGATCGTCCGCTACCCGGACGGCACGGAGGGCGTCGTCAGCTCCGGCGAGGTCTCCGTCCGCGGGATGTATGGATATGTCTGATATTTTATAGGCGCAATTGACAGGGGAAGAGCACGCCCCGCCC
>OIYW01001131.1_pt1 | contig 19547 bp, 20 predicted proteins | sample 1588351 | NCBI WGS metagenome assembly OIYW01 (sample SAMN03283268) | human gut metagenome | biome: human-associated habitat; material: feces | host: Homo sapiens | place: USA | collected 2013 | reverse complement strand
GCGCACCATGTGCGCCCCGCTGTTCGATTGTCTGATAATTGTTTGAGTTACACCAACTGGCGGCTGATGTTTGTGCATCAGCCGCCGGTTGGTTTAACTTTCTTGTTTCCAATAAGGGCCCTCGTCTATATTTCCTGAGATACAAACCAAGGAGGTTCCGGAATCATCCACTTCAAACGTGGTCAAAAAAGAAGCCCCTATGGCATTGCGTGTGGTAGTAACGACGCCATCCTTTACTTCCCAGGCAAATTCCCAGCGCGTGTCACCTGTGGAGGTCTGCTCATTCATAGTATCCGGAGCCGCCCTTGATAAAATGGTGGGTGATGATATTGCCCTGTCCCGTATCATAGGCCCAGTCTCCCACATAGGTATCAGTGGAATTTTTGTCCACTGCCCCTGTTCTGCCGGCGCACGCGGAAAGAGAGAGCAGCAGTACGGCAGAGAGAAAAAACGAGATGATCCTTCTCACAGTTAAAGTCCCCCTTTGCAATACCCTATTTTTTGAAAATCTAATCTTAGATTAACACATAAGCATTCAAATGTCAACATATGTGTTCAGAAAAGAAAACGTTTTAGGGTACCCTGTTAACAGGGGTGATTCCATGAGCGAGATGCGGCTGGACCCAAAGATCGTGGGGGAAGTCATTGCAAAATACCGAATGAAAAAGGGCCTGACCCAGGAGGTGCTGAGCGGCCTCTCAGACATTGGGCGGACCCATCTGAGCGCCATTGAGCGGGGAGAGCGGAAGCCCACCCTGGAGACGCTCTACCGAATCAGTCTGGCGCTGGACGTAAAAATGAGCGTTCTCGTTATGGAAATCGAAAAAGAATTGAATCAGCAGCAATAAAGCGGCAATCCGGAAAGAAAATCTTTGCGAATTGCCGCTTTTTTGTTGAAAATACTTGGGGAAGAAAAATAATGCGGTTCTTTGGCGCGGGCCGATGAGGACATCGGCCCCTACGAAAAGAAAGGGGCGGGCGGCCGCAGAGCCACCCTCTGTCACTTTATTTTTTTGAGGAGCCCAAAACGTATGAGCCTGACGAAAATCAAATCCGTGGACGCCCACAGTCCGGCCCAGAGGGCGGGTGTCCGGCCGGGTGAGACGCTGACCCACATCAACGGACGCCCCATTGTGGATGTGCTGGACTATAAATTTTTTGCTTACGACCCCCGGCTGGAGCTGACCCTGGTAGGAGGGGACGGCCGCAGCCGCACCCTGCGGGTACGCAAGGCGGAGGGGGAGGAGCTGGGCCTCAATTTTGAGACCTATCTGATGGACAAGGCCCGCTCCTGCGCGAACCGGTGTATCTTCTGCTTTGTGGATCAGATGCCCCCCGGTATGCGGGAGACACTCTATTTCAAGGATGACGATGCCCGCCTGTCCTTCCTGATGGGGAACTATATCACCCTGACCAACCTGTCGGAGCGGGAGATTGCGCGCATCGCAGAGCTGCGCATCAGCCCCATCAACATCTCGGTTCATGCCACTGATCCGGCCCTGCGGGAGGCCATGCTCAAGCACCGGCGGGCGGGGGAGTGTCTGGCCATCATGGAGCGATTTGCTGCGGCGGGCATCACCATGAACTGCCAGATCGTGGCCTGCCCCGGCGTCAACGACGGCCCCGCCCTGGACCGCACCCTGCGGGAGCTGGGGGCACTCCACCCGGCGGTGGGCAGCGTGGCGGTGGTGCCGGTGGGGGTGACCCGATTCCGGGAGGGCCTGTATCGGATCGACCCGTACACTCCGGCCCAGGCCGCGGCGGTGCTGGATCAGGTGGAGGCATTTGCCGCTTCTTTCCTGAAAAAGCACAGCACACACCTGGCGTGGTGTTCCGACGAGTTCTACCTGCTGGCCGGCCGTCCTCTGCCAGAAAAGGGATACTATGAAGACATGGCCCAGCTGGAAAACGGCGTGGGGATGCTCCGCCTGCTCACCAGTCAGGCGGCCATGGCCCTGGAGGACATGGAGCTGGAGGAGGCCCCGCCCCCGTTTGCCATTGCCACCGGTGTGTCTGCCGCCCCCTTCTTGCAGAAAATCGTTGACATGTGCCGGGAAAAATGTGGTAATATAATAGGAAACGTCTATCCGGTGCTCAACTGCTTTTTCGGGGAGACCATCACGGTCTCTGGTCTGATTACCGGACGGGATCTGATAGAGCAGCTCAAGGGGAGGGCGCTGGGCGAGCGGCTGCTCATCCCGGACAGCATGCTCCGGGCGGGGGAACGGATCTTCCTGGACGACGTCACTGTGGAGCAGGTGGAGGAGGCCCTGGGGGTGCCGGTGACGGCCCTTCCGGCTGACAGCGGCTTTGACCTGGTGGACGCCATTCTGGGGCTGCCGGTGGAGGCGCCCGCCTATGCCCTGCCGCCGGAGGACGACTATTATCGCTACAACCCGTGACAGAGAGAGTGAGGGTGCTATTATGAAGCCTTTGATTGCAATCGTGGGCCGGCCCAACGTGGGCAAGTCCATGCTGTTTAATAAATTGGTGGGCCAGCGGTTGTCCATCGTGGAGGATACCCCCGGCGTCACCCGCGACCGGCTGTACGCCGAGGCGGAGTGGAGAAACCGGAAGTTCGACCTGGTGGACACCGGCGGCATCGAGCCCTCCGCCGACAGCCAGATTTTGGCCTTTATGCGCCAGCAAGCGGAGATCGCCATCCAGCACGCCACGGTGATCCTCTTTGTCTGCGACATCAAGACCGGCCTCACCGCCTCCGACCAAGAGGTGGCCAACATGCTGCTACGCTCTCAGAAGCCGGTGGTGCTGGCGGTCAACAAGATGGACCAGGTGGGGATCACCAACCCAGACATTTATGAGTTCTATAACCTGGGACTGGGGGATCCCATCGCGGTCTCCGCCGTCCACGGCCATGGCACCGGGGATCTGCTGGATGCCTGTATGGAGTATTTCCCCCCTGAGGACGAGGAGGAAGAGGAGGACGATGTCATCAAGGTGGCGGTCATCGGCAAGCCAAACGTGGGCAAGTCCTCCCTGGTAAACCGCATCCTGGGGGAGCAGCGGGTGATCGTCAGCGACATGGCGGGCACCACCCGGGACGCGGTGGACAGCTATTTTGAGAACCAGAAGGGCAAGTACCTGTTCATCGACACCGCCGGTATGCGCAAGAAGTCCAAGGTGGACGACCGCATCGAGAAGTTTTCCGTCCTGCGGGCCACCATGGCCATTGAGCGGGCTGACGTGTGCCTGATCCTGGTAGACGCCAACGAGGGAGTCACCGAGCAGGATACCAAGGTGGCCGGTCTGGCCCACGAGGCGGGCAAGGCATGTATCATCGTGGTCAACAAGTGGGACGCCATTGAGAAGGATGACAAGACTATGGACCACATGCGCCAGGACATCCGCAGGGACCTGTCCTATATGACCTACGCCCCCATTGTCTTCATTTCCGCCCTCACCGGACAGCGGGTGGACCGTCTCTTTGACCTCATCAACTATGTCAATGACCAGGCATCCCTGCGCATTACCACCGGCATGCTCAACACCGTGCTGGCTGACGCCACCGCCCGCGTGCAGCCACCCACCGACAAGGGACGCCGTCTGAAGATCTACTATATGACCCAGATCGGTATCAAGCCCCCCCACTTTGTTTGCTTCTGCAACGACGCCAAGCTGTTCCACTTCTCCTACCAGCGCTATCTGGAGAACCAGATCCGCTCCACCTTTGGCCTGGAGGGCACGCCAGTCCGGCTGACCATTCGGCAGAAGAGCGACAAGGAGGGATAGTCATGGCAGATCCTACAACAGTTCCCACGGGAATACAGCCTAACCTTCCCGCCGCACTGAGTGAGCTGGGGGCGGCCCTGTTGCTTCCGGCCCTGCTGATCGCAGTGATCGCCTACTTCTGCGGCTGCTTCAACGGGGCGGTCATCGTCTCCAAGTATATCCTGCGGGACGATGTGCGTACCCATGGCAGCGGCAATGCCGGGCTGACCAACTTCTACCGCACCTTCGGCGGGCCGCTGACCTTTGTGGTTATCCTGACCGATGTGCTCAAAGCAGTCGTGGCTGTATGGGCTGGCATCCTGGCGGCAAAGTATTTGGTGGCGGATGAGCTTCTGGTAGTGGCGCTTGGTAAGTACTGGGCGGGAGCTTTCTGCCTTCTGGGGCACATGTTCCCCTGTATGTTCCACTTTAAGGGGGGCAAGGGGATCCTCTCCGGCGGCACCATCGCTATCATGATTGATTGGCGGGTGGCGCTGGTGGTGTGGGGGGGATTCCTGATCCTGGCCGCGCTCACCAAATGGGTCTCCCTGGGCTCCATCTGGGCCGGGGCATCCTTCCCCTTTGCCACTTGGTTTGTGTACCATGACGTGGTGCTGCTGGCGCTGGCCATTCTGCTGGGCGGCCTGATCGTCTGGAAGCACCGGGGCAACCTGAAGCGTATTCTGAACGGAACGGAATCCAAGTTCAGCCTGCACCATAAAAAAGATGAGGGGGCGCCGAAAGCATGAAGATCGCAGTGATGGGCAGCGGCGGTTGGGGGACAGCCCTGGCCCTGGTTCTGCTGGAGAACGGACATGAGGTCACCCTGTGGTCCTATAGGGAGGAGGAGTCCACTATCCTGCGGGAGAAGCGGGAAAACCCCATGCTGAAGGGGGTGCCCCTGCCGGATGGACTGGCGTTGACCTCTGACCGGGAGTGCGTGAAGAACTGTAAGGTGGTTGTGCTTGCTACGCCGTCCTTTGCGGTGCGTACCACCGCCCGTGCTGTGGCGTCCCTGTTGGAGCCCTCTGCGGTGCTGGTGTCGGTGTCCAAGGGCATTGAGAAAGATACCTCTCTGACCCTGACCGACGCCATTGCTCAGGAAGTGGGGGAGGGGCATCCCATCGTGGCCCTTTCCGGCCCTTCCCACGCCGAGGAGGTGGGCCGTGGCGTCCCCACTGTGGTGGTGTCCGCCTCTCGAGACAAGGCGGCGGCGGAGCTGGTGCAGGATCTCTTTATGAATGAGCGGTTCCGTGTTTACGCCTCCGACGACGTAGTGGGTGTGGAATTGGGCGCTGCGTTAAAAAACGTCATCGCCCTCTGTGCCGGGATCTGTGACGGCATGGGCTTCGGCGACAATACCAAGGCCGCCCTGATGACCCGCGGCCTGACGGAGATCGCCCGCTTGGGCGTGGCCCTGGGCGGCCGCAGAGAAACCTTTGCGGGACTGTCCGGCGTGGGTGACCTGATCGTCACCTGTACCTCCATGCACTCCAGAAACCGCCGTTGCGGCATTCTGATCGGCCAAGGCACCCCTGCCGCTGAGGCGGTAAAGGAGATTGGCGCTGTGGTAGAGGGCTACTATGCGGCCGCCACCGCCCGCGCCCTGGCTCAGAAGGCGGGGGTTGAGATGCCCATCACAGAGGCGGCCTATCAGGTATTATACGGCGGACGGGATACCAGGGCCGTGATTAAGGAGTTGATGACCCGCGCCCGGAAGCACGAGCTGGAGGATAGCTGGGTCTAAAAAGGTTTTCGAAAAAAATCGAGAAAAATTGAAAAAAACACTTGCATCTTTTCGCAGGATGTGGTAATATAATCAAGCCGTCCGATGAGGGCGGCGACTTCCGGGTGTGGCGAAGTTTGGTATCGCGCTTGAATGGGGTTCAAGAGGCCGCTGGTTCGAATCCAGTCACTCGGACCAAACAATGATAATCCGAACTACATTATCCAAGTGGGTAATGTGTTCGGATTTATCATTTCTATTGAATATGTGCTTTGATGGACAAGGGCGGGACTATCACCCCGCCCTTGTTTTTTTAGATCTTTTCTGATATTTTGTGTCTGTCAGACAAATCAAAGATTTGCAATTGAAAATTATGCTTATTGTTTCACTGCAAGGCAATAATTCGTATTGTCAAAAGCACTCATTTGATTTTTAGGATTGGCCTCATTATAGAGCGCAAAGTATTGCTCTGTTATTCCCTGGGGCTCCAAGTGCTCATATATCAAAAATTCATGTGCTGAAAGCAATTGTTCGATATCAGAGTAGGAATAACATGCCAACATTTTTTCGTTTGCAACACCCGCCAGCATGAATTGCTTTTTTGTTCGTTCTCCGGCTTTTTCAGTATAGCTGTTTTCATCTGGATAATCAAATATAATGGAACTGCCTTTCGCCACAATACTACTTATAGAAGAAATTACCGATTCGAAGGATTCCTTTGAGAGATAATAGGCGACACCAAGAATGGAACAGTAACTTATTTTATCACTATTAAACGAGTTGTGATTTTGCATTTCTTTCTTCCATGTTCCTTTTGTGAAGTCTGCTTCAATGTAGTGAACATTGTCGGGAATTACAATTCCGGCACTTTTCAGCCGCTCTTGTTTATCTCTTGCGGTAGCCGGATGGTCTACCTCAAAAATTTGCAATGCCTTTGCCCATAATGGTTGCCGATACGCAAAAGTGTCATATCCGGCTCCCCAAATTAAATACTGTTCTGTTCCCGTGCGAACAGCCCACTCAAGAGATTTTTCGGCAAAAGCCGCCCTGCCAAGTGGCGAGGGAGATAGTTGATTATCAACAACCCATCTTAATGCCTGTTCTGGTTCTCCAACAAATGATGGATTGAAAAATCCTATTCCATTCGACATATTCTTTGCTATTTGATTAAATTCTTCATCAGTCAGTAAATCTCTTGCCAAGCTGTCATTAAAAATTGTAACCTCATTGTTTAGCGCATGATACGCCCTTGAGAATGCGCTTATCAGTGCGGTTAAGCTTTTTTGCTCCATTAAAAACACCTCCTGTATACTTAATACATCCTTGATACAAAAAGCTCAAGACTTGAAATTTCCCTGATTTTGTGGTAATATAAAAGCACAAAAAGGGATAATTTTATGAATTTTATAGTAACGCCCAGAAATAAACTATGGTATAAGGCGGGAGCATCGTTGCTGATGTTCCCGCCTTATGTATTATGCCTGTTCTGTTGCGTTGGCGTCCCGCCGAGCCTTCCACTCTGCAAACTCCCGTTGCCCTTCCTCGCTCTCGAAAAGGCTTGAATTTCCGGGAGCAGGACACGGGCCAGGGCTTCCGATTCATGGAGGGGAACTCCCGTGCCCTAGTTAAGGCTTGCGTGAATCGCCCGGCCAGCTGTCCATTACCTCCCGAAGCTGGCTGTCCTGGCGGTGCGCCTTTTATCGCTATTCACGCGGGGGTTGTATCCGAAATACTGTGTATTCAGTTGTCAGTGGGAGGGGGACCCTCTTATCTATTAGGCGGATTTTAGGGCAAAGGTCCTCTCTTGCAGAGAATTTTTCAAACTATTTTAAATTTAGCAGACCCTGCTGATCCCCACGCCCTCGACCCTGGCAATTTTTTTACTGACGCTGAGAATGTAATAAGCATGAACGCGCCGGGCCTGGACAGGCGGGAGTTGGACGATGGCTGCATGGAGGGGGTCCCGATCTTCACCGGTCTCTAGAGGCTGCTCCGGGGACAGCGGCGGGTAGGGCATGTCGGCCTCAAAGCCGTGATCAGTGCCCATGGAACGCTCGCCATGATCCTGCTTGTGGCGTTTGTAGCTGTCACACAGGCGGCCACCAATGAAAGAGTCACAGTAATTTCGTCTGATGCCTCCAGAATGACGCGCTCGGTCAAATGGGGATAGTAATTGTTTAGAATGATAGTTTTCATTTTTAGTCTTTATTTCGGTGTTCAGCAGTTGACGGACTGGCGGATCGAAATGGAGGATGGCGGGGAGCGGCGCCCAGGCCAGCCGCCCCCACCTCTGGCCGCGATGGCCAGAGGTAGTCTGGTATAACAACGTCCGCACGGCGCAAGACCATGCGGACAGATATAACATGATTTTCTTTCGGGCACTGGCAGATTTCTGCTACAAGGCCAGACAGGGATACCGGCAGAAAACGACCATTTTCGCAGTTGACCGCGGAATGGCCCCCTAATAGGGCCGGACTTTCTTTGATGAATAACCATCAGTCAGCTTGCTGCATGGTAACAACATGGCAGTATCCTCCTATAATCCGCCGTATCCTGCGCATAAGTAAACGGCAGCTTATTGCTAAACCGCCGTTAGTACAAGAAATCCGAGCATGAGGGAATATGTGCCCAGCGGCGGTTTTTTCTTTCCTGCCGCTGGGCAGATAACTTTTGACGTATTTTTTACATAGCTGTCATCAGGCTAAATAGAATCCCCCTGTGAATTTTAGCTGTCATGCAGACCTTTACGAAATCTCTCGGATTAGGATGAAGGGGGTAAGCTGGCGGTCTTGGCCTGCGGGATTATCTACAATCAGAGCCAAAAGCTGAGAGTCGGGCCAATTCTGGAGCTGTTCACTTTTTCCCAGAAGTTCGACAGTCAAATCGTTGGCATCCACGACCATCATCACAATTCCGGTTTTGAGATATACCTCATCACAGACCTTATCCGGCTTACTGGGAATACGAATCCCAATATGCGCATACTCCGGGATGTCCCTCCCCCAAAAGCCGTCTAGTCCCCTCACCTCATCGTCCAGCATGTCGTAAAAAGTACCGTGGATGCCGCGGAGCTTATTAAGGCCGGCGCAGACAGCCGCCTTGAGGACCTTTCCCAAGCCGCAAAAGTTGATGGCAAACTGCATTTTAACAGGCAGGCCCATCCCGGGCCCAGCCGCCGTCTGATGGACAAAGCGTGAAAGAAGCTTGGCCCAGAAGCCTGGTTTGACCTGTTCCTCAGTCACTACCCGCCCTTGGCATAGGGCAATGACTTTTTCGCTGGCGGAAAGAATATCTCCCGGTTGGTAGACTGGTATGACATATCTCTCCAGGAGGTCGATATAATTCTCGCCTACCTGGACGAAATGTGTTGTAATCGCATGGCGGGCATACGTCTTGCCGTTAGCTTGAATGGTAACGGCCTTTCCTTCGTTGGCGTAAAAATCCATGGGAAAGATTCCTCCTATATAATACGCAAATTGAAATAAGTATCCTGGTACGTTGCCTCCTTACTCTCCGCGCTTTCTGGCGGGGTACAGTTTGGACCATTTTATAAGGCTTGAAATGCCCATAGATTGCTGATTTGCGGTTTCAAAGTATCATAATCCCACAGCATATTGCTCCGCTCCGTACTGTTGGGATCATTGACTGTAAACTGTCCGTCCTTTATGCCGGTAATCACAATAAAATGTCCGGTTGTTGTAAAATCTCCGGGCCGCATACTGCAAATGATGGGGCGGCCTTCCTTCAAGACACCCTCCATAATCGATTTTGTCAAGGGCAGTTCCTCCCCGATTACTCCGAAGTGCTTCGCTCCTTCGCTCATAAGTGTCCAGGCAGTCCCAGCGCCGGGAACATAGTATCCCTGCTCACTGGCGTATTGGGCCACTACATACGGCGTAATGGTGTCATCGCCCGTTAAGCTGGTAATCACCATGGATAAGCAGGCTGGCCCGCATCCACTGACGGCAACGGAGCTGTTGCCATAGTCGCCGTAACCCCAGCGTTGATCGTATTGCAGAAGAAGCGGAACTTCTCCTACTTCAACCTCTCCGACAGTTTCAGCAAAAACCTGCCCTACTTTCTCTGGATACTCTAAAACAAAATTCAGCATATCCAGGTTTCTGGACAGCATTTTCAAAATATCCTCGGGATAGATTTCGCAGTTATCTATGACCTGCTGAACCCGCTGATCCTGGCTCACCAAGTCTTGCAGTTTCTGCCAGACCTCATGATCCATCGGCGCCTGGGTAACATCTGTATTTTTGCCTACTATCGCCGTCCCGCACGCATCATGCCAGGATTGATTGGTGCCCGTGGAAGATGCGTCGCTATCATTCTGAAATAAGGTTCCTCTAAAAAGCCAGACTCCTGCGATGACAAACGCAAAAACAAATGCGCGCCAAAACATCACTACCCGCTGGTTGCGCTTGTGACTCCGCCTGGTTTTTTGGCCGAATGTTTCTTTCATAGGTATGCTCCTTTTCTAAAATGCAAAATAAACCACGCTCCTGACAGTTATCATTGTACTGAACAGGAGCGTGGCAAGTTTGAATATTCAGTTGTTTGTTTCTTGAGAAAAACTTGAGGAAGGATAGATGTTTTCTGAATCTGCCGCAGGCAGTTGAACCGTAAATGTGACCGTGTCATTTTCGCTCGATGCATGGATCGTACCGCCATGTAAAAGAATGATTTCCTTTGCAATTGCCAGCCCAAGCCCCGTGCCGCCTGTATCAGAGGCGCGGGATTCATCCAAGCGGTAGAACTTATCAAAGAGGGAGGACAACTTCTCAGCCGGGATTGTATTCCCCTTGTTTTGAAAAATGACGAAGATATGTCCTCTCACTTTCTCGGTAGAGATTCTGATTTCTGTATTCAGATAGCTGTATGCCGCCGCATTTTTTAATATATTGCTGAATACACGGGCCAACTGATCCGCATCCGCACAAACTGTTAAATCTTCATCAATTTCTAGTTTAATTGAGAGCCCGCGCTGAGAAAAGACCGGAGACAACTCATCGGATAATTGTATCAGCATATAGGAGAGGTCTATCGACTCTTTTATTAGCTTGATTTGCTGTGAATTGTACCTAGTGATTTCAAAGAATTCATTGATCATCTTTTCCAGCCGGTACGCTTTTTCCAATGTAATACGTACATGCTTCACACGCTGAGGGGCTGGCATATCCGGATCTTCGTGCAAAAGGCTCAAGTAGCCGATAACGGATGTGAGTGGGGTACGAATATCATGGGCCAGATACATTACCAACTCATTTTTCCGCTGTTCCGCAAGGGCCGTTTCCGCCTTTTGTCGCTCCAGTGTCTGCTTTACAGCATTTAATTTACTCTCAAATGGCAGCATTTCTGGTGATAGGCGGATCGCCTTTGAATCGTCCACCTGCAGAGCGTCAATTCCCTGATCGATCTCCTTGAAGTATTTGGTCATCCATCGGAATAGGCGCAGGAGCAAAAACGCAAAGACGAATGTAATTGCCGCTGCAAAGAACACTTCCCTGTAACTTCGAAAATAGTAGAAATAGATCATGTTCGCAGTTTCACGGTCTACTCCAAAAAAATGCATCAAAAAGTATGCAATTAGGTTTCCTCCTCGCTGTCTCCACAGCAACACATAAAGAACAATTACGATAAGGATCGATAACAAAGCGTTACCGCAAAAACGACGCGTGATTTTAGCCCGAAATGTAGCATAATCGTTGCTGAACTTAATCTTCAATTTTATAACCGACCCCCCATATCGTTCTGATATATTTTGGATTGTCCATCGTATCATTCAGTTTTTCTCTTAAATGGCGAATGTGGGACGTGATTGTGTTGTTCGTTTTACTGTAATATTCATCCGCCCAAATCCTGTAAAAAAGCTCCTCGGCGCTGACAACCGTTCCCTTGCTTTCTAAAAGGATCTGTAAGATCGAAAATTCAGTAGGCGTCAGCGTAAGTGATTTTCCATCCAACAAACACTGGTGTGCTTTTACATTCATCTCCAAACCGGCGTGGGTCATGACATCACCGGCCTCCGCTTCAGCTTGCGCGGGATTGTATTTTTTGTACCGCCGCAGCTGAGATTTCACCCTTGCAACTAATTCAAGCGGACGAAAAGGTTTTGTCATATAGTCGTCTGCACCAAGTGTCAGACCGTTGATTTTATCCGTTTCTCCGTCTTTGGCTGTCAGCATAATAATTGGATATGTGTGTCTTGTTCTGATTTTCTGGCATAGCGTATATCCATCTATATCCGGTAGCATGACGTCCAGGATCGCAAGGTCAAGGTTTGTTGTGTTGATACACTCAAGGGCTTCTTTTGCAGAATAGAATTTAAACACGCTATAATTTTCGTTGTTCAGATATACTTCAATCAAATCCGCAATCTCGACCTCATCATCGACGACTAGTATTTTGTCCGGCATGATACTTCGCTCCTCCTTTGCATTGTCCTCCACATATTGTAATAGAAAGGGATATTATAATTGTTGAGCCTTACATGAGAAAATATTAAGATTTTCCTCAGATTTCTATTGTGATTGGGGGAATCGTCAACTACTATTGCAGCAAAATCCTTGAATACATCAAGGATAGGAAGATAATTCGATTTTTTGCATTTCCGCAGGTTTGTGGGGTGCACGTTAGTATCAAGCAAGGCAAGTGTATAGATACTTGACGTTTTTGCACCGCAAAAATGCTTGTTGGGGTGCCCCCAAACCCTCTGGCACTTCTGGCCACGATGAAGCCGCTGACAAAGTCCCCAATTCGGACGTACTTGGGCTGGACCTCCTGGACCGGGTGCCGGACCACAGTCCCGTCTCCCAGCTGCGGTGGAGGAAGCCCTCCTTCGGCAAGAGCTTCCGGCGGCTGTTTGAGGAAATAGTACGCCAGTGTGTCCCAAACGGCCCTGTGACCGGTCGGCTGGTGGGTACCGACTTATGTGAAGGCCAATGCCTCCCGTGCCTCGGAGGAGCTGATGGAGCTCCAGGAGAGCCCAGGGAATTATTGAGACCGTCTGGACACCTACGGGGAGGAGGGGCTGGAGGAACCGGCCCAGTGGACCGGAAAACACCGTTCCAAACGAACCAAACAGCTCAAAAAGGATAGCTGCCACACCAGAAAGCGTGTGTGCCACACTGACCCGGAGGACGGCCATCTGAACCGCCCCGGCAGGCCCCGGGGGGCCCACTACTTGGGCCGCCAGACGGTGGACACCGACCACGGCGTTATCATCGGCGTCACGGGTTTAACCGTGCTTTTCATGCGTGCGAAAAAGTCCTTTGAATGGAGGACTTGCAAATCGGTGTCAAAGGGATTGTCATGGTGGGGCTCTGTGTCAGGCATTGGAGCGCCCTTGGAGATAGGAGCGGCGTGACCCTGCTTCCGGCGTTCATGTTGGATAGCCTAAGGGTGTATCAAATGGAAAACATTAGAGAAAATAAGAGGGACGACAAAATCATTTCCTGCCGCTTCACGGTCTGTCTTGGGCGGGACATAAAATAGAGGTTGGTCACATCGTCCCGCCCATGGCCGAGGAACCCGGCCACGGCCTTTTGGGCCGCATAGTGAGATGTTGGCTTCGTACCATTCGCCCGCGTAGGTGTGTCGGAGGCCGTGGGAGGCCATTGAGCGAGTGGAGTCCGGCTCTTGGGCGTAGGAACGAAAAGCCTGGAGGACCGTGATGTCCTGATGGGTGGGCACACTGTCCGGGATAAGGAGCTTGCATCCCTGTAGCGTCTGCTCGAGATGATACCGGAGGCGTGGCTCCAGGATGGGATTCAGTGAAACCGGCCGACCGCTCTTGCTTTTCAAAATCAAAAAAGGACGCAGTGCACCCAACGGCGCGGGCCGACTGTTTCTGGCAGATTTCCGCGGGAAACTGCCATCACAGTCAGCACCGGGAGCGGTAAACGCATTGAGGTGACTGGAATGAGAGGATGGAGGCCAGCCGGGCTCCCACAGCGGCCGCGCGTCCTTGGGTGAGGGGCAGATGATACTGCCGGCGTCCGTGGTCCGCCCCCGGCAGCAGGACGGAAAGATACACTGGTATACTGGTGAAACCGGTATGGGGAGCGCTCCTCTGCGCCAGGTTTGTGTTATCCTTTTGGACAGAAAAAGGCCCGAAAACAATTCGTGCTTGTTTTCGGACCTGATGGGTGAATATTCCAAATGAAGGCCGGTCTGTTTTTATCTCTGTCAAGTCTCCAGGGAGTTGGAATAAATCCACGGGTGAGAAATGCCACCTGATAACGGAATTAGCATAGCATAAAACAACACAGCCATATAGCTGCACTTTTTACTATCATTCTAATTATGATGATTAAAATAATTCGTCTTTACATAACCAGTAGATCAGGGCGCAATAAGCCCATTGCCGGCGTACAAACATTACAACGTGCACAACGCGGATCAAAGTCCGACGAACAGACGGCCAGCAATCCGGCGCATGCCCCGTGATTTCAGCGAGTGGGTACAAAAATCAATCACAGCTTTGATACCATAATATATCCTGCTTTTTAACCAGTAAATCTGTATGTAGTATCCGGATAGGGGCGCACTTATACAAGGTGATCTGCCAGTCCTCCTTAACTTACAAGTAAGGTTTACCACAGGAGCCTGAGGGATGTATAGGCGAAGCTTTTTCAACTGTTTAGAAGCTGCTTCTTGCATTTCCGGTCGGAACATTCCGTGTCCCACGCGGGCGGCATGTATTGTTGGAATGCCGAATAGGAGCCGTGGGAGTACCCGGCAAGGACGAGAAGTCCAGCGGCTAAGCGAGCATCCTGTAGGCCGAGAGAATCATTATCCCATGGCGTGAATACAGGTGGCGCTGATCTGTGGGGGGATGCTATGCGTCATTACTCCGTTGTAGTGGATGCATACTTGACAGCCAGGGCAAAAACAGAGAGCGTTACCGGCGTGCACAACGACGGCTTGATTGGTGCAATGGTCGCACACAAGAAGCTGTGAGGCGCAGGATCTGCATACCGTGGCGTACATGGTTACGGACTTATCTGGTTCCACAGTAGAACCTCCTCTCCCAAATACGGTAGAGTATCCTATGACCGCAACGGTTGAGTAGTTCGAAATGGTCCACAAAAAGCCGCCCCATGAAAGGGGCGGCTCAGGACTATAGATCTTCCAGATCAGCAGCAGGGAGGTCATTCTCCAGGTTATCCCGCGCCAGATCAGTGTCCAGCTCGGGGTATGCGTCAACGGGAATCGGACGCTCGTGGTAAACCAGCATTGTGGGGCCGGAGGTGCCTGCCACAATGGGATTGGCCTTTTTCTTGGTGTGCTTCGCCTTGCCCTGGAGCTCGGGGACGGGTGGGGCGTCGTTGTGGGGTTGGGTGTGCGTCCGCTCGGGGCGGGACATACCTTGCTTTGCCATAGTATCACCTCACCACTAGGGTGCCACGGGCAGAGGTAAAAATACGATACAAAATTTGAGGTACGGCATGAAATTATTGCAGCCCGGCGCCCATTCCCTTATTGCGGGTAGCAATCAAGTCCAAAATTCCGCAAGTACCGCGCTTGCTGACTGAGCTTGCGGAAAAGGAATCACGCCGGATTCGCTCCGTCGCCTCTACAGCGGGGATGAGGTGGTGCTCATCCAGGTATGGAACCAGGTCGGCACCAGCCTGGATAAGCTGGATGTGTCCAAGTCGGACACAAATGGTAGGAGGGGGCATTTGTCAATCTTCGGTGGGGGAGAGCTCTCCCGTTATGGCGTCCACATAATAGGCGCCGCTGTCTGTGGTGATGCGCCAGACCGGTGTGAGCTCGACAGGCCGCGTGGTGCCGCTGACAATCAGATAGCCCGCGTTCATTTCGTCAATGCGGCTGCACACAAAGCCACCCTCTGTCACACCGGCCAGAAAACGGACCAGGACTGTGGCGGCAGAGAGGGTCTCTTCCTCGCTGGACGAGGTTACGGTGCCGGACAGGCGCTGGCCCTCCATGCGGAGCAGTGTGTCATCCTGCCAGAGCAGGGTGACCTGACAGGAAAAAAGGGGGGTACCCTCCCAGTTCTGGTAGTAGGTCAGTACCGTTTGCCCCGGGCGCTCACCGGACTCGGAGGAGATGAGAGTGCCCTGGAAATCGATTCGCTCCAGGCATGACTGGGAGGCATCCTCGTAGGAGCGCTCATGTTCCTTGGCCCAGGCACCAGGTTGAAAACGCACTGAGAAGGTGCCGTTCATGGAGAATTCAGCGGTGCCCTGTACACTGGAATACCGATGCCGGACATCGTTTTCCCCCTCGCGGGAGACATCGCCCAGCAGAGTCTGCGCCACGATGGCCTCGCTTTCCCGGTCGCGGGTGACGGTCAGAGGGGAGAGTCCGGCCTCCTGGGGGACCCGCTCCGGGCCGAAGGTGATGCCGCTCTGCTCCAGAACGCGCACGGCCGCCTGGCGCGTATCCTCCTCATAGCGGGCGGCACGGCTCTCCTGCACACCCACCAGAATCAGGAGGAAGGCATTGACGGATACCAGCAGAAGCAGGATGATGTTTTTTAATTTGGACCATTCCACAGGGCATCATTCCTATCTGGCGGTCCAGCCGGCCTCCACAGTGTCACCGCCATTATCCGTATAAAAGACCACTAACTCCCTTCCCTCGGGAGACAGGGCCTCCAGCGCGGCGGCGGCCTGCCGCTCGGGAAGAAGCAGGCTGTGCTCCGCAGTCTCCTCATAGCGGCGGAAGCGCAGGGTATAGTCTATGATCTGTCCGTTCCGCACCGTGAACCGGGCGGCGCAGCCGTCCTCTGGAAGGAGAACGGCCGCTCCGCTCAGGCTGTAGCCATAGCAGACCTCTGTGGTGCCGTCGGCTCCTTCTGTGATATCCATCAAGTAGAGTTGGGCGGCGCCGCAGGAGGCGCCCACAGTATCTGCGGCCAGCCGCCGGGTGGTTTCCACCAGCTCCGACACCGTATAGCCATCTGTGGTTCCGATGGGATAGCGGGAGGCCGCATCCTCTGAGGTGTGGTAGGACACGGTGCCGTCATTGCCGATCTCCAGAGTTTCCCGTCCTACCCGGAGGCGCAGGCCGCCAGGGATTTCGTACAGGGCATCGCTCTGTGTCTGGAAAGAAACAGCGGCCTGAAGGGCCGATACAGTGGCCTCGTCCGGGGAGGAGAGGGGGTTGGCGGAGTGGTACACCAGGGGGCTCGGCGTGGCGGAGGTGAGCAGTACATAGGGGTCCAGCCCGGCATAGCCCCGGTCCGCCTCCAACTCAAAGACAAAAAATGCACCGTTGCTTCCGTGGCCGGAAACCAGCTCGTCCATATGGCCAGTGTAGGCGACCTCCGTTTCACAGGCATAATACAGGCCATCTGATTCATTATGATAGTACAGGGAGACCCCACCATCCAGATCCTGGGCCACGGCCAACTGGCGGGCTGTAGCAGTAAGGGAGGGGTTGCTGCCGCCCTCGCCCATCCAGGCGTATAGGGCCTCCAACGGGAGCTCTCCCAGGAAGTCGAACCACACGCCCGGGGCCTGTAGGGCGTCCCGCCAGGCTGACTCCGGAACTGTATGGGGAGAGGCGGCGCTGGAGAGAGCCTCGCTGAGCAGGATGCCTACCGAACTGAACAGGCGGTCGGCTTGGGCTGGGTCATACTGAACCGCAAAGCGGTCCACCCCATCGCAGACAGCAATACGCACGGGCTGGGCGGCGGCTCCGGCCTGTCCGGTCGCCTCGGGGGCGTCCGCCGGAACGCTCTGTCCTGGATTTAAAAGTGAGAGAAGATGATCCAGCCAGCCCCGGGGGCCCTTATCCACCAGCCCGTTGAACATCAGCACCCGGACCGTGAGCACCACGGCGGAGAGGGTGAGCAGCAGGATCAGCAGGTTTTTAAGCCGCTCCACGGTGTTTCGTCTGCGGCGGCGCACGCGCTTATTCCCTTCCATGGTGCGGGCCCTCCACCAGCAGGGTGATTCGTACCGTCAGACCGGGACCGGAGCGGTCCACCAACTCGATGGTGCCCTCATGGCGGTCTATGATCTCCTTGGCAATGGAGAGCCCCAGTCCTGTGCCGCCCGACTCGCGGGAGCGGGCCTTATCCACCCGGTAGAACCGCTCGAAGATCCGGTCCCGGTCCTTGGTGGGGATGCCGATGCCGTCGTCGCAGACGTCCATCCAGACGCTGTCCTCCGTGGAGCCGGCGGTGACGCGGATATGGCCGCCGTCCGGCGTGTACTTGATGGCGTTGCCGATGACGTTCATCATCACCTGCTCCAGGCGGCTGCGGTCACCCACCACCAGGGGCAGGGGGCCCTCCGGCTCGTAGACCAGCTCGTGTCCCCGCTGCTTGGCGTTCAGGGCGTTGGCGCGCACCACGCTCTCGATGGCCTCCCCGAAGGGGAAGCGGGAGAGGATCAGCTCCGCGTCGCCGGCGTCCAGGCGGCTGAGGATCAGCAGCTCCTGGACGATGTGGGTCATCCGGTCGCTCTCGGTCAAAATGACCCCCAGGAATTTCTTTTCCATGTCGGGCGGGATGTCCCCGGCGCTGTCGGAGAGGGTCTCCGCATAGCTGCGGATATTGGTCAGAGGAGTGCGCAGCTCGTGGGAGACATTGGCTACGAATTCCCGCTGCATCTCCTGATTTTTCCGCTCCTCGGTGACATCGTGGAGGACCACCAGCACGCCCCCCTGCCGCTCCCGGTCGAAGGGAGCCAGCAGCAGGTCCAGCACCTGGTCGGGGGTGACGCCCTTCTGGGTGAGGGCGGCGCTTGGCCCGCCACCCTCCAGCAGCAGCCCGAGCAGCAGGTGCTCGCTGCCGATATAGGTGTGGCCCAACAGGCAGGCCTGGGAGAGGGCCAGGTTGATCGCGTCGTTGCCGCGGGGAGAAAAGCCCTTGAATCGAAACATGGGAGTACCATCCTTTCGTGTTTTTGACAAAGGAAGTTTGGGGCGCGGGCGGGTGCACACAAAATCCCTGCCGCGCTTATACTGGTAATGAACAGCGGCAGAAAAACAAAAACGCCTTTTTGCCGGCCCGGTGGGGAAAAGAAAAAATACAAATCACGAGCGCCCCATCACAGCAGAATATTGGAGCAGCGCCGGCGTTTATACCGCAGCCGCGCAAAAATATCGATGCACTTCGGCCGGAGCCAAAAGGACGGGAACCATTTTTCTGAGCTCTTCATAGTATAGTCCGAAATCAATTATCAGGAGGTACTTATCTATGTACAACAATAACTGGTGGATTATCATTCTCATTCTCCTCTTCTTCGGCTGCGGCAACTACAGCTTTAATGGCTGCTGCGGCAACAACTGCGGCTGCGGCTGCAACAACAGCTGCGGCAACAACTGCAACTGCGGCAGCAATAGCTGCAACAACAGCTGCAACAACTGTGGCTGCAACTGCTGCTGCGACTAATCGCAGAGGGTCAGAACACCAGAAAAAAGGGAGGCCAGAGGCCTCCTTTTTTTCTGTGCGCAAAGCAGGAAAAACAAGCCTTTTTTGTACAGATTTTACTTACATTTGCAGGATATGCTGTAAAATATGTACAATAATAACTTTCTGTAAAGAAGTGAATAGAATAATTGCACAGCAATTTTTTTTGTGTTATGATACAAAATATGAGAAGAAGGATATTGTCCCAGAAGGAGAATGACCATGAATGAGGTAAAAAACAACAATGCCAGAAAACCTTTGATTTATTACTACATCATTGCACTGCTCATCATGATGCTGCTCAATTTCCTGCTTTTCCCCTCCGTTTTGCGGCGGCAGGAGGTGCAGGTGGATTACAGCACCTTTATGAGTGACCTGGAAGACGGAAAGATTTCCCAGGTTGAGGTGCAGGACCAGCAGATTGAGTACCTGCTCAAGGACGAAAACAACGACTGGACGGTCTACATCACCGGCAACATGGGTGACCCGGAGCTGGTCAACCGGCTGGAAGAGGCCGACGTCACCTACGGCAAGGAGATTGAGGAGCCGATGTCCCCGCTGATGTACCTGTTTATCAGCGTCGGCATTCCAATTCTGATCTTTGTCGTGGTCGGTCAGCTGCTCTCCCGCTCGCTGCAGAAACGGATGGGCGGCGCGAACTCGATGATGTTCGGCGGCGTGGGCAAATCCAATGCC
>OIYW01001129.1_pt1 | contig 19568 bp, 11 predicted proteins | sample 1588351 | NCBI WGS metagenome assembly OIYW01 (sample SAMN03283268) | human gut metagenome | biome: human-associated habitat; material: feces | host: Homo sapiens | place: USA | collected 2013 | reverse complement strand
ACGGCGCCCGAATAGGCGTCTTTCACCGTGATGGTGCCTCTGTAATCGCCCGCCGGCAGGTTATCTTTCGGAGTAAGGACCAGATACAGGTATTTTTTAACAGCCGTCCCGGACACGGCCGGCAGCACGGGCGGGTCGGCGGAAGTGTTGCCGTCCCGAAGCTCACACGTGAAGCCCTCTGCCACAGCCTCGTCCAGCTCCACTTCCAGGCGCAGCGAGATGTTGCCCGTGTTGTGGATGTAAAAACCTTGTTCCGCCGGGGTTACCCCCTCTTCCCAATAGCCGAAGTTCAGGCTATACACCGATGAGGTCAGACCCGGGTCCCTGGAAAATGCCACCTTCCGGTTTGCCTCGGACACTCGCACCTCCACGGTCAGCGTGCCGGTGGCTATGCCGCCGTCCGGCGCTTTGCCCCGGATGATAATATTCTCCTGATACGTGCCGGGTACAAGGTTCGTTTTTGGGGTGACATAGAAGGTAAGCTCTTTCCCGCTTTCAAGCGACTGCCCTTCTGTGAACCCGCTGATGGTGCAGTACGTTGCCTCGGGGGGCGCGGCCAGCGTCACGGTGGTGTTGCCCGCGTTCCTAAGAGTGATCGCCCTGTTTTCCGGGTTCTGCTCGTCCTGCGCCGGGTAGAACACGGGGTTTGCGGAAAACACCAGGTTGTAGGTGGGCTTTACACTTACATCAAGCGACACCTCGCAGGAAAGGGTGGAAAGGTTTTCCGCCCGCACATTCAGCGTGGCCTTTTTGGGACTGTAAGACGTTGCGCCAATGCCCGTGTCCACCTTCACGGTGAGGGTGGCCGTTTCCCCCGCGCCAAGGCTTTGCGGCAGGCTGGAAGTGTCCAGCGTAAAATCTTCCGCATCCGTGCCCGAAAGGCTGGCCGCAAGGCCCGTGATGGCCACGCTGCCGGTGTTTTGCACCTTAACCTCATATTTCGCATCTTCTTCGGAATAGCCCTCCGTCAGCTGGATGGCCAGCGCATCCGGCGAAAGCCGGGCCAAAGCCGGGCTGCGCTGGATGCTGAACTTGTGCAAGCCGCCGGCCGGGGTGGCGCCCGTGTAGCTGCCCGTGCCCACCAGCTGCACATAATAGGTGCCCGGGGCCGTAGGCGCGCCGGAAAGGGGCGCAAAGCCGGTCCCGCCGCTCATTTTTACAAAATAGCGCAGGGTATAATCTGTGCCTTCGACAAGCGTTTGGCCGCCCATCGTGGCTGTAAGCCCCAGCTGCACGGGCTGGCCGGTGTATTCCACCGTTTTGGGCGCCTGGATCTCGGCCAGCGCAACGGAGTTGTTCCCCTCAATGGAAAAATAGAAGATATCGGTGCTGGGAACGTACTCTTTATCACCTTGCTGGCCGCCCGAGGGGTCGATGTCCGTTCGCACGGCCATAACACCGTACGTGCCCACCTCCCTTGGTGTTCCTTCTCCATCTCAAAGGGGTTTGAGGCCAAATTCCTTGTCACTGTTCGACAAAACCGTCATGCCGAATTTGGCTCATCGTCCAAATTTTTGCTCTGTTTTAAGATGGAGACATCCACGGGCAGAGCCCGAATTGCGTCCTCCTGCATTTCTCCGATGAACTTGTAAAAGATGCGGATGCTTTGCCGGTAGGGCTGGTTGCGGTGGGTGGCCTTCACGGTGCCGTCGGGATATTCCTTGGGGCCCACCTCGATCTTCTCCACAAAGGTCAGCAGAATATCCCGGTTCAGTTCAGGGATCTGGGTGTACTCCCTGGCCAAGGCAAAAAAGCGGCGGTAGTTTTCCTCTACCTCATGGGCAGGGCTGGCCACACTCAGCTCGGTCAACGTCGCCTTCAGCCCGGCGGACTCCTTCTCCAAGTCGGCCATCATCCGCCGGAGCCGGTCGTCGTCCAGGCGCCCCTCGGCGTTGTCCAGATAGAGCTTGCCCACCATCTTGTCGATGGTCAGCAGCCGGGCCTCCGCCTGCTCCCGCTGGAGCTTCTTCGCCTTGAGGACTTCCTCGCTGCCAAAGCGCTTGAGGGCTTCTTTCACCATCCGCTCCATCTGATCGTCCGTCATGGACAGCAGGTGGTTCAGATCCTGCCGCACCACCTCCAGCAGGTCGGCGTACCGCACCCGGACCCCGGTGCAGGGCTCGGCAATGTCCTGCCGCTGGTGGGTGCAGGAGAGATACCAGTACTTCTCCCGCTCTCCCTTATAGACCGTGCCGCAGGAGCACAGAGAGTAGCCGCACTTGGCACAGACGGCGACGCCGGAGAAAATGCTCTTGCGCACCTGGTCGTAGGCCCGGTAGTCCCGGCTGCCCCGTCCCAGATTCTGCTGGGCCCGCTCATAGAGCTGCTTCGTGACCAGGGGCGGGTGGGTGTTCTCCGTCACCGCCCAGTCGTCCCGGGGGACCGGGACTTTTTTCTTGGACTTCACGCTGACCTTTTTGCTTTTGCCCAGCAGGGTGTGGCCCAGATAGACCGGGTTTTTCAGAATCCGCTTCACCGTAGTGTAGTTCCACACATCGCTGGCCCGGGCGGCGCCCTCCTGGCTGAAGTCGTCCCGGTACAGCACCCGGTACTTCAGCGGTGGGATAACCCCGTCGGCGTTCAGATCCAGGGCGATCTTCCGGGAGGAATCCCCCTTGGCCGCCCGCTCGAAGATGCGCTGTACCACCGGGGCAGTCTGCTCGTCGGGAGCCAGACGGTGCTTGTCCTCCCGGTCCTTGCGGTAGCCGTAGGGCGGGCAGGCGCAGTACTGGCCGTTCTGCCGCTTGCTGCGGAGTATATCTTTCACCTTCCGGGAGCCGTCCCGCAGGTAGACCTCATTCATGGCAAACAGGAAGGGGGCCATGATGTTCTCCCGCTCGGTGTCGAAGTTGTCTCCGATGGCGATATAGTGGATGTCGTGCTCCGGGAAGAACTGCTCGGCGTAGTAGCTGGACTCCCGCATATCGCGGCCCAGCCGGGAGAGGTCCTTGGTGATGACGGTGTTGGCCTTGCCCTGGGAGAGCTGGCGCATCATCTCCTGGAACGCCGGCCGGTCGAAGTTGCCGCCGGAGTAGCCGTCGTCCACGAACTCCCGCACCAGGGTGATGCCGTTCTGTTTGCAGTAGTTCTGCACGATCATGCGCTGATTGGTGATACTGGAGGACTCGCCGCCCTGGGCCTCCTCGTTGGACAGCCGCAGATAGGCGAACCCCAGCGTCAATTTGTCGGTTCTCATCCTCGCCTCCTTACGACGAACCGACCCACAAGGCCATTATACGACCTTGGTGTGCCCTTCGTCAAAGGGAGGATTTTCCGAAATCTGCTTGGCCAGCCGCTCCGCCACCAGTTCCGAAGCGGGGCGGGTTCCAGCGTAGACCCGGCTGACCTGATAGGTGGCCTGACCCAATGTGATCTCTTGCTGTTCCATACATTCGCCTCCGGGTGTAGTTTGGCCCGGACTTTTGGGATTCATTCCGTTATTTCCCATGGCGCTCTCCCTTGGGCAGAGAGGCCAGATAGATGTTGGTCACATCCGCCCGCTCGTGGCCCAACAGCCGGGACACGGCGAAATGGGCGTCCAGGGCGCTCATGCCGCTGCCGGTCAACTCCTTGTACTTCTCCGCTGCATAGGTATGGCGAAGCCCGTGGAAGGTCAAAGGCCGGTCGGAGCCCGCGTCCCGCACCTCGTCCCGGTGTTTCATGATGAAGAGCTGCAGCAGGTTGATGGCCCGGTCGGTGTGCATATCGTCGGGTACCAGCAGCTTATGGCCCCGGGGCGTGCGATCCAGCTGTTTCCTCATGGCGACGGCGATCTGCTCGTTGATGGGCACCGTCCGTACCTTGCCACCCTTGCCCTTGATAGTGATGGCATTCTCCCGGAGCGCCCGCTCCGCCGTGGCGGTGTCGATGCGAAAGCACTCATGGATACGCAGACCGGCGTATCGGCCCAGATAGAGGGCCAGGATGAAGTCATAGCGGTCCTCGGCCAGTGCCTTGCCCAGCATCTTGTTGAACTCGATGTTGCTCCAGGTGCGGTCCACGCCGCCAAAACAGCGCCGCTCCAGTTCCACGGCCAGCTCGTCATTGGTGGGCAGCTGATACTTGGGCCGGCTCATCTTGTCGTGGAAGAACCGGATGGCCGCCAGGTCGGTCTTGATGGTGGAGGCGGACTTGCCGCTCTCCTGCATCCAGAGCACGTAACTGACCAGATGCTTGCCGCTGATATTCTCCAGCTTCTGAAGATGGAATTCGTCCGCCAGGTAGGCACAGAACCGCTTGAACGCCTCGTAGTAGCGTTCCTTGGTGCGGAAACTACCCTGGCGGTTGTGACGGGCCAACTTGTCCAGTTGGCCCACCAGAGTCAGGTAGAGGCCTAAGTTTTGGATTGATTTTGCCATATATGAAAAGCTCTCCTTTTTATCATAGGTCGTTCAGGTAGGCGCAGCCCACCCCTTGGCAAGTCCGTCTGTTTCCGCCGGATTTCCAGAGAAATCTCCAGGGGAGCAACGGCTTGAAGAAGCCGAAATCCTTTGGAACAGAGGCGCTTTGGTGCATAGAGCGATCTGCCGGCGAACGTCTGTCTCTCTTCAATTTTAAGCCAGGTCAGTACGGATGCAGTATGGGGATGGTCCCTGTCGTCGGTTCCAAACCAAATCGAAGCCCGGCGCAGCGGGTTCGATTTGGAGAGGAAGAACAGTGAAGTGAGTGAGTTTTCGCATTCATGTGGAAACGAACGATACGGAACTTGTTTCGACGACAACTGCCGACACGGCCGCTGAACTCGGCTGCGGGCGATGGCAAACGCCATGGCCCGCGTGTGTCGTGTGATCCCTTCGGCTGGAATCAGGAGTGTGCAGCCTCCATGCTGCCGAACCGGCACAACGCCGGAGCAGGGAGGGGTGGAGTCTCTGCCATGACCCCGGTGAGGTTTATCCTTCTTCTCTCCCGCAAAACCTCAAAAGACGAGAGGGACTGATATACTGATATGTTGTATGTCATCTGATGGTTTCCTCTACGACCGCACATCCGGCAGAGATGTGCGGCTGCTCTCAAAGAGCGGAGGTGGTTCATTGGTGCGATAGACGCAAAAAGGGCGCGAAAAGCAAAGCGACCACCTTATGGTGATCCTCAAACTTTTCGCGCCCTCAATGAGTGCGTGAGATTCTTTCCCAGCCACAAACGGCCTGATAACTTAAAATGAAAATGGCGTCCGGGCAGACTCCACCCTTAGCGGGTCAGAGTGCCATAGACACCTGCGTACAAACCTGACAACGTGTGCAATGCGGCTGCCTGCCGATCCCAGGTCAACCACCTGGCTCCGATTTTCACGGAGAGCGCACAAAGAATCAATTATATATTTCTTTTACCACAATATATTGTGGTTGTCAAGGGGTGTATCTTGTCGAAAACACAACGTGAGCGAAGAATATTTGCCCACGTTGATATGAAAGAGGAGCAGTCGCTGCCTGCAATGTGGCCGACAATTTATCGGTTGCGTCATCGCGCTAATGAGTTCCGACCGATAACGTGGCAGGCAGATTGCCTGTCACGTTGTTACGAAAAAGCGGGCCGGCTGGTGTCTCTTCTATAAACATAGAACGTGGAAGAAAAATTTTCGCCAACGTTGTAAGGTAGGGTGTGAAATTAGTAAATCAATGATTGGATTTAGCCGTACGACAATAGCACGGAATTTTTAACACGCCTGTATAGCCTCTTTTATGCGTCTTCCGATTGGTGAAGAGCTTAAATGAGTCTATATTACGTCTTTTGTGCGGCTTTTTATTAGCTGGCTGATAATTTGTCGGCCAGCACCGTAGGTGAGCGAAGAATATTCGGTCACCACTAGATAGGTGCGGAAAATCAAAACGACAAATTGACGTTCTGATCCTGGGGCAGATAGGCGAGCACCGAGGCTTTGAAATTTCGACATAAAAATCAGAACGAAGAAAATTCGTTTTGATTCCTAATTCACCCTTGGCTAAAATTGCACTGGATAAAAACAAAAAATTGACTGAATAGAGTTGTAAAATTCAACTGAACGGGCTATGATAGACATAGCTTATAGTCGAGGTGAGCGTTTATGGATAAGCAGAACTACAAGCCCCGTATCATTGACCGGCAGGTGGAGGAGTACCTGTCCGCTTTTGGCGCCGTCTGCATCGAGGGACCGAAATGGTGCGGCAAGACCTGGACCTCCTCCTACCACAGCAAAAGCGAGATCTATATCGGCGATCCTGCCGGCAACTTCCAGAACCGCCAGTTGGCGGAACTGTCCCCCGCCCTGGTGCTGGAGGGGGAGACGCCCCGCCTCATCGACGAGTGGCAGGAGGTGCCGCCCCTCTGGGACGCGGTGCGCTACAAGGTAGATCAGACGGCCCAGAAGGGGCAGTTCATCCTCACCGGCTCTGCCACGCCCAACCACAAGGGCATCCTCCACAGCGGCGCGGGCCGCATCGCCCGACTGCGAATGCGGCCCATGTCCCTGTGGGAGTCCGGGGACTCCAGCGGCAAGGTGTCACTGGAGCAGCTGTGCCAAGGGAAGTTGACCCCCGCCATGACCGGCGAGGTGGATCTGAAGAAACTGATCGAACTGATTATCCGGGGCGGCTGGCCAGGGAGCCTGGGGCTGCCGCTGGAGCAGGCGGCGCTGCTCCCGGCTCAATACTTGGACGCTGTCATCGACGATGATGTATACCGTATTGACGGGATCAAGCGGGACACTCAGAAAATGCGCCTGCTGCTGCGCTCCCTGGCCCGGAACGAGAGCACCACCGTCACCAACAAGACGCTGATGAAGGACATCAAGGCGGTGGACGACGAGGACATCGACGGCAACACCGTGGCGGCCTATCTGGACATCTTCAAGCGGCTGTTTATTACGGACAACCAGCCGCCCTTCTCCTCTGGTATCCGCTCCTCTGTGCGAGTGAAGCAGGCGGAGAAGCGGCACTTTGCCGACCCCTCTCTGGCCTGCGCCCTGCTGAAGGCCACGCCTGCCGGACTGCTGGGGGATTTGGAGACCCTGGGCTTTCTCTTTGAGGCCCTGTGCGAGCGGGACCTGCGTATCTACGCTGAGTCCTTCGGTGCGCACCTCTATCACTATCAGGACTACAGAAATCAGGAGATCGACGCGGTGATCGAGTTGCCCGACGGCCAGTGGTGTGCCTTTGAGATCAAACTGGGGGCCAACCAGATCGACGCCGCGGCGGAGAACCTGCTGGAGATCAAAAAGCAGATCGAGGCGGACCCCAAGGGCAAGCCGCCAGCGGTGCTGTGCGTCCTGTGTGGGATGGCCAACGCGGCGTATCAGAGACCGGACGGGGTGTTTGTGGTGCCGGTGACGGCATTGAAACCATGAGCGCGGAGGTTGCCATTATGAATGTAAAAGAATTGATCATCAGTCAACCACCAGCGGCCATTGCCGCGCTCTTGCTGGACAAGTTCCACGCCAAGCCGGATGACAGAGAACGGGTCATGAAACGCCTCGTGAAATTCATTGAGGGCTTGAATCAGATCGAACCGGTTGACTGCGGGCATTTGATCCTCGGCATTTTCCATGTGGATGAAGATGGGGATTTCCTGGATCCCTGTCTGTACTGCAAAGAGGAGTTGGAGGCTGGGTGCAGAGCAGATTCCGAACTTGCCGGTCTGGAGGATATAGGGGAACTGGCAGAGGAAGAAATTGAGCGGCTGGCGCATCTCCGAGATTTTCCGGAGTCCTATGCCTTTGAATTCTCTCCCTGGAATGAGATCCTTGGCTATGAAATCGATGTGCGCAATGCCTACGATGTGGGAGCGACTGAGCTGTGCGCTGCTGTTATTTGGGAAATGACCTTCTTTGGGTTCGACGAAGAGCGTGTGGAGGCGGAGCGGCAGAAACTCCATGAGGCCGCTCGCGAGGCAGAGGAGATCCGCAAACTCCCGGAGGAAGAGCAGAGAAAATTCTATGTCCCCATGGAGGAGGTTTTCGCCAAATTTGACATCCCTGAGCGGACGGAGGAAGAAAAGCAGGAGGCCCACCGTAAACTTTGCCGGGAAGTGCTGACGAACAATGTGCGAACCTATCAAGCGCTGAAAAAATATGTAAGGGAGATTTAGGATATCCAACGACGCCATCAGAATTACAGAAATTAGGAGATCGAGGCTGACCCCAAGAAAAAGTCTCCCGCCGTGCTACACATCCTGTGTGACATGACCAACGTAGCGTACCGAAAACCGAACGAGGTGTTAATGGCGCCTATTACTGCATTAAAAATTGATTTGTACAGATTTTGGTACTTGTCATTTGTTATGCTATGACAATACCGTAATACTATACTCTTTGATTTAGATAATTGGACAAAAGGAGGATTGGAATACCATGCTATTTGATGTGCAAGGACAACTAAATAGTATGAATCTTGCTGAATCAAAAGCGTTATGGCCGCTTTTTGAAGCTGTTGTGAACTCTATTCAAGCTATTGAAGAATCTCCAAACAAAGATTCCGGTAAAATTACAATCCTTGCAGAGCGAGAACCATCTACACAGGAACAATTATCACAAGGGCAAAAAAGGATTTTAGAAAAATTTGAGTCATTTACAATCACAGACAATGGCACAGGATTCAATAAAGCAAACTATGAATCTTTCCAAACGGCCTATTCTACACTCAAAATCAAAAAGGGATGCAAGGGAATCGGCCGTTTCTTATGGCTAAAGGCATTCAATGCTGTAGAAATACATAGTGTTTTTTACGAAAACGGCCAATATATGAAACGAGATTTTTCCTTTACGGCGGAAAAGGGAATTTCCCCGGAGCAAGACAATGTTACATCCAGTGACAAAAAACTCTGTGGTACATCAGTAAAATTATGTGAATTTATCCCGAAGTATCGCAATAAAGCACCTGTAGAACTTGATGTAGTTGCAAAGAAGATTATAGAACATTGCCTTCCATTCTTTATTTCTGGGAACTGTCCTCAAATCACGATTCAAGACGGTATTACCACGCCCATCAATCTAAACCAATATTTTCAAGATAACATTCAAGATTCTCTTCATCAAGATCATTTTCAGATAAAGGACTCAGAGTTTACAATATATCATGTCCGTCTGCCTGAAGGAGCAGATGCCCATAGATTGCATTTTTGTGCAAATATGCAGGAAGTTGAATCTGTGGAACTTAAAAACTATATTCCAAACTTACAAAAAAGGATTGTTCCTCCTTCTGAACCAGCAGGCTTTTTCTATGTTGGCTATATCGTGAGCAGTTACTTGGATTCTATTGTAAATGTAACAAGAACGAAATTTGATTATGACGAGAAGGATGCTCAAATATCATTGACGGGGACTGGAAAAGACTCTATATTATCCGTATCTCTGGATGCAATTAAAGGCTATTTATGTGATTATCTCTCTGATATTGACAGAAAGAAACATGAGCAGATTGATAATTTTGTAGCCAATGAACGCCCAACTTATCGGTATTTGTTGCATAAAAGGCCAGAAGTCTACGACAAGATTCCAGCGGAATTAAAGGCAGAGGCACTAGACCTTGAGTTACATAAGCATGTCCAAATATGGGAGCGAGAGCTTAAGCAGCAGGGGAAACAATTAGAACGGGAAGCAAAAGAGGCCGCCAGTGATGCGGATGCCACCTTTCAAGAACGCTTCGAGAAATACTGGTCCGGTGTTACAGATCTCAGTAAGACTTGCTTGGCTGAATATGTTACCCGCCGTAAGACTATCCTTACGATTCTGGAAGACGCGCTGACAATCCAAGATAATGGGCGATTTAAGAAAGAAGATGTAATTCACACCATTATTTGTCCAATGAGACATACATCTAATGACATCACATTTGAGGAAATGAACTTATGGATCATAGATGAAAGGTTGGCTTACCATCGGTTCCTTGCCTCAGATAAAACCATTAAATCTCTTCCAGAAGTGGATAGTTCCAGTACAAAAGAAGTGGATTTGGCTGTATTTGATCGGGCGTTTGCCTACACAGACGACGACTCTCCGCTTAATACCATTACAATCGTAGAGTTCAAGAAACCGGATAATAAACGAGACAACCCGATCAGTCAAATGGGCGGTTACATTGACGAAATTACGCATGGCCACAAAAAGCGGGCAAACGGATTATCTTTTGGAGATTGTAGCAAGACCGCATTTAGATGTTATGCTGTTTGTGACCTAACTCCTAGAATGATTCGCCACTGCAGGGATGCTGGCCTTAGGATAACGCCTGATGGAATGGGATATTACGGTTATCAGCCGGAGCGGAATGCATATTTCGAGGTCATCTCTTATCCTAAATTGTTAGCCGATGCGAAAAAGCGAAATCGAATCTTGTTTGATAAACTTTTTGAGGCAAAGCCTGGTGAAGTGATCCATATTCCGGATGTAAAGGAGGCCAAGTAAATGGCGCGGCCGAGAAAACAACTGACAGACACAGAGAAGATGCGCGACATCGAGACCTACACCCACGATGACAAGAAGCGCACCAACAATCCGCCGGTGGGCATGGCCCAGCACGACAAGGCGGAGGAGAAGCTCAAGACCTACCAGTTCGATCCTCACCTGGACCCCACGCTCCAGTGGGCGGGCAAGGCGGAGGGCATGAGCTTTCAGGTGCCTACCTCCTCCATCCACATCCACGAATCCATCAAGCCGCTGAACATCATCGCCCGGGTGACCAAGGAATACTCCGAGGCGGAGGCGGGCCAGATCGAGGGCCAGGTCAACCTGTTCCCGGCGGAAACTCCGGCGGAGCGGATGCGCCGGCGGCGGGAGTCCATTGAGTTCTATCAGCACGGCGTGGACTGGACCAACCGCATGATCGCCGGGGACAGTCTGGTGATCATGAACTCCCTGCTGGAGAAAGAGGGCATGGCCGGGCAGGTGCAGATGGTGTACATTGACCCGCCCTACGGCATCAAGTACGGCTCCAATTTCCAGCCTTTTGTAAATCAAAACATGGTAAAGGACAGAGATGACGATTTGTCCCAAGAACCAGAAATGATAAAGGCTTTTCGTGACACTTGGGAATTGGGAATACACTCCTACCTTAGCTATTTACGAAACAGATTACTTTTAGCAAGAGAATTATTGTCAGAAACGGGAAGCGTGTTTATTCAAATCAGTGAAGCGAATGTTCATTTAGTTCGGATATTATGCGATGAAGTATTTGGATTTCAAAATTATATAGCACAGATTTCTTTTAAGACGAAAAAGATGGCCTTGGGCCGTACATATCTTGCATCTACAAATGATTATATTATTTGGTATGCAAAAAATGAAAAATTGGCAAAGTTTCATGAGCTATTTGTAGAAAAAGAAATTGGCTTTGGAAGTCAGTATACTTGTGTTGAATTTCCAAATGGCGAAAGAAGAAGAATGACACGAGAAGAAAAGGAAGATCCATCATGTTTGCCTAAAGGAACTCGTGTATTTAGAACACTTGATATGCATTCATCTGGTCGCACAGATTCTTGCGTATTCGATTTTGAATTTAATGGTGAAATTTGCTCCCCACATCGTGGCCGAAGCTGGAAAACAAACAAAAATGGAATTCAAACACTTATTAAAAAGAATCGACTTATTAAACTTGGGGATAGTCCAGAATATGTCTTATATTATGATGATTTTCCCGTAACGGCCTTGACGAATATCTGGAATGATACGCAAGGAGCAACAGATAAAAAATATGTAGTTCAAACATCGGAAAAGGTTATCCAACGCTGTATGCTTATGACCACCGACCCCGGCGACTTGGTTCTGGACATCACCTGCGGTAGCGGCACTACCGCTTATGTAGCCGAGCAGTGGGGCCGCCGCTGGATCACCTGTGACACCTCCCGGATAGCAATAACGTTAGCCAAACAGCGATTGATGACCGCCACCTTTGATTACTACAAGCTGGCCCATCCAGAGCAGGGCGTGGGCAGCGGATTTATCTATAAAACAGTTCCACACATTACACTCGGTTCCATTGCCAATAACGAACCGCCTGCAACGGAAACCCTCTACGACCAACCGGAGATCGACAAGACCAAGATCCGCATCACCGGCCCTTTCACCGTGGAGGCCCTGCCTGCTCCCGTGGTGAAGCCTTTGGATGATGTAAGTGATTGGGATGAGGACTCCACCGCCAAGCAGACTGACTGGCGGGACCAGCTGCTGGCCACCGGCATTCTGGGCCGGGGCGGCAGCCGCCTAGAGTTCAGTCGGGTGGAACCCCTGGCCGGCACCAAGTTCCTCCAGGCGGAGGCGGAGACCAAGGAGGATACGCCCCGCCGGGCGGTGATCTGTTTTGCCGGGGAGACCAAGCCTATGGATTCCCGTATGGTATCTATGGCCCTGGACGAGGTGGAAAATCTGCGCCCCACCCCCAAACTGATCATCTTCGCTGCCTTCCAGTTTGACCCGGAGGCCGCCAAGGACATCGACGAGCTGAACTGGCCGGGCCTCACCGCCCTGAAAGCCCAGATGAACACTGACCTGATGACAGAGGATCTGAAGAAAAAACGATCCTCCGACCAGTCCTTCTGGCTGGTGGGACAGCCGGATGTGGAGCTGATCCCGGACAAGCGCAGCAAGACCCGTTACAAGGTGTGGGTCAACGGTTTTGATTACTACGATGTGAAGAAGGGCACAGTGGAATCCGGCAGCACCTCCCGCATTGCCATGTGGATGCTGGACACGGATTATGACGGGATGTGCCTCCAGCCCACCCAGGTATTCTTCCCCATGGGCGGCATGAAGGACGGCTGGAACAAGCTGGCCAAGACCTTGAAGGCCGAGATCGACCCGGACCTGATTGAGAAATTCGCCGGGAATGAATCTATTTGGTTTACTGTCCAGCCCAACTCTCAAATCGCGGTCAAGATCATTGACGACCGGGGCATCGAGAGTCTGAAGGTAATCAAGGTAGGTGATGAATAATGGCAGGAATCGACCAGTTGATCATCAACTCCGCCTTCCGGGAGCCGGAGTGTCACTGGAAATACGACTTGAACGGGCAGACCTTTGTCCGGGAACCCGGCAGGCGGCCCGCCGGCTACTTCATCGCCGGGCAGGGCTCCAACCAGTACAACAACATCGGCCAGTTCATCGAGCTGCCCCTGGTCAACAAGATCCGCCCCCGGGTAAAAGCCTGGCGGCAGGCGGGCTATCCCGGCGTCACCGGCGTGACCAAGAAGCTGCTGGAACACTGGAACGATAAGGGCGCCCGGCAGTACCAGTTTTTCTTCTGCCAGATGGACGCCATTGAGACCATTATCTGGCTCACCGAGGCGCCGGATGCGGACAAGGTGGGCATCGACATCCCCGGCGACGGCGGCCTGTTTCGCCGTATCTGCACCAAGCTGTGTACCGGCGGCGGCAAGACCACGGTGATGGCCATGCTCATTGCCTGGATGGTCTGCAACAAGGCCACCTATCCCCAGGACAAGCGGTTTTCCAAGTATGTGTTTATCGTAGCCCCCGGCCTGACCGTCAAGAGCCGTCTTCAGGTGCTCCAGACCGGCGGTGAGGACAACTACTACACCCAGTTCAATGTGGTACCGGTGGGGCTGATGGACAGGCTGCGCCAGGGCAAGGTGCTGATCACCAACTGGCAGGCACTGGCTTGGGAGAGCGAGGAAGCCGTCAGAAAGCGCAGGAGTGTGGACAAGCGAGGAGCCAAGAGCGACGAGGCCTACACCCGGGAAGTGCTGGGGGAGCTGGCCAACGCGCAGAATATCCTGGTGATCAACGACGAGGCCCACCACGCATGGCGCAAAAACCCGGAGAACAAGGGGAAACTGACCCGGGAGCAGAAGGAGGCGGAACAGCAGGCCACCATCTGGATCAGCGGCCTGGACCGCATCCACAAGACCCGCACGATTTTGACCTGTTACGATTTCTCGGCTACTCCCTTTGCTCCCTCCGGCAAGCGAAATGATGAGGAGGCGCTGTTTGGCTGGATCGTCAGCGACTTCGGATTAAATGACGGCATTGAATCCGGCCTGGTCAAAACGCCCCGGGTGGTGGTGCGGGATGATGGTATCCCCGATGCTGAGAGCTTGCGCTCCAAGCTGTATCATATTTATGCGGACGACACAGTGAAGGACGACATCAACCGGCCCGCTCCGCCGGAGGAACCTCTGCCTGACCTGCTGATGCAGGCTTACTATCTGCTGGGGAAGGACTGGCAGGTGCTGTTCCATGCGTGGCAGGACGCCGGCTCGCCGGTCCCGCCGGTGATGATCACGGTTGCCAACCGGACGGAGACTGCCGCCCGAATCAAATACGCATTTGACCATGGCCGTATCCCTATCCCGGAATTGTGCGTGCCAGAGCTAACCATCCATATTGATTCCAAGACGATGGACGAGGCAGAGGGAACTGCCGCACCGGATATGACTGCCGAAGACGATGATAGCGGGGAACGAAAACTCAGCAAGAAAGAGGCCGCCGCCATTCTTCGTGAGACCGTGGACACCGTGGGACAGCGGGGCAAGCGCGGCGAGCAGGTCCGCAATGTAATTTCGGTGGGAATGCTCTCCGAGGGCTGGGATGCCAAGACCGTGACGCATATTTTGGACCTGCGCGCTTTCTCCAGCCAACTGCTCTGCGAGCAGGTGGTGGGCCGTGGACTGCGGCGGACCTCCTATGATCTGGCGGAAGGCAGCGATATGTTTACGCCGGAGTATGTGAATATTTTTGGCATTCCCTTCACATTCCTGCCCCATGAGTCGGATGAAACTGGCACTCCGCCCACAACACCGCCCAAGACCCAGGTGGAGGCGCTGAAGGAGCGGATGGACTATGCTATCAGTTGGCCGAACATTATTCGCATCGACCGGGGCTTCAAGCCAAAGCTCTCAGTTGATTTGGACAAAATCGACACACTGGTGCTGGAGGCATCGGATACCCGTCTGCGGGCCGACCTGGCCCCGATCATTGATGGCAAGACCGACCTGACCAAGTGTACAGAGATCGACCTGGAAAAGCTGGACGCGGAACTGCGGATGCAGCGGATCGTGTTTGAGGCATCCGGACAGGTTTATGATTTGATGAAGGCTTCTTGGCAGAATGAGGGTACTAAATTTGCCCTGTTGGGGCAGGTCATCCGGCTGGTAGAGCAGTATCTGAAGTCTGGCGCAATCGTCATTAACCCGCCCTTATTCAATACTGATCCGGTCCGACAGCGTATCATCTACATGATGAACATGAACAAGATCGTGCAGCACCTGTGGAGTTTCATCAAAATGGAACAGACAGAGCAGATCGTACCGATTTTTGACCAGAACAAGAGAGTTCGCTCTACCAACGATATGCCCACCTGGTTTACCAGTAAGCCCTGCTATATTACACAGCATTCCCAAATCAGTCACTGTGTCTTTGACAGCGCATGGGAGGCGACAGAGAGCTATCGTTTGGAGAAAAATCCCCATGTTGTTGCCTGGGCAAAAAATGATCACCTTGGCTTTGAGATTCTTTATGTTTTTGACGGAGTCATCCGCAAATACACGCCGGACTTTCTGATCAAGCTGGACAACGGGAAAACTCTGGTTCTGGAGGCCAAGGGACAGGAGAGCCGCAGAGATAAGGAGAAGCGAAAGGCACTGGCCGAATGGATTTCTGCTGTGAACGGTTTGGGAGAATACGGCGTTTGGTGCAATGATGTGTCCTATAATGCGGCGGATGTGGATGGGATTATTGCGAAGTATTCTTGAATGGGAAATAGATTTCAAAACCAAGAATTTCGTGTACCGCAAGGATATTTTGATTTCCTTCCGTCTATTTGACCGCAAGCTTTCCAGTGAATTAGTGGGGGGCGGTAGTGTACGAGTCCTGTGATATGGTGTTACCTTCCCGCAGAATCTGTTGACTTATGCATTTATGAATTCCGTGATTTTGAGTCAGCTAGTATTTAGTGCATTTGCGGGTGCCCGATAGTATATCGAAAATGAAGATCGCCGTCTCTTGAGGCGGCGACCTTCACATTGATAGAGATTTGGATATGTGGGATATATCACTGTTTAAGATTCTCCAAAAATACGATTGCTTCCTGAACCGTCGTGAAAGTTTTTCCGCATTGGCACAGCCAGCGGTTGCGCTTGTCTGTGTCGTCCAAGCTGGGAAGGCCATCCTCTAGTAACGTTGCCAACACCCGATAGCCGTGCTCAACTGCCTTAGGATATTCCGCAGCGATCCTACGGATCGCCATTTCGTCTCCCTTTTGGTAATCCGGAACGATATCCATCAGTTGATGGCGCATACGATCCTTGTCCTCTACGGACATTAAGGAAGTCGGTACCAGCATCTTATAATGGAGCATCAGCCAGTATTCGATGCAGGCCGTAGTCATCAGTAGCCGAACATGCACATTTGGCTTTTTTCGAAGACTTCGCAGCATCTCGATGATTTTCCATCGCTCATCCCACTTTCCGCAGTCATCAGCCTCCACGTCAAAGAAAAACCAGATTTCGTCTGTGACCTCGGCGTAATTGCGGTATTTAGGTGCCTTTTCAAAGTCACTTTTAGCTTTGGAGAAAAGCCCTATTTTGGATGGAATTTTGAGTACGGCCACATCCGCAAAATGTTCTTTTAGGAATTTTGCGTAGGCTTGCTCGCTCTCTCCTTCGCAGAAAACATAGATTAGAGGTTTTTCCGGACGAAACTTACGGCTCCCATGGCTCACCTGACGGCGTGACATCTACTCCACCTCCTCAATCTCAAGATCCGGGGTGGCACCGTATTTTCCCATGAGATAGCCTTTCCGAACATTCTCGCTGGTGGGTGTGGCTAGCTCACCGATACTGTATAGGGAGGACGTGCCGTCCGTGCGGTTCTTATCCGCAAAGTACAGCTGATCTTTTCGCAACAGTTCCATATTCAGAAGTTCTGTGTTGTGGGTTGTAAAAATGAGCTGTGCATGATTGGGATTCGACACAGGGCTTTGGAACTTTGCGACAATATATTCCACGAGCATGGGGTGCATCTCTTTTTCCAATTCATCCACCAGCAGTATACCGCCGCAACTTAGGATCCGCTCCATATCTGGAGCGAGAGACATCAGCCGGCGTGTTCCATCCGACTCATCGGCCAGTTCCAATGAATAGAGATCTTCTTCGCCGTTTTGATTGACTCCCTGGTGATAGGAGGTGGCCCGGACTTCGCCCATCCGCAGTCTCTGCTCTGCATCCGGAGATGCGTCGGAAAGGGCCTGCATGAACTGTACCAGGGCAGCCTTGATCCCTTCCGGTACGTCCTTGGGAAGATCCTGCGGGCTGGGAATCTCCTGGTTTTTTATATCAAACTGCATATCCCGGATGCCCACATCGGCCGCCTTGGCATAGTCAGAGATTGCACGAAGCATATTAGGATCTTCCGAATACTCCAGCAGTTGCTTCGGAAAGTCGGCATATCCTCTGGAAAACCGAACGCAATCCCGAAACCAGCGCATGGCACCGACACATGCCTGCTCGTTCATCGTGCAGGCCACCGCAAAGTAGAGCTGATTAGCCGCCACCGCCTCGCTAATCAGTTCCCGCCTTCTTTTCATGTTATTTGTGGGAAAGTGAAACTCCTGTCCACTGCGAGAGAATACCAGAGAACGCTGGCCCTTCGGCGAATGATAAAGGTATTCCTCCACCACACGCTCTTTGGTTGCGGCAAATCCGTAAATATACTTTATACCCTGATCCACATAGGTAAATTCAAATCGCGTTGGCTCCGTAGCAGAGGTGTCGTCCAGCAAAAAGGGTCGTACAGGAATCGGAACCTTTTCATGCTGCGTACGCTGGGCGTTCCGGATAAACTGAACTGCCAAAAAGAATGCCCGAATTACATTACTCTTGCCGCCGCCGTTTTTTCCATAGATTGCGATAGCGGGCAGAAGATGGATTGCTTTGCTCGTAGACCTTCCGCTAGGACGATACTCAATCAAACTCTTGCGGAAAGTTCCCAAGCCAGTCGCCTCCATAGACAGAACCGACTCATCACGGAATGAGCGGTAATTTGAAAACTTAAACTCTATCAGCATACGCCCTTCCTCCTTAAATGTAGTATAACCGCAGGGCAAAAGAAATACAAGCAAAAAAACAAAAATATTTAATTTATTTTCTTTCATTTCATATATAAAGAAAAAATCACAAATTGTTGTACAGTTGCGTACACAAATTTGCTATTGGCCTGAAAAGTTTTGCTTTTACATGGGCTGCCCCAATCTAAATTAAAACCTATAGGTAAACTTGAATTAAATTTGTGATAAGCGCGAGATAATTCTGATGTATTTGGCATGAAAATAGGGAGTGAGTTAACTCACTCCCTGTTTTTGTGGGTCAATTCGTCGATTTAAGTAGATTTTGATAACATTTTCTCTGCAATTTTTAAGATGGTGCAGGTACACGCAGGTCTGTGGGCGCGCCGGTTATCTTTTCAAAATCTTCAATTGTGTCCGTCACGACGCCCCCGGAATAGGTGATCTTCCAAAAGGTGATGTTATAATCCGTGCCTTCGTGAAGCACCGTACCGCCTGCCGAGGTGACGGTGAAATCTGTACTCTTCACCGGGGTGCCCTGCTGATATACGGCCGGGCCGGTGATGGTGGCGCCGTTCAGGATATCCTCCGGCGGAACGATCTCGAAACTGGCTGTGGCCTCGCCGGTGTAGGCCCCCGTGCCGCGAATGATGAGGGAAACGGAGACGGATTCGCCCTCTTTCCCGGTGGGCGGGTCCTGGCTCACATAGCCATTTGTATTATACCAGACCGTGTAATCTTTGCCCTCTGTAAGCACAAAGCCGTTCAGCGTCACCTGCAGGTCTTCCAGCTGTACAGGCTGGCCGGTGTATACATAATATTTCTTGCACGTGACCTCCGCCGCAGAAAGGTCGTTGGACGCGCGAATAGAAAAACTTGTGGATGCCGTGCCTGTATACTCGCCCTTGCCCGTGAACACGGCGTAATACGTGCCCACTTCCCTGGGGGCCTCATTCAACGGGGCGCCATCGGTTGTGGTAAAGCTGAGGGTGAAATCTTTATCTTTTTCCAGCCAGACGGGGCCGGTTGGCGAATCCACCCGGACGCTGCACTGCTCAAACTGCACAGGCTGGCCCGTGTAGGAAAAGCTGTTCGGAACAAGCAGGATGTTATGGGTGTTGGAGAGGTTTTTCCAGTCAAAGATAAAAAAGCGAAGCTCTTTTGTTTTGCCGGCATAGGTATCTATGCCTGTCAGCACCACGTAGTATTCGCCCACATCGGTAGGCGCGCCGGAAAGGGCCGTGCCGCTTGCCGTTTTGTACGAAACCGTATAATCTTTGCCTTCGACAAGCTCTGCAGAAGAGATCTCCGGCTCTATGGGGCTTCCGGTGTATGGGTGGTACATACCGTCCTCCAGGTCCAGAGCGTCCCAATAGTGCTCCTCCGAGTTTGTGAGGCGCACGGTGGGCGCACGGAACATGGGGCGCGCAGCGCCGCCCTCGTCGCCCGCGGTGGGTGCAGAACCGCTGTCGTCACCCGCGGCGGGCGCAGAACCGCTGTCGTCGCCCGCGGCGGGCGCAGAACCGCTGTCGTCACCCGCAGCGGGCGCAGAACCGCTGTCGTCGCCCGCAGCGGGCGCAGAACCGCTGT
>OIYW01001121.1_pt1 | contig 19647 bp, 31 predicted proteins | sample 1588351 | NCBI WGS metagenome assembly OIYW01 (sample SAMN03283268) | human gut metagenome | biome: human-associated habitat; material: feces | host: Homo sapiens | place: USA | collected 2013 | reverse complement strand
GTAATTATCTCATGAAAACTAGCAAAAATCTTGGTACCTACTATTTACCGTTTACATTTAGTTAAGCAAAAAATATAATTATAAAATTTTTATAAACTGAATTTTGGCGCATAAGAATACCCACCTACCAAAGTAAGTGGGCATTTGTTACTTTTCAATTAATTTTTCAATATTCTTATTCAATCTATCTAATTGGCTAATTATCATCCAATTCTGATCCACTAATGCAGATAGATAGCTCATTTTAGCAAGATCTTCTGTTTTCCCTGTAAAAGACAATGCTGTCCCTAACTGTATCAAATTGTTTCCCAAAAGCTGTCTTGCAATATTTCTCGCTTTTTCAGCATCTTGTTTATTCAAAGACTCCAAACCATTTTCCTTCATAAATCTACGAAGTTTATCATCAATAATTTGTTCTTTTGCATCTACCGGCGCTACATATTTGTTTTGCATACCGCTATCAGCCTTTGAAGTCATACCGCCACAGTCGATACATGTATATTCATTATCTCTACATTCTCTTCCACAGTTAGTACATTTCCTCATACTTTTTCCTCCTATCCCCTACATTAGCAACCTAATTAAATTATATCGGTTTAGGGAAGAAAAGGCAAGAAAATACCACCAGCCTTTACGACTGGTGGTGCTACTCATCCTCTTCCCAGAATTCATCGTCTAGCGTATCTCCTTCAAAAATACCATCAAATATAATTTCTACATCTTCCGGCAACGATTCTATATCAAAATCCTCTGGCAAATCATCAATATTTACTTCTCGTTCTTTTAATATTCTACTCATAAGTTTCGCATCCATATTCCAGACCATACCTTTCTGCAAATATATGTATTACTTCGTCTCTAAACATTATATGTCTTTGAACCTTATCTATTTTACCCTCATTATACATTTTCTGATATTTCTGTTTCAAGTCTTTTTTAATTTCTGCTATTGCTTTTTCTATTTTATCACCAGTACTAATTTCTTTAGGCCACTGTTTAGGTTTCCTGATATAATACACGCACTCTTCCGTTGAAACACGCAATTCTGATATAAGAGTTCTTTTCAAGAACTTGATGTCCTGCACCGAGAATGTTCCTCCGGACGGATGATTGTGAGTTACAATAGCATCTTTCAATTTAAAATAATCCCTTGCTGAAAATCGTACACTATTTGAATCTCCTCTTTTCGTCATAATATATTTACCGTCTGGCCCATATATTTCTGTAATTTCTTTACTTCTACTAGCAACGCTCTTTTCAGATTCCAAAAGCTCTTTTCTCGCTTCCTCCGCCCATTTATCAGTAGTATCCATCAACTTCATATCTTCTACTACATAACTTTCTGTTTTTCCACTTACCTTCTCATCCATAACCGGCAACACTGTACACCGGCAATTCGCATGCAACGGAACCGCCGGGCATTTATCAATCGGATAAACCTTCTCATGATAGCTTCCACACGTTTCACACGTTCTTTCATCCAGTGCCGCCCAGATCTGCACATATTCCACACCAACATCTTTGTACCGTTGTAAGGCTGCATCATTTAGGTAGTGCATGCTCTCAGTACGAACAAGTCTATGACATTCATTGAACCCCTGCCCCATCCGGTTATGTAGCGAAATAGCAATCTCTGTTACCGTTTTTCCCTGCTGCAATCCGGTAAGAAGCACATCGTTCAGGCTAACTGCAAGTTTCTTCTGATTCTTCCAAAGCCTGCCGGAAAAGTTATCTCCACGCCACGGAGTCTCCATCATCTTTTCCATCAGCTTCTTATTCGGCATCGAAAAATCGTTATCTCCCATACCCTTTGCAGTCTTTTCATAGACATCTTGAAACCCTTGCTGCATATTCTTCTTTGCAAACTCTTCTGTAGTATGCCCAAGTTCCTCTATAATTTTTTCATACTTCTGATTCAGTTCCGTTAGCCTGTTCTGCTTATGCATTTCAGACAAAGAAAGAACTCCATCCTTGCTATACTTCTCAGCCAGTCGATAGAGCTCATCCTTTACATTTTCGCTTGCTTCAATGTAAAATTGCAGCAGTTCCTTATTTTTCTCCTCTATGGTGTTGTAAACCTTCCATGTTTCCGAAGCTATACGCTTCTCCCAGCATTCACTACTCTTCGCCATCTCCATCATCCTTTACTGTCGGTGCCGTGTCCCATGCCGGTCCTTCTGCTTCTTTCTGTTCTTCCAGTGCTTTCAGCTCTTCTTCCACATCTGACACGAACGGATGATGCGCAATAATGGTCTTGTCTGACACAGTACCTTTCGAGTTTGTGCAATTCTGGATCTGCTCCGCTTGATTAACCGCCATGTCTCGGTTAAATACTAGCTCCACCTCGATATTCTCGAAACTTCCCTTGCCAGTAATCTGTAGATACTCATCCACAAAATACAGAAGTGTTTCAAAACCAATCTTAAACTCAGCTTCCATCAAGTTGCACTTCAAGTCTAATCCGGAATACATGAATTTTAAAGCTACGCCGGATGGCGCCGCACCGAATTTGTCTAGATCTTTGTTTACCGACTGCCCATCTTCGGTCAGATCCCGTTTCAGCTGTTCATAGTGTTCTCTTAGCGCTGTAATATCCATCTGTGGGGTAATCGTATCAACACCCCCATCTTCTGGATCATCAATAGGGATTGCTCTATCTTCGTTGATCTGCTTCATGAACTCCGCTAGATCCTGTCCCCCATACCCTTTAAGTACAAAGATCAGGTTCTTCACCTCTTCCACGTAGTTAGCAGCTTCGCTTCGGCTTATATCGTATCCATCAAGCAACGTTTTCACGAACTGGATATCTGGCATTTCAATCTGATTATTCTTGAACGGAATAAACGGGACCTTGTTCCACACATTCCACTCTTCGCCGCTCCGATAATGTGCTACTGGTCCGTTCTGATCCATGCTCTGATCAATATCATAAATGAGCGTTTTGCCATCTAAGCGATAGTAAGCAACACTGTCTGCTGTCCAAACTTCTACGTTAGTCACTTCTTTTTCGGTGTCATACTGCCATATCGTAGTGCGATACGCTCTGATCATTGTCTCCAGTTCTTCATGGTTTTTATCTTTCCAAACTGGAATGCACTGTTCAGCCGGAATCACCATTGTTTTCAGTTCCCCCTCAGGATCTATGTAAACATGCAACCATGCAATACCTTTGTTGGAAGCCTCATATCCTAACCGGGACAGCTGATATTGGAAATGCTTGCCAAGAATATCCTTAATGAGGTTAACATATCTGTCTTCGCCTTCGTTGTCCTCCGGCTTGAATGTAACCGGTTTCGTGAGAAGATATGCTACTTTCTCGTCCACTTGGTTTTTATAAGTCGCATGGGCTAGCTTATTGTTTGCCTTCCAAGTTTCCTCTTGATTGTGACCATTCACCTTTCTCATGATTTTTCTTTGTTTGATATCATTGTCAACTCTGTAATACTGTTCTCCAGTCAGCATCATCCTACGCTGGCTAGAACGCATGAACTTATCTATCAGATATACAATTCTTCTATCATTCAATTCATTACTCTCTGTTGCTGCAGCCATTCCAGCTTTCACCCCTTTTCGTATCTTGCTGAATATCTCTCTTATTTTCACTTCATCACCTCTTCCGGAAGGAACTGAGTCCTCCACCCTTCAGATCTGCCACCTCATAGTCATCCAACGCATACCAGATCGCAGATAGTGTATGAGGATCTATGTTAAATTCATCCTCTATGATCTCATCATCTTTATCTACTGCAAATGTCAAATCTTGCAATTCGTCAATCGTATTCGGGCACGCATCCGAACATACAATCTTTCGGAAACGTTTCACTTTCTTGGTGTACATTCCTCGGCTTCCCTGGAATTTCTTACATGCCTTCATCCGGAAGCCCGATTGCTTATAATATTTAATCGCCTTAGGCTCTGCACAATCCGCTTTAATCAAAACGTCTTTCCAGTCTTTTAAATCTTCTGCTATCTCAGGATCTGTTTTATTCCTGCTATAATACTCTCGGAATATGTACAGTATCTTTTCATCGTGATCCACTACCAAGCGAAGAGCGGCGTTATAGGATGTAACAAAACCAAAGTCCATTCCGTTCTTTTCAAGCGGTGTCTTGATCGCTTTTATCTCTTTTTCTACCTGTTCTGCAGGTTCTATTACAAACTGTGGGAACACAAGGGTTCCGTTTACTCCGAATCGTCCTTTACGGGCAACACGATACAGATCGGGATCGTGAGTCTGCAAATCATCCAATTGCTCTATGTATTCTTGTGGCACAAAAAAGTTGTCGTCAACCGTACTGTGATGATAATACGTGTTTCCGACAACTACGATTCTCTGCTTATATAGTTTCTCGTCATCCAGAACAAATACTTGATTCTTTTTATCTTTGAAGAAATACTTGTAACACCAATTACTTTTGTTAACTGGGTTGGTCGAAAGAATAATATGATTGCTCAGTGTTGGGTGTCTCAAACGTCCAAGAATTTCTTTAAATCCTGCATATTTAACTTCCGAACATTCTTCAATCCATACAATAGACACGCCATTTAATGACTTTAACTTTGCAGGCTTGTCCATTCCCTTGAAAATAATTCGGCTTCCGTTCTTAAACCGAACCTGCATAGGAGAACTGGTAAACGTCATATAGTCCGATACACCCATTGCTTCAGAAACTTCCTGCAGTAGATCGTAGCAGGAATCTCTAATCGTATCGAATACTTCACGAACGACAAGCGCTTTTCTTTTCTCTTCCAAAAGCTTCTTGATCAGCTTAACTGCAACGTGATAACTCTTGGAACTGCCATATCCTCCGACAAGAAAATAAAACTTATGGTTCCAATCATCTACAAAGTCGTAGAAATGGTCATTTAAGGCAAACTCTATATTTTTACATTTCATGTTTATCGCCCGCTTTTACAAATGTGATCTGAATTGATTTATCCTCATCATTTTCTATCTTGGATTTCATAACTTCAATCTTAGCCCGCTGCTCTTCCGTAGCCATATCCATATGCTCTGCCAGCCAGTCAAGCGCCTTCATTCGGTCGGCTAGTTTAATACTTGCACCATCACGCCCCTGCTTAACCTCTGTGATCAATGTTCCGTCCACTTCGCTGCTCTCTTTAAACTTAACAACATTTATCCTTTTTGTTAGCGGAACTTTCTTTCCAGTTTCTTCATCCTCAATCTCCACTGGTCCGTACATTGCCATAACCGGCACTTCTTCCCGTCCAAATGTTACGTAATCTGTAATGTCCGAAAAGGCTATGTCCATATACTTCTGAAAGATATCGGATTCATCCAGCATTTCACGGTTTAGTCTGTTCTTCTTAAGCTTGAGTATTTCCTTTTTTATCCGAGTATTTCCGAGTAATGCAGAACCATTAGTTAGTGCTGTTTCATGACTACAACCATATGCTTTCTGATATGCCTTAGTTGCATTAAAGCACCGGACATAATGCAAACAAAAAAGCCTTTGCTTATCGGTTAAATCCGGATTGTCTATTACCTGATCTACCGCTTCTGCAATGGCTTTCTTATTTTTACTATTTTCTTCCCTTTTTCTTTTCGCAACGTTGCGTTTCTTATTTGCAACGTTGCAATCCCATTTATACCTACTTTTCCAACTTCGAACAGTTCCTTCAGAAACATCTAGTTGACTTGCAATCTCAACTAATTTCATTCCTTTCAGGTACATAGCCTTCGCCTGTTCGATTCTTTCATCTGGCGCTCTGGCCATGTAATATCACCTCTGTTCACTGTTTTTTTCTGCATTAGAAAAGCACCCCGGAGGGTGCCTAACTCTACTTATAAGCCATACTTGTCCTTAATCTGTTGAGCCTTTTCCCTAATTTCTTTAGGCCAAATTCCGCCTATATTCATGCACTCAACAAAATCATTAAATCTTCTTTGCCGCTCATCTCTACTCATATCCTGAGTATCAATCTCTCTCAAAGCATTAAAAGCATCTTCATTATCTAGTAATCTCATCGCGTATCTCCTTTCTTAACTTTCCATCATAATATACCATTTTCTGACAATTATCAACAATTCTGGCAAGTATGAGTTCTTTGAAGGTAATACGATTATAGAACATTTGTTCTTACTATTTTATTGACAAAGTACACAAAAATACACCCTGCATTTCTACAAGGTGTACTTTCTAAGATTTTATGATTTTTGAAGGAAGACTAGAAATAATTCTAGCTTTTCTAGAATAATTATAACACATCTAAAAGTTTAATGTGTTTAATCTTTTGTAATTCTAGAGATTATCTGAGATATTCTTCCCTTGGTATATCCCAACATATCAGCAACCTCACTCTGATTCATCCCCTCCAGGTATACCATCTCCATGATCTGCTTCTCAATTCCTTCTGGAAGACTATCAATAAAGTTCTCTACTTTTGTAATCTCCTGCGAAAGCTGCTTCTGTCTTTTTTCTTTCTTCCGAAGCTTATCCTTAATCAGAGTAGCCTCCTTCGGTTCTTTCATCCGCACAGTCATATGCTCTTCTATGTACGGAAAGTCTTTGCTTGACTTTGTAACTTTCCCTGCTACCTCCGGCACATCCTCAAGTCGTTCATTCAAGCGGTCAATCTGATCCGCTACCAAATCCAACTCACGCCTGTTGCGCCTGTACCGGCTAAATAACTCTTTCACTCTCTCATCCCCCTTTTTATATCGTATTTCTTCGCCATATACCCCGTTACGTCCGTGATCTGATACGGCGGTCTCCGGAAGCGTTCCAGTGCCTTGTCCGGTACCGCACACTCTTCCAGTTCCTCATGGTGTTGATTCCGATCCAGCTTCTGCAGGTGTCTGTCTCTGCGTTCTTTATGCACGATTATCACCACCCTTGTACCTCTCTGGAAGTGGTTGCCATGCTATTACGCATCCTTCATCATCCCATTTTCCATTTTCAATTCCGCACATCCCTGTAAATGGTTCTTGTTCTCCAAATAATTCTCCATCTAATGTGCAAAGGTATGTTCCGTCTTCCGGCAATCTTTCACTGCATAAAATCCAATTGTCATTTTCTATCTCACTCATGTGAGAACGGATGATTTCTTTTACCCATCCAACACTCACATAATCATCACACATTCCGAAAGATTCAAACTCTATTGCATGATTTTCAATCTCTTCCAAAATCTTCTCTAGTACGTTCATCTTCTCACCTCACTAAATCCCAATTTAGTTAATCCTATGCAGCCGCACCGTACTTCCGGAAAGCTCCAAGCACCTGATCTGGAGTAGTAGCAGCATAGTGTTTATTAAGCGTTCTCGCATCTCCGTTTTTATGACCAAGATAAAACGCTACCAATTCTCTCGGACATCCACGCTTTACCATGTTTGTCGCTGTGGTCTTACGGAAGAGATGCGGATATACTCGTCTCTTAAGTCCAGACCTCTCTGCTATCCTGCCGATGGCACTCTCAATTCCCGGTTTTGCCAAGCGCTTATGATCGCTCTTGCTGGAGATAAACAGTGCCGGCTCTTTATCGTTTCGGCTATCGATGTACTTCCGCAAATGATACTTTGCTGTATCGTCTAAGCAGACAGTTCTCCATGTCCGGTTTTTCTGACCGTATACCATGAGCTCACCGCTCTGCCAGTTGATATCCTGCACGTTTACCGATACGCATTCGCTTACCCTCACAGCGGTACTCCGGAGAAACTCCAACAACGCTCTGTCTCTAAGGCTTTCTTTATACTCGTCCAAGTCTGTTACTTTATTTTTAACCTTAACCTTACAGGCATCTCTTAATGCTTCCAACTCTCCATCCGTTAAATGGTCGATTGGCTTGTCCATCTCTCGATACGGTTCCACGCTATCCACCGGATTGTCACTTCTCAAATGGCTCTTACGCATCCAAGTGAAGAAAGCACTTAAGTTCCGGCGCTCATTGTTAATCGTACTTACCTGATTACCTTTACGTGCATAGGACTGTAAATAAAACTCCACATCCATGTCGGATACGTCCAAAAGAGATTTCTGAACAAACTCGATAAAGTTCCGGATTGTGAGCATATAATACTCTACTGTCTTTGAGCTCAGCTTCGGCGCTTTCTTGGTCATATAGATTGCTATGATCCGCTGGTTTGTATCGTCTATCGTTGCCGGCAATGTCTCACTCTCTGTCACCTCAATCCCGAAGAGCGCCTGCACTACTACTTGGTTCAGAATCTCCATAAGTGGCGCATTTAAAAATGGCTGCATACCTGTTAATATTGTGTCTCTTAATTCTTCTTTTTTCGTACACATAACGTCCTCCTTGTCTCCTAAGGACGCATGTGTTATAATGTCCTTAGAAAGATGAGCAGTGGACGGTCCGGCAAGACATATAGTCCGCTGCTATTTTTTAGTTACGTATACTCACCTTTATTTTTTACCCTATCTTTTTATTTCTACTGTTCAATCAGTTTTCTCTCCAGATCATTCATATCATAAGAACGACCGCTAAAATTATTGAACTTTGTTTTTTTCGCTTCTGAACACTCTGCTTTCTTCGCTCTGTCTTTCGATTTATAGAAACTTTTCCATCCGGACGCTGTTGCTTTTTTTACAATTGCAATCTGTTCCTCAAGGTTTGTTGTTAAATTAATCAAATCACCTCTGAGCGCATTCTCCTGTTCCGGAAGTATTTCTCCATAATTACTACGTCGAATAAGAAGATACAGTTGAAATTCTTTTTCCAGCTCTGGCGGAAACACTATATCTATATATTCCCCTTCCCTTACCTTACGTTGCATTTTTGATTCATTATTTCGAATTTCTGTAACAGAAATAGCCTTTTCCGTTACAGAAACATCATTTTCAGGTACACTTAATAAAGGCTTATCATTTTCATGTCCAATAAGCCGATATTTTTCTATCTGAACCTTGTTCCTAACAGTTGCTAATGCATAGATACGCTGAAGTTCAACAGAGGTTATCACAGACTGCCGCAAGAGGTCTTTATCGAAAAGTCCTATATCTGCACAATACTGGACAACTTGCAACACAAGGCCTTTGTTCCTGATCCATTTGCTTCCAATCGTTTTCTGAACAGATAGTGCAAGTGTGTTCAGTGAAACTTCGAGATAATAACCCTGCCGCAGAACCATATCTGAAATAACATCGTAGATCGTTGTTCCTAACGGTCCGTATTTTTCTAATAGGTCTACCATCTCAAAGTCTTCATACTTATATGTACTGCTACTTCGGTAAGAGAGTCCTGTTTTTCGCGGTCTTCCCGCCATGTCCTCACCTGCTCTCTATACCATCTTCTATCCCACTATACTTTTCTACTGTAATATCAAGCCCTTCCATTGCAGAATAGGCTTTCTTCGCCACCACATATACAATTTGAGTATCATCATGGTACGCTACACCGTTTAAGGCATCCGCCACTACTTTTACGATATTATCAATATCTGGTTTTTTAAGCGGAAGCTCCTGACCGGCAAGCATATCCTTTGTACGTTTTTTTGAAACGCTCTTAGGCGGAAGAAATCTTGCCACAATCCGGAGCGTTACCGGAATCCCTCTTTCCAAATAAAGACCATTACAATGATTCAAATATTGGTCTTTGATCAGATTCTCATACAATACTGTCTTATCCGGAGTCATAGACATACTCTTTCCGGTATGCTTATTGACGAAAGTTCTGGCTCTCGCCTTGCCCTGCGGTTTTCCAGGCACTGTAAACACTACTGACTGCATAAGCATTCTCCTTTCTTGCGGTACCGGATAATCTTCCAGCACCGCACAAACAAATTGATAAAGCTTCTGTGATACACCAATCCAAAAGGAAATACTCTTACTTATGCAATAATAGTAATGTTGTGTTTTTCAATCTCTACACTAAGCTCATATTCCAGATAGTGTTTAATTCTATTCATAGCTTCCTTTTTCCAAAGTCCTCCGTCAGCTTCCACCAGTTTAAAAGCAGGTCCTCTGTCAGAGTCTTTGATACGGAATACATATTCGCTTTCTGGCTGTTCAATTTCTGCAAAGGTTCGATACGGGCGAAGTGTTACCGGATTCGGCACGATCACATCCGTATTGTTGGCGATGCCACTCTTGATCGTAGTCTTCTGGCTGACACCATCATCATCATAATTAGCTGTAGTTCCCTGCTGGATATTTCCTGCTACCATCTTAATCTTCTTAAGATCTTCTGTTTCGATAAAGTTTGCCTGGAGTTCAATCAGGAATCTCTCCTGGTCATAATAATGATCGAAACTAAATTCATTAACGATAGCATTGGTTTCCATCAGTGTTTCTCTTTTTCTTTCATCAATCAAACCTGTGATCAGCTGTACTCTTGTAGGACTGAGTACATGTAAAATCATGGAATCACGCAGTTCCTCCGGTTTCCCTTTTATGTAATCCACCAGAGCGGTCAATGTATTTACTCTCAATTCACACGCCATAGGGAAACTGTGATATCTTACCAGACTCTTGTCGCAATAAGTTTCGCCATTAATGGTAATCACCTTAGGTTCCATACTCTCTTCTTTCAGTCCTGTAATATACTTTAATGCTTCTTTAATCATATTTTTTGTCCTCCTATGCTTTCTTTCTCATATCTACAACTTTATTAGGTTCCGGCTCTTCCAAGATTTCTCCAGTGTCCGGATCAAACGTTTCTGGTGCCGGAATCACCCCCGGAACATCCGCAACAGACATCTGTCCAGGAATCTGATTTCCTATTTCGATCGCTGCTACCTCTCCTGTCTTAAGATCCTTGCCCATCTGTAACGCGGTAACTACACCAAGTGCCGGAGCAAGTGTGGTCTTTGCCTGTACACCGACCGGCGCAAGATTCCGGTCTTGATTAGGTTTAAAGCCGATTGTAACCGTAATCTTCCGCGTGGCAGTTGCCTCCGTATTCGGATCCTGGATATTCTTAGTTACTTCTTCAATGGCGCGATTCACTTGCGCGGAAAATGCACCATTTGCAAATGTTTCTAAGTTAATGTGTTTCATTGCTCTTCTCCTTCCTGTTATTAATTATTAAAAAATGCTTCTGCAGCACTTTTGTTTCCTGCAGGTTCTGCATCAGGCACAGCGCTTTCCACTTCATTCAGCTCCTGATCGGCTACAACCTCTTCGTTACTGTTTTCTGAGTTATCAACATACTCTGCTGTACCGTCCTCATGAATGACTGCCATATCTTTATCAAAAGCATTTTGCATATCAATTGACATGATTCCCCACTTACTGATCAACTGCCGTAACATGGTCTTCATGGCCATTGCATCAAAATCTTTGTACCAGAAAGATGAATATTTCCACATATCTTTTTCTGGAATTTTCCCCTGCGCAATATCGCCCGCAATCTTTAAACTGTACGCTGATGAGTATTTATCCGCATGTGCCTGCATCTTCTTTTTCGACCAGTACAACGTCTTCCGGAATCCATTCTCGTACTCAAACATTGCATAATACCCGATTGTCTCTGCTTCTTCTCTTAAAATATCGTCCTCAATCAGATCAACTTCTAACTCTTCGTTTAATGGATCATATCTGATAAGTTCTCCTTCCTTTATTGGAAGAACATTTAACTTCTTATAATATCCGGAACGGATTGCAAGCTGGATATAACCTTTGTAACCAAGCTGGAACTGTGCTTCCTTACAATTCTTCTTGTTGTTTTTGAATGGCACCATATAGAATTGTCCCAGTTGTGGAGACGGTGATAATCCTAACGCCTCTCCTAAAAGTGCTGCATTTAAGATACTGTTATTGGTACACTCTTGAAGTGCTGGTGTAGTCTGTACAGCAGAGACAATACTGGAAACAAATCTTGTCCCGTTCTTTCCGCCAACCACTTTATTAATCTGATTTTTTACCGCATCATTTGTGAGATACGCTGTAAGGCTGGTTTTCTGAGTCTTCGCTGCCGTCAATGAATTTCCCACTGCCATCTTATTTACTCTCCTTTCTTCGGTACTGGACCGTATGCAATATGATTATTTAATAAAAACTCTTTTAATAAATTCAGCTGATCCAATGTTGCTGTTACACGAAAATCTATTGTATGCAATGTTTTTTCTTCTAATGCTTCCGGCTCTTTCGTGTCATTTGAAACAGCTTCAGATTTCTCTTCTGCTTTCTGTGCTTCCTCTTTCTGTTTCGCTTCTTCAAGCGCTGCTTCCTGCTCTGCTTTACGTCTCTGAATATCTGCTAAACGTTGTCCCTCCTGAATCGCATGATTCATATCTAATGTCTTCTTATAGACTTCCATTGCTTCAAATCTAAACTCCGGGAGCCGGCTGATCGTTGCAACCTCATTACCGATTCGATACATCTCACTCTTCATCTGCTCTTCAATTTTTGTCATTGGAACCGAAGCATTTAGCCATTTCTCATCCCAAATCTGATTAAGCGAAACGAAGTTTTGGAACCCAATACTCTCAAATAACTCTTCTATGTCTTTTCGCTTTTGAAGTTTTTTATTTTCTTCCACTTCTTTGATTTGAGCATCAATCAGTCTGATAGGTTCATCGATCAGCGCTATAACTTCTTTCACCTGTTTCTCAAAGCGGTTATAAGGATCCATATATAATTTTTTAATCCTTTTTCGTTCATCCTCAAAGGCACTACGGAGCTTATTCAGACTGGCACGATCTTTCTTAGCTTCTTTAACAGTCTCTTCCGTAAAGACAAGACCTTTATAATCCTCCATCTTTTCAGATATCTCTGCTTTCAGTTCCTCGTTATTCCAACTTATGTCTTGTACAAGATTTCCATCTTGCGGACTTAAAGTTTTAAATTCCATACTTTCTTATATTATTGGAAGTATCAAAGATGGCTTCCTTCCACTCTCCACATACTCCCAAAATCTCCTTTCTTCCTGTAATAAATAATTCAGATCTTCTTGAACTTCTTTCCGTTCAATAAAATAATGTTTAACCTGAGTTCTTACTTCTCTTCCCCAAGAACTGTTTAAATGTGCTCTTAGTACCACAAATTCATATCCTGTAACCAGAAGATAATGAAGCACCTGCAGGTAATAATTATCCGGTATTCTATCTTGCCATTTTTCTCGCTGCATACTCTGGAGAATATTTGTAGTCTTAATCTCCAAAATGCCTTTTCTTCCGTCCTGATCAGTGAGTTCGCCATCAAGAGAGGCTTGCATGAAGGGATGTCTTAAATTCTGCAATATTCGGAACTCGTGATGCTCAACCTGATATTCAGGATAATCTAGTTTAAAAAGTTCCCGGATATGCTCCTCTGCTTTCTTTCCATAAATAACATATGGCTTATCCGATATATCTTCCGGTATGCTACGACCGATCTTTTCTTCAAACAACTCTATATTCGTCTTGTAGGGATTCATCCCGACAATGGCAGCTGCATCACTGCCGCCGATTCCATTTGTTCTACCGTTCAGCCAATCTTCTTCATCCTTAAAATCAAATATTTTATATTCCATCTAAACCACCACGAACCCTAATCCTTTTTCATCAGCCAGCTTTCTCCCAAGTATCACAGCATCCGCATAAGTACAATAGCACCCGTGTAAGCTGTTGTCTGAAAAGCGAACAATCCAGCTTTGTTTCCCATTATCGTGTGGATCATAAACCCAGTCACCGGAATAAAACCATTCGACTAAGATTTCTGAAAACTCTTCAATATTTTCACTGTCTTTCAGAAGTTCCATAAAAGTCTTCTTTTCCTCGTCAGTACCATACAAACACCGTTCACTTGCATATCCAAAAGCTTCTCTGTCTGGAATTCTATTTCCATTTTCTTTATTTACACCTACGTACATCACAATCTCCTTAATACAAAAGGGTTTCTGCAACTTCTATCAGCTCTCGGAATTCATTTTCAGATAAGCAGATTCCTTTCCCTATTTTTTCGTGATCATTTTTCCACATGCGGAGATCAAAGCACGGTTCTTTCCCATACCAAGAAATAAGGTTCAATTCCTTATGCCACTCACGCCCCGGTACATCTGGAAAGCGATACAATTCTTTTATGATTTCATATTGTGTCTGTGCCATACCTACTCCCCCTTATGTGCGCCAAACAGTTCATTCAATAACTTTCGCATCGCATTTTGGGTCTGATCAGAGCTCCAATCAATATCTTTCATGTCTTTTGGGAGAGTCTTATCTGACACAGGTATCTGTAACCCTAACTCAATAACTTCTTTAATCATTCTATCAGCGCTTTCTTCGCTGAAACCTTTTTCCATAAGCACTTCTTTTACACTTCCACAAATAGCCCCGATATCTGCTAAGTATGTAGGTAAACTTCCTTCCATAGATGTGTTTCCATTTTTCGTTTTAATCATTTACTTTTTCTCCTTTTTGGTTTACAATTTAATTGGTTATTTTACCTAGCGCCCGAGCTTGCCGGCTCATTTAAGGGCGCTACATTTTTGCATAGAATTTGAAACCATTCTCCTCTAAACTTATGACACCTTTCTTGTCCACTTCTACGGTCCAATGCTTTTTGTCATTATTATCATCAATGTACGTTCCCCATGTTCTATCATGCGAAAAAGAAGCCATACTGAGTCTGTCCATACCGTTTTGCTCGATAATCCTCTGGATCGCTTTCAAGTGCTCTGCAATCTCCAGACCAGCTTTTATCCACTTCGCTCTATCCATCTTCCTCACCTCCTTACAATGGTCCTGCCATCCTGCAGTAAACCAGCAATACTATCAAAAATAATCCCGCTGTTACCACTCCGCTGCCGAAGCCGATCAAAACTCCGGTTAGGATATCTCTTCTCTGGCGTTTTGCCTTAATGCTGTTGCTTTTCACTGCTTGTCCTCCCCTCCACCGCCTAAGCGGTTTCCTCTAATTCGTATTCGATCACTGCCTCTTCTTGCTCTTCCAGCAGGCTGATCATAATTCGCATAATTTTCACCATGTCTGGTTTCACTTACACCACCTCTCTAAACTCTATGTGTTACGGGTTGTACGTGTTGCGTTGTCCTAATGTTCTTGATATAATCTTCCTATCAAATGATGAAAGGAATGGTTTTTTCTATGAATAGTTTCACGTGCCCATTCTGTCATAAAGAAATTGCAAAATCTCTTGATACATACAAAGAGTATTGGATAACTCGCGATAGGATAGGGATGCAATCCACTCCACCCTCTCCAGGTCAATTACGCATCTCCTACTACACATGCCCTAATTGCAAAGAAATCTCTATAATATTAAATTTGGACTGCGATCCAACCATTGGAATCGTTAATATTCGTCCAAAATCTTTAGCGAAACACTTTCCAGAGTATGTGCCTATTTCTATTCGGCAAGATTACGAAGAAGCTTACTCCGTTCTTCACCTTAGCCCCAAAGCCTCAGCCACACTGTCTCGCCGATGCATTCAGGGAATGATACATGATAAATGGAACATTAAGTTAAAAAATCTCAATCAAGAAATCAGTTCCTTGAGAGATAAAATAGAGCCAGTACTATGGACAGCTATCGATTCACTTCGTCAACTAGGCAATATTGGAGCACACATGGAAAAGGATGTTAACTCCATTATTGACATTGATTCCAATGAAGCTGAAAAATTATTAATCCTTGTTGAAGTTCTTATCAAAGAATGGTATATCGTTCCGTATGAACGAAATGAACTTCTATCCAGAATTATTGAAATCAATGAGCAAAAACAAAATTTGCGTAAGAAAACTGAGTAGGAAACTACTCTTTTTCTTTTTCACATGGATCATTTTCCGCAAGCAGATTCCCGTCAAAATCCCAGTATTGAGTAACTGTCCGGCATGGGTCTTCCTGCGTTCCTTCACCTCTTAAAGATTCAGTAACAATCACTCGGACTACTCTTGCTGAATCTGTTCCTCTTGGCCTTGCCATCTACACCACCCCCTCTTCTGGTTCTGTTCTGTTTGAAGCAGATAACCTAATGTTTTATAATTTGAAATATTTTTCATATTATGATAAAATTCTTTCATAGGAGGTTCTCACTATGAATTGGATTATCATAGGTCACATTGCAGACATACTAGGTATTGTCAGCTGCGTATTTTCTTTCAGAATCTTGCATAGAGTGTATGCGAAAACAGAATCACAAAAAGAGACCTATCGAAATGAACGAAAGGAATTACTAATTCATTTACGAGCAATACAACAAAATATATGGGATGACGGGCTCATCTCTATTGAAATTCAAGACACTTTACAAACAAAAATGTTTGAGTATCAATTGAAATATCTTTTCATCTCATCCCCTCGTTGTATTTTTCATGCCTTTAGATGCACGCACCTATTAAAAAATGGAATAACACCATCAAACACCCAGAAAATACGACATGACATTAATTTTTTAATTGCCAGATTGTCAAAAAAGGAGTAATAATATGGATACCTCATCTAGTCTCAAATTTATTGAAAAAGCTATAAATAAAACAAAATCTTCTGAATTAGCATGGACATTGCCACCTAAAAATTTTGACTTCAAACCTCTTCCCGAAGATGAAACTACGCCGCTAAAGAAAATATCTGATTTAGCAACCAATATTTTTTTATCTGATTACAGTTATGTTTCAAAATTTAAAAATGGATATTTAACACTTTCTGTTTTTCAGCATCCTACAAGTATATTTACTAATCCTCCCGAAGACTGCATATTGTCTTTACGTATGCAAGATAATAAAAGCCGATACGCTGTTGAAATAAGTAACAGCAGTTGGGATCCTATTGATTTAACTCAACTTATTAGGCTTTATAATCTTATTGCTAAAGATTCTTCAAGCGTTAGTCTTCTTATTGATGATTTCCTCAATAGTTAAGCATCCATCTTTTACAGCTGTGCCAGCTTCTGAATTTCGGAGGCTGGCTATTTTATTTCTCGCCTCTTCTAAACAAATAAGCTCCAGTCGCTTTACCCTGCGCTCTAAATCCTTTACATTCCTCTCCTGTGCTTCAAAATACCATTTTGGTACCCACATTTTCACACCTCCTCTTCTGGTTCAAATGTATCAACTGGAAGTTCCAATGCATTACAAATTAAAAAATATTCCTCTACGCTCATCTTTCGCTTTCCATTCAATAACGGACTGAGCACATTCATCGGAATTCCGATTTTTTCTGATAAGAAAGAATATTTTATTCCCTTCTCATCAAGATACTGCTTCACTTTAATTCCTATCAATTTCAAACCACCTCATTTCTTCATGTTCTGTGAAGTTATTTATATAATATGTCATGTTATATGAAATGTCAATACATTTTTCATGTTTTGTGAAGTTTTTTTCTTGTATTTATGAAAATAATGTGATAATATCCTATTAAAAGGAGGTAGCAGTAATGAGTGACAATGTAAAAGAAACAATTGCAAAAAACTTGCTGTATTATAGAAAGAAAAACAAAATAACTCAAAAGGCATTGGCAGAGCAACTTGGCGTAAAACATAACGCTATCTCTGCATGGGAGAACGGTGTAAATTCAATTGACATTGACACATTGTTTCGCGTATGCAAGATTTTTGGTGTTACTGTAAACGACATGTACGAAATGACATCATCAGAACCAACCACCATCGCAGCACACTTCGACGGTGATGAATATACAGAAGACGAACTTGACGAGATTCGCCAGTTTGCAGAATTTGTTAAGAACAAAAGAAAATAGCTGTCCATATTAAAGAACAGCTAACCATATATACTAGAGCGGGAGGTGTTTATATGAATACTTTTGAACAGCTTGAAGAGCAAGCCTGCAAGGACGGTATAGATATTATAGAACGTAGATTTAATAGCGAACGAATAAAAGGATTATATTGTGATGGAAACGTTGCTTTAAATGAAGAGTTGGAAACATCCATCGAGAAGGCTTGCACTCTTGCCGAAGAGCTCGGTCACCAGCACACTTCTGTCGGAAACATCTTAGACATGGATTTGACCGGAAACCGAAAACAGGAACGACAGGCAAGACTTTGGGCGTACAACAAGCTGATCGGGCTTACCGGGATCATAAAAGCGTTTGAACATGGATGTCAGAACCGGTTCGAAATCGCTGAATTCTTAGATGTAACAGAAGAATTCTTAGAAGAATGTGTAGTGTGCTATCGAAACAAATACGGAGTTGGAATCACGCTGGATAATTATTATATAATGTTCATCCCCAACTTAAACGTTGGTAGGATAGATTTCTCAATGTAGGTCGGTCAAAAGAGGAAAGAGAGGAAGAAACTATGGGATTAAGATTTAGAAAAAGTATTAAAATGGCTCCCGGTGTAAAAATCAATTTTAATAAGAAAAGTATCAGTGCTACTGTTGGTACTAGGGGTGCTCATTACACTGTAAATTCAAAAGGAAAAAGAACTGCATCAGTTGGAATACCAGGTACCGGCATCTCCTATACCGAAACATTGGGTGGCAACAACCATACCAAAGCAAATCCCCCTCACAATAGTCAACCCACATTACAAACTACTCCACCAGGGAATAAAAATAACAAAGGTTGCTTGTTTTGGATTATAGCTTTTTTTGCTTTCTGTTTTGTCTTAGCTCTTTATTCGTTTATGTGGATTCCAGGAATAATCGCAATTATCTTTTTTGCAGTTAAAAAATCCGATGTACAAACAAAGAAAAAGCGATTACTTATATCCGGGTTAGTTACTATAACATCTTTTTTGGTTTTTATATGGATAGGATCGGACAGTAACTTACAATCAATAAATGCGGATTTTGGAAAAGATACATTTGATATCAATGAAACTGTAGAAATTAAAATAACTACTACTCCTGAAGATGCAGAAATTGAATCTTTGAAGCTTTCAGAAAATAGCATTGCCAAATTAGAATACAAAGATGGAAAAGCAATTTTACATTTTACAAATACTGGAAATGCTACTTTATTTTTGACAGCAAATGAAACAATTCAAAGCAATGCAAAACATATTACAGTCATTGATAAGGAAGCTGAAGAAAAGAAGAAAGCCGAAGAGGAGGCCGCACGTAAGGCTGAGGAAGAAAAGCTGGCTGCCGAAAAAGCCGAACAGGAAAGAATCGCTGCTGAGCAAGCAGAACAAGAAAGACTAGCTGCCGAACAGGCCGCTGCACAACCACAAGAACCTATGGTTTGGATTCCTGCTTCCGGAAGCAAATATCATAGTAATTCTTCTTGTAGTGGAATGAATAATCCAACACAGGTCACGTTATCAAAGGCACAAAGCATGGGATATGAACCTTGTAAACGGTGTCACTAATCACTCTCCCCTACTCCACAGCGGGCAGGGGAACAACTAAAGAAAAGAGGTGAGATAAGTCTGAACAATAAAATTTTCCCTGTTGCATCTTACAATAAAGAGTTTAATAAGTATCTTCCTATACAATTTGAACAGGATTTAATATATCAATCTTTTGGATTGGAAAAGCATATTGAGAAACGGCATCCGGAATGTCTGCCGTATCTTCGATTTATCTCATCCATCATCGCTTTTCCAGATTACATAGGTGTAAATCCAAATGAGTCGGGAGACAGCTTTGAACTCGTTAAGATATTTAGTGAAAATGTTCAAATCGGAATCAAGCTAGATATGAAAGAAAACTATCTGTATGTTGCTACTCTTCACACAATAACAAATGGAAAACTGAAACATGGGATACTGAAGTGAAAAGTTTATTTCCACTTTGAAAAAGAGAAAAATAAAAGTGGCAA
>OIYW01001086.1_pt1 | contig 20143 bp, 9 predicted proteins | sample 1588351 | NCBI WGS metagenome assembly OIYW01 (sample SAMN03283268) | human gut metagenome | biome: human-associated habitat; material: feces | host: Homo sapiens | place: USA | collected 2013 | reverse complement strand
ACCTCGATTCCGTACCTGTTTATACGAATCCGCTTTTGTCAAGAGGAGGAGACCCATGGGCGGTATTCCATAACGGAATATATTATTATACCCAAAGTATGAGCGACCGCATCACTTTATGGGCAACAGATGATATAACCCGGTTGGCGGAAGCATCCCAGAAAGATGTGTGGGTACCTCAAAATTCGTCAAACGCATTTCATCTTTGGGGACCTGAAATACATTACATTAATAATAAATGGTATATTTATTGTTGTGCGGATGATGGAAATATTGATAATCGTCAGATTTATGTGCTTGAGAATGAGTCTGCTGACCCGATGAAAGGGGAATTTGTCATGAAGGGAAGAATATCAACTGATGAAGATAATAATTGGGCAATTCATGCCAGTACTTTTGAACATGGAGGAAAGCGTTATTTAATCTGGTGTGGATGGCAGAAACGTAGAGTTTATCAGGAAAATCAATGTATTTATATTGCCGAAATGGAGAACCCATGGACACTGGCTTCTGACCGTATTTTGATTTCCGAACCAGAATATGAATGGGAATGCCAGTGGATCAGTATAGATGGTAATAAAACTGCCTATCCGATTCGTGTCAATGAAGCACCGCAATTCTTCTATTCTTTGAAGAAAGATAAGTTATTGATTTATTATTCGGCAAGTGGTAATTGGACTCCTTACTACTGTGTAGGACTGCTGACTGCCGATACTGACAGCGATCTGCTGAATCCGGCTTCTTGGAAAAAGGCACCGGAGCCTGTGTTTAAGCAAGCACCGGAAAATCATGTATATGGACCCGGTAGTATCTGTTTTATTCCTTCACCTGACGGCAAGGAATGGTATATGCTTTATCACGCCCGCAAGAGTTTGTATGATATGCTTGTTTTGGATAGCCGGACGCCACGTATGCAGAAAATAGAGTGGGATAAGGAAGGAATCCCTGTTTTAGGAGTTCCGCAGAAAGAAGGAGTCCCGCTTCGCAAACCGTCAGGCACTCCTGAACGCAAGTGAAAATAGGGGGTGTATTTTTGCAATACGCCCGTTTTATTCAAAAAGAGCCCGTTTCTTTCTTTTCTTATTTAAATGGTCTTCTTTTTCACGAAAAGAAAAATTCTCATCTTTTATTGAATGTTTTTTTTCCTTTTTTTTAGTGCGTATTACTTATGTTTGCAACGTAATCTATTAAATAAATCAACTAATGTAAAACGCGCAATGAGAAATGAAAATCTATTGTCCTTTCTTCTTATAAAGAGAAGAATTTTAAAATTACTGGCTATAAAATATGCATACAGTTTAATTGTTTTATGCGGAATTAGTTTTATGGCATGTTCAGATGATGATCCCGTAAAAAAGAATCCTTATCTGCAAACGAGCACCCGTGCTATGCTGAAAGAGGTAGTGGAAGTGGTGTTTAACAATATCGACAGTAATACTGACGTTACTGTCGACTTTGGTGACGGAACAGTCAAGGAAGGGAAAGCAGCTACGCCTATCACTCATGCTTATACACAAAGTGGTGACTACACGATGTTAGTGACAGCGGGTGAGCATGCAGTACAGAAAAGGATCCGTATTTACGACTTATTGGCACTGACAGAAGCCATGAAGCAATTCAGGGATGCAGATAACAAAATGGTATGGGCTATGACGCATCGCTCTCATACAACAGACAAGACTATTCCCGAAAATTCGATATCTGCTGTAGAAGCTGCCATCAATGCAGGAGCGGATGTGATTGAATGTGACACTCATCTCACAAGCGATGGAGTAGTTATGGTGTGCCATGACCAGACAATCAATGCTACGACTAACGGCACAGGGGATATTACGAAAATGACTTATGCTGAAATTCAGCAATATAATCTGTTGGACCGGAATGGAAGGGTGACCGATGAGAAGATGCCCACATTGGAAGAGTTTCTGAAAGCAGGGCGTGGAAAAATATATTTCAATCTGGATTATTCTCCACGTACAGCCTCTACCCAAGAAGTGATGAATGTTGTCAAGGAACTGGATATGATGGAACAAGTCTTTTTCTATTGTAACAGTAGCCAGAAAGCAGAAGAAGTGTTGTCTATTTCTAAAAAGGCACACGTGTACACATGGGCACAAAGCGCTTACAAACCTCTGGTTGGGCTTCCGGGCAATTACTTCGTGCAATATTCTTATGCTCCCGACGGGCAAAGTACTCCTATAGGAACTGCCGTCAGTGAGGGAATGATTCCTACAGTCAATATGCTTCATGTATTATCCGGATTGATACCTGAATATGATATAAATACGACTTATCTGGATGAGCTTCTTCAGATTTATCCTGAAGTACGTATGATACAGACAGATGCACCGGAAGTATTAATCTCCGCTTTACAAGCAAGAGGATTGCGTTAACTTTATCATCTAACATAAAATCATTTATTTATGAAGAATATTCATTTCAAAACGTGTACCTGTCTGTTAGGTATATTGCTGATGCTGTTTTCCGGCATCCAGGCAAGAGGAGCTTCTTTAGAAGTGCAGCAGGAACGCAAGATATCCGGTACGGTGGTCGATGAAAAGGGTGAACCTGTCATCGGAGCTTCGGTGGTAGTTATAGAGACAAAACAAGGTACCATTACCAATATCGATGGTAAATTCCAGGTGAATACCCCGCAGAACGGACATTTAAAAGTCTCTTATATCGGTTATGAAACACAAGAAGTGGCTGTTAAAAACCGCCAGTTATTGAAGATCGTATTGAAAGAAGAATCGACCGCTTTGAATGAAGTGGTAGTGGTGGGTTACGGTACGATGAAACGGAAAGAAATGACTTCGGCTATTTCGCATATAGGTGCGAAAGATCTGAATCAGATATCCAGCCTCGATGCCTCCATGCTTTTGCAGGGGAAAGTTTCCAGCGTTTCGGTTTCTAACACAGCTCTGGCCGATCCGAACAATCAAGGAAGTATTCAGATTCGTGGTGTCTCTTCCCGTAATGCAGGTTTAGGACCGTTAATTGTGGTAGACGGAGTGCCGGGAGGTGATATGACGAATATTAACCCTGCCGATATTGAATCGATTGATGTATTGAAAGACGGTGCTGCTTCTGCGATCTATGGTACGCGGGGTAGTAACGGGGTTATCCTGATTAATCTAAAGAAAGGGACCAAAGATGGACAGGTTCATACAACCTATAGTACTTCCGTTACTTTTAATAAAGCTAAAAAAGAACTCGACATAATGAATGCGGAAGAATACCGTGCTTATCGCACAGTGTCTAATCCGCTTTCCGATATGGGAGCTGATTCAGACTGGTTTGATGCCGTTACTCAATTGGGGGTGACTCACATGCATACATTGACATTTTCCGGCGGTAATGCGAGAACCAACTATCGGGTGACCGCCGACTATCGTAATGCCCGTGGTATTGATTTGCGTTCCGACCGTCGTGAATATGGAGCACGTGCCAATATTAACCATACAACCAAAGACGGGCTATTCACGTTCTCTGCTAATATAACTCCTCGTGTTATCGACCGGAACAAATCAGCCAATGTATATAGCAATGCTATTAAAAACAATCCGACAATGCCTATTTATGATTCGGAATCGGCTAATGGGTACTATCGTTTTCCCAGTGGAACGGAAGGTTCTAATATCGTAGAGCAATTGAATGAAGAAGAGAATGGTACGGAAATTAAGTTGCTGGAATGGAATGCTACGGCTGCCGTTAATCTGCTGCCTCTGTTTAATCCGAAGAATCCGGACATGGTATTGAAGTCGCAGGTCACTATTTCTCAATATCAAGTTGATAAATTTAACGGATGGTTTACACCGTCTACTTATGGTTCTAACGTAAATGATGGTGTCACCGGAAAAGCCAGCCGTGACTTCGACAAAAGTACGACTAACAATCTGGAATGGGTAACAAATTTCTCTACACGTATCAAGAATCATCAGATCCGTGCAATGGTGGGGTATAGCTATAATTATGGTGTAAATTCCGGAATGTCTGCTGAAAACTGGAATTTCTCTTCGGATGGATTGACGTATAATAATCTGGGTTCCGGGCTGGAAGCGGCAAAAGATGGAAAAACAATGATGGGCTCCTATAAGAATGACCATAAGTTAATCAGCTTCTTCGGACGTGTTAATTATGATTGGAAAGAGCGCTACCTGTTTACTTTCTCTTTACGCCACGAAGGGTCTTCCCGCTTTGGCGAGAATCATAAATGGGGTAATTTCCCGGCTGTATCTGTCGGTTGGCGTATCTCGGATGAGAAGTTTATGAAAGGACTTTCATGGATTGATGACTTGAAAGTACGTTATGATTATGGGGTGACAGGTAATCAGGAAATAGGAAATTATAATTCTCTGGCTACTTACCGGGCTTTCGGTTGGTATCAATACAATGGTAACCGTTTTCATGTATGGGGACCGAGCAAAAATACGAACTCGGAATTGCGCTGGGAGAAAGGACATAATCAGAATGTGGGTTTGGACTTCTCACTCTTCTCACACAAAGTGAACGGTTCATTTAACTATTTCCATCGTAAACAAAGTGATTTGCTCGGAGATTATTCTGTACCGGTACCACCTAACTTGTTCTCCACCATCTATACCAATGTAGGTACATTGCGTAATACCGGTTTCGAACTTGATGTTACAGTAAATGCTGTCCGGACAAAGGATTTCACTTATAGTTTCACATTAGTGGGGGCTACTAATAACAATAAGTTTGTCAGTTTTTCCAACGATATATATAAAGGACAAAAATATTACTCTACCTGTAGCATGGCGAATCCGAATAATCCGGGATATTTGCAGCGGATTGAAGAAGGGGAACGTATTGGTAACTACTTTACATATCGTTATGCAGGAGTGGATAAAAAAGGTGACTGGCTGATTTATGATAAAAAGGGGAATGTGATTCCTGTAGCCCAAGGTACGGAAGAGGATAAGTCTGTGACCGGAAACGGTTTGCCGAAATTCACCGGCTCTATGACGCATAACTTCACTTATAAGAACTTTGATTTGTCTGTTGCCCTCCGTGGTGCTGCCGGGTTTGACATATTCAACGTGCATGATTTCTATTTCGGATTGCAGAGCATGACTACCAACCAGTTGACGACCGCTTATTCGAAGAATGCACATATCACGACAGGTAAGAATGTGATTACCGACTACTTCATTGAACCGGGTGATTATCTGAAGATAGACAACGTCACTTTAGGATATACCATGAACCTGAATAAGAAATATATTGAAAAGATACGTTTGTTCGGTACGGCCAACAATCTTTATACGTTTACGAAGTTTACCGGTGTAGATCCTTCTACCTACGAAGTGAACGGACTGACACCGGGTACTTTCGGAGGAGGATATAACTATTATCCGTCTGCTTTTCAGTTTATTTTAGGATTACAAGTAAGTTTCTAATAAAAGACGATTATGAAAATAACAAAATATATCATTGGATTAGGGATAATGGCAGGTACAGTCATTAGTTTGCCATCCTGTACAGATCTGTCGGAAACGGTGTATGATCAGGTCATGTCTCAAAACTATTATAATACCAAACAGGATGTTATCAACGCCGTTTTTCGTCCGTTTGAGCATATCTATGAATCCATTGTCAGACGTCATGAACACGAAGAACTGACAGGGGATCAGTTGATAACGCCTACTCGGGGAACTTGGTGGTATGATGGCGGTAAATGGGAAAAATATCATTATCATCAATACGATGACATTAATCAGGAAGACTGGACAAACGAGTGGGAAGGCATGTATGGCGGTATCGGTCAATGCAATCTGGTGTTGGATGATTTGTCTCAATTGAATCCTTCTAAATTTAATTTAAGTGACAGTGAGTTTGATAGTTTTAAAGCGCAACTACGTTGTATGAGAGCTTATTGTTATCTTCGCCTGCTTAATAGTTACCGTAATTGTATCTTAACTACGACTTCTGACCAAGCGGTCAATGAACAGCCGGAAAACCGGAAGCAGGTATCTCCACAGGTTATGTTTGATTTTATCGAAAGTGAGTTGAGAGATGTCTGTCTGGTAGCTTTACCTTCCAAAATCGGACAATCTGGTAATGGCGGTCAACAAGGACAATTTACCAAGGCGGGAGCTGCTGCATTGCTGGTACGTCTTTATTTGAATGCGGAAAAGTGGATTGGACAGCCCAAATGGCAGGAATGTATCGATATGTGTGAGCGTATCACCGGAGGAGAATTCGGTTATTATGCAATCGCTAATAACTGGTACGAACCTTTTGACTGGAATAATGAAATGTGTAATGAAGTAATTCTCGGTTTTCCCGGTTCTTATGGATTGACTAGCTGGCATCTGCAAAATGACAAGAGAACTGTTTACGGACGGACCCTTCCTTATGGTTGTGAGAAATACCTGAAAATTGAAGGAAATGGCAGCCGAAATCCCAAATATGCACTTTCGCCAAGTTATAATAACCAGCAACCACGTGCATTGTTTGATTATGAATTGGGCATGGTTACGCAGAAATTCGCCAAATATGCAGGCGATAAACGTTATAAACAATATGTAAATACGAGTAATAATACACGGGAAGGTATGTTCTTCATGGAAGGGAAAATAGCTAATTCCAGTATTAGTGGGGGATATGCCAAGAATCCGGATAATCAATATGTCCTTTACCTACTTGATCAAGTGGGACGTTTTGAAGGTAACGCAGAATCCGGTTATATTGCTAACCCGAATTATCAGGAGTCTAAACTGGGAAACGGAGATTTCAACTCGGGGCTTTACTGTGTGAAGTATCCTTTCTATCCGTTTGATGGAGGATATTTTATAGAGTCGGATTATACGGAAATCCGTTTGGCGGAGATTATTTATTCGCAGGCGGAATGCCTTCTTCGTCTCGGACAGGCAGGCGAGGCCGGCAAGCTGTTGAACAGCGTGCGTAAACGCAACTATGAAAACTTTACTGCAGATATCGCTTATCAGCCGGAAGGTAACGTGGTACTTGATCTAAAAGAAATGCTTGATGAATGGGGGCGGGAATTTCTTGCGGAGAGCCGTCGTCGTACGGATTTGATCCGCTTCGGAAGATTTCAGGATGCATGGTGGGACAAGAAACGGGATGCAGATACTCATTATGAATTGTTCCCGTTTTCACAGACCCAATTGGAGCAGAATGAATATCTGAAACAGAATCCCGGTTATCCGGATATTGCCCGTTAAGCGGTGAACTGTAATTATTTCAATTTAGTGTACAAGTTTAAAATGAAGAAAAATGAAAAATAAGTTGCTCACAATATCAAAGATTGGGCTTTTGGCCTTCACTATTTTAGTGAGCCAGGCGTGTCAGGAAGATTATGAGATGGTTGATCCTCCGATGATTACTGATTATGATGATGATCTGGATGAAGAAGTTGTCTTGCAAAAAGGACTGGAAAGTTATTTTGTAACTCAATTCGGTGAAGGGGACATGGATGGTACTTCATGGGATCAGGCAATGGATGTAGCTGGTTTTCGCAAATTATTGAGTGGATCTATCGATCTGTCCAAGAGTACTATTTACATGAGCCAGGGAAAATATGTGATGTCCGAGACCGGAGGACTCGGGGTGATTATCCGCAAAGACATTAAAGCGATCAAAGGAGGATATAGTTTGTTGAGCGAAGGGACAGATCTGACTAATCGTCGTATTGATACGTATAAGACAGTGATCAGCGGAGATGTAAACGGTAATAATCAGGCTGATTCCGGTGATTGCGGACTATTGTTGGTGAAAGGAGGGATTATTGGGATTGAAGGAGTTACTTTTCAATATGGGTACCTTTCTAATAATGATGCCAAGTCTAACGAGTGTGGTAGCGGAATTTATATCAATGGTAACGTCAATAGCACCTCTGTCGAATTAACGGATTGTATTATCAGGGATTGTAAAACGGAAGCTGTCAACGGGCAAGGAGGAGTAGCGGGAGGTACAGCTATTCTTATTGCTTCCGGGAGCTCAAAACTGAACAATGTGAAGTTCCTGGATAATGCGGCGGATAGCCGTGGCGGAGCAATACGGTGTAACAGCAATAAGGCTGTTGTGTTTATGAATAATTGCCTGATAACTGGCAATTCAGTAAGAGAACTTTTTGGGGTCGGTATTCAGATATCATCGGGACATATTTGTATGAATAACACAACCATTGTCGGAAATCCGGGAAAAGGTGCTGCTTTAAACGGGGGAGGTAGTTTCATGCTCGCTAATAGTACGATTGTAGGGCATGATATTGATCAGGAGTATGGCGCCTTTCGATGTGAAACCTCTATTGATGGTGATACTAAGTTTATTAATAACCTGTTGATTTCCGAGAATTCTACCGCTCCAAGCTTCATTTTGAACGGAGCGAATAAAGAAGCTTACTCCATGGGATATAACTTGTATCAGCGAGTTAATAATTTCACAATGGGCGTTTCTGATACTGCTTATCCTACCCTTGTGAATGGCAACCTGACGGAAGAGGGTGTTTATAAGTGGAATATTGACCAGATCGGACAGGTGGGTGGTTATGCTACCAAACAAGCTGTAATCAATGCTGTGAAAAGTTTCAATCCTGCTGCTTCTCCTATGGTTAATTTAGGTGAGGTATTCGTGGAATGGATGGGTGAAGATGCTTTCGGATTGGATCAGCGTGGCGTGACACGCAATCCTGATAAGATGCAAATGGGAGCTTATGATGCTGTATTGTCCAACTGAATCTTTAAAAAGTAATTGTGATATGAAAAACAAATTTTATATAATGACCGCTTTGGTCATTAGTCTGACAGGCTGTTCAAACATTGAAGACGGGACGCAGCCGACCGGCAACTTTCCCGAAGATCATATAATCCGTGTTGTAACAGAAGTGAAGGCTCCTGTGTCGCGTGCCGGATATGATGCAAGTAATCTGGAGAGTTTTGGACTGATCATTCATAACAGTGAAAACATTGCTTATGATTATAATTCGCAAATGGTAAAATCTAATAATGACTGGAATACGGCGGACGGGCAACAAATGCTTTGGGATAATGCAAGAACTCCGGTAACAGTAGTGGCGTATGCTCCTTACATTTCGGAAGCTAGTTTAGACACTCCGTTAGCTATCAACATACAAAGCAACCAAACTACTGAAGAAAATGTGATTGCTTCTGATTTCCTGTTGACTAAATCAATGGTTGATCCGAAACAGGATCTCACCGCAGATGGTAGATTGAAAGTTACTTTGGATCATGCCATGAGCAAGCTGATTATAAAAGTGACGGTAAATAATGGTATGGAAGATGCGGCGATCAGTAAATTGGGCGATATGGCTGTAAATGGTACAATAGTGGGTGGTATTTGTGATTTGTCAGTGCCGGAACCGGTAGTCATTCCACGGGAAGATGCTGTAGCTACAACTATCGCCCCTTATAAGGGTACGGATGGGTATGAATGTATTCTTCTCCCGCAAACAATAATAGAAGGCTTTTCTGTCAATTTCAGTTATGACGGAAAATTGTATATATGGACTGCCGAAGAGCCCATTGAGTTGCAAAAGGGAGTAGAGCATACGCTGACACTGAATGTAAATGAAACGGCACGGTTGGCTACCATGCAAATGAAATATCGGGCAACCGGTCAGATTATCTATCAGAAATAAAAAGGAGGAGATGAGTTATGAAAATTACTAAACATATATTGGCTGCATGTATATTAACGGGTATGGTAGCTTGTGATACGGATAAAGAGATAGCCGTGTTCAATGAAGACTCCGGTGCAATCAAGATCAATGCTGTTATTGATGCTGCATATACCCGTAGTAATCCTACAGGAACAAATGAACAGCAAATGCAATTTAATAATGGAGACCAGATTCTGTTGAGTTGCGAAGATGGTAGTGTGACTTATATGTTGTCTGGAGGGCAATGGGCTCCTACGGATAACTATTATCTTAGGTGGGGAAATGAACCTGTTACTTATTCTGCCTTTTATCCGGTGACTGAAGGAACAAGCGTAGCCAACTTCTCTCTTCCTATTAATCAGCAGAGTTTGGAAAATCTGGCGAGCGCAGACTACATGACTTGCACAGTAGAAGATGCTATAAATGAGGGATCAGGTGTCCTTCATCTGAATATGAACCGGAGAATGGCGAAAGTTATCATGACATTGGACGATATAGACTCACAAAGTAAAGCTCTAGGAGTTAAAATCGGTTCCTATCAGGGATATACGGACGGAAATGTTTCATCGGGAACTGCACTTGTTTCACCGTATGTCACCATTCCTGAAGGAGGGAAAGCCGGACAAAGCGGATGTAAATATACGGCGATCGTAGCTCCGGGAGCTGCAAATCCTAATAGTACTTTCGTTTCTTTAAATTACAAAGGGGAAGATCTGGTATTGCCGGGCATTCCTGCAATAAAGGCCGGATTTTGTTATGAATTTACTTTGAAAGTAGAAGGTTCGGTCATTATATTGAGTGAACCGATTGTCACTCCATGGGAGACTGGTACAATCAATGGGGGAGATGCAACGGAATTGCAATTGGACGCTTATTATGTGAAAGAGCATGCTACAGGGAATGCTACCGGTATGGATTGGGATAATGCAATGGGAGTAGACGGGTTACGCAATCTATTGAGAACTAACACTAACAGTGCGATCACGACTGCGAATGCTAAGAAATTGGATGGTAAGAATATCTATGTGGCAGGCGGTACCTATTTGATAGCAGATCAGGAAGCCGGTCTGAAAATAGAGTATAGCGGATATAGCAAACAAGTCGAAATAAAGGTTGTGTGTGGATATGATCCTCAAAGTACCCGGAAGGATTTAAGCAAGCGTGATCCTGTCCGGTATCTGACTACTTTCACAGGAGATGCAAATAATAACGGCATTGCGGATGCGGGTGATTATTCCTTGTTTACATTAGGAAACCAGATAGATATTACATTTGAAGGTTGTACGTTCTCTTGCGGTTATCATCCCAATGAGAAAATAAATGGCTATAGCGGTGGATTCCTGATTGCGAATGGTAGCAGTGGCAATGCAACATTACAGTTGAATCATTGTATCATTGAAAAGTGCTATAATGCGGGAGTAAATGGTTCAGGTGAGGCTGGTGGTTCCGGTATATTCATGTATAAGGGGACAGCCAAACTAAATCATGTGCAGTTGAGAAACAACAAGGCATCTTCGCGTGGAGGCGCAATTCGCGTCAATGACAGTGGGAGTATTCTTTTTATGAATAATTGCTCCATTACAGGCAATGAAGGCGGACAGTTCGGTTATGCTATTCAAATGTCAAACGGTCATTTATGTATGAATAATACAACTGTTACCAATAATAGTGGTAGAGATGGAACCATTAACGGCGCGGGGAGTATGTTGATTGTAAACTCTACCATTATCGAGGATGGTGCTCAAAATAGCGGGGCTGTTATTCGTTGTGAATCCTGGCCGGCCCGGCAATCATTCTTGATGAATAATATCATCCTGAATAAAAATGCAGCTAATCCGGTTGTTGAAATGTCCGGTGATGATACTCGCCATTTGACATCCAAAGGGTATAATCTGATGGGCGGTACGATCATGCCTGCATCAACCAACAAGTTTACAACATCAGAGTTTGATAAGTATAACAGTACGATTAGCTCTTTAAATGTCGTATGGGATGCCAATCGTTCTGTCTATACTTGGGACGGGAATGTGAATGAGTTTACCCGGACTGCTTCCGACGCTGTTAAGAATGCGATCACAACCGGCTTTAAACCGGATAGTTGTCCTTTCCAGAATTTAGGTGAGGAGTTTGGAAAATGGTTGGAAGAGATGGATGCTTTTTCCACTGACCAGTTGGGGAATCCGCGTGATAAAAATGCGATGTGGCCGGGAGCTTATCAAGAATAATGATACAATTTATTTAAACGAATGACAATGAAAAACTACAAACTGATATGGTTAGGGATATTCTGTTGTTTGCAACCTCTTATATTGTTTGCACAACGGGGAGAAACGATCCGTAAGGCATTTTTAGATCCGAAGTCCGATCAGGTGTTAGTCGTGGCACACCGGGGGAACTGGCGGAGTGCACCGGAAAATTCCGTAGCGGCAATTGATAGTGCCATACAAATGGGAGTGGATATTGTGGAGATTGATATTCACAAGACTAAAGACGGACAATTAATATTGATGCACGATGACCGTGTAGACCGGACAACCAATGGTAAAGGATTGATTAAGGATTATACATTGGCAGAAATCAAGAAGTTGAAACTGAAAGATAAGGATGGAAATCTGACAGAACATATTGTTCCAACATTGGAAGAGGCATTGTTGGCAGGCAAAGGTCAGATTATGTTTAACTTGGATAAGGCGTATTCTGTGTTTGACGAGGTATACGCTGTGCTCGAGAAAACCGGAACTGCCAGTTTGGTGATAATGAAAGGAGGCCAGCCGGTGGAAACTGTCAAAAGTGAGTTTGGAGATTATCTGGATAAAGTGATTTACATACCGGTGATAGGACTTGACGGAAAGGATGGCGAAAAGAAGGTCAGGGACTATATGACACAGCTGCATCCTGCTGCCTTCGAATTGGTTTATTCGGATTCTTCCAGTCCTTTGCCTCGAAAAGTGAAATCGATTATTCTGGGAAAGAGTCGGATTTGGTACAATACGTTGTGGGCTTCTCTTGCGGGAGGGCATGAAGACGATCAGGCTTTAAAAGATCCGGATGGAAACTATGGATATCTGATTGAAGAGCTAGGGGCACGGATTCTCCAGACTGATCGTCCGGGATTCATGCTGGATTATTTGAGAAAAAAGGGATTGCATGATTAATCGTCTGAAGACAATGAGGTAAAATGTATTGTTTGGCACACAGATAACGTCGATGATATAAACAGACGTTATCTGTGTTGCTTTTATCTATTCTCCAAGTGAAAATAAATTTGAGATTTGGCTTAGGTTACTAAAATAGCTATATTTGGCTCACTGAATCGACATGAGTATATAATATGAAAAAGTCAATAATAGCATTTATCAGTTTTATTACTCTTTGTATTGAGCCATTAATGGCATCTGCCGAGTTTTCCTTTAAGAAATATCAGGTAGAGAACGGACTGTCTCATAACACAACCTGGTGTGCAATTCAAGATAGTTATGGCTTTTTATGGATAGGGACAAGTAACGGGCTGAACTGCTATTATGGTAGCGGAAATAAGATTTATCGGAATGTTTTAAATGACAAATATTCTTTAGGGAACAACTTTGTCAGTTCTCTGATGGAAGAGGGTGAAGACCTTTGGATAGGAACAAGTTCCGGACTATACATTTATGATCGCTCTGACGATCATTTCTTGTATTTTGATAAGACAACCAAATATGGAGTGTTTATTAGTTGCGAAGTCAAGAAAATTGTAAAAACGAAAAATGGCTTGATCTGGATCGCTACCTTGGGGCAAGGCATCTTTATTTATGATCCGGCAAAAGATGTTTTGACTCAAAATAGTATTCGGACTTTTTTTGCTTGGGATATTTGCCAGGGTACGGATTCTCTTGTCTATGTTTCTTCTATGCAGGAGGGGTTACTTTGCTTTGATGAAGAGGGAACTTTTCTGCAGAACTATCCGGTTTCATCCGAATTGAGTATTGGCAATCAAAGGATTAACTGTCTCCATAGTATTGAACATGAGATTTGGTGTGGCGTGGGGACGAATTCGTTAGGGTGTTATCAGGAAGGAAGTCGGGAATTAAAAATATATGATACATCTGCAGAGAGTTTCAGTTCTATTCTTTGTCTGATGGACTATAGCGAGAAAGAAATGCTGGTTGGTACGGACAATGGCGTTTATTTGTTTGACCGTGAGCGTAAAACATTTCGTAGGGGAGACTCTCCGTTTGGTTTATGGACTTTGAGTGATCCGACTGTACACGCGATGATGTGGGATAATGAAGGCACGCTTTGGGTAATGACTAATTCCGGCGGAATAAATTATATGTCTAAACAGTCGAAGCGTTTTTCTACTTATTCCCTGTCTTTGACGGGGATGGAAAAAGCAGATAGGGGGATAGGACCTTTCTGTGAAGATCGGGAGAAGAATGTTTGGGTGGGAACCCGGAATGGATTGTGGTTTTTCAATTCACAAACTCATTCTTTTTATGAGTATTCTTTGAAGAAATCGAATATAAGATACGATGTACGTAGCTTGTTGTTGGAGGGCGATAATCTTTGGGTGGGAACTTATGCTGAAGGATTGCATGTATTGAATCTGAAAACCGGGAATATTAAAAGTTATACTTATTCCCGTAATATCCCGAATACGCTTTGCAGTAATGATGTACTAAGCCTTTTTAAAGACCGTAAAGGAGAAATCTTTATCGGAACAAGCTGGGGATTATGTCGCTATAATCCGCAATCGGATAATTTTATAACTGTGATTAATGTCGGTGCTATGGCTTCTGTAACTGATATCTATGAGGATATGTACAATAATCTTTGGATTGCGACCTCAAATCGTGGCGTTTTCTGTTATAATACAGTTGGTGAAGAGTGGAAGCATTTTGAACATATCCGGGAGGACCTGACTACTATTACGAGTAACTCTGTGATAACATTATTTGAAGATAGGAAAGGTACGATGTGGTTTGGGACCAATGGTGGAGGATTATGCTCTTTTTCCAAAGAAACAGAAACTTTTGTTGATTTTGATCCGGAAAATGTCTGGTTGCCGGATAAGGTTATTTATTCGATAGAGCAGGATCAGGCAGGTAATTTTTGGATTTCCTGTAATTCCGGGTTATATCAGTTTAATCCGATAAATAAGAATGAGAACCGGCTTTTTACTATAAATGACGGTTTGCAGGGAAATCAGTTCACGGCGCAATCTTCATTGGCCTCATCGACGGGGAAGTTGTATTTTGGAGGAGTGAACGGCTTTAATGTTTTTGAACCGAAAGAATTTGCAGATAACACCTACCTTCCTCCTGTTTATGTTATGGATATCAGTTTTCCTAATTTGAATAATGAGCGGGAAGTGAGGCGGCTGCTCCAGCTGGATAAGCCTTTTTATACAGTTGATAAGATAAGATTACCTTATAAGAATAACAGTCTTACCATCCGTTTTGCGACACTTAGCTATGAAGATCCTCTTAGAAACCGTTATGCGTATATTTTGAACGGAGTGGATAAGGAATGGATTAACAACTCTTCTAATAATACGGCTTCCTATACCAATCTTCCTCCGGGGGAGTATGAGTTTTTGGTTCGTGGTTCGAATAATGACCATTATTGGAATGAAAAGGCAATTTCTTTATGGATTGTGGTTACTCCTCCCTGGTGGCGGACTACTATTGCTTATGTCGTATATGCATTGTTGTTACTTGCCGTCATCGTATTTCTTGGTTGGCGTTGGAATTTGTATGTCAGGCGTAAGTATAAACGTCGGATGGAGGAGTATCAGACTACCAAAGAAAAAGAAATGTATAAATCGAAAATCAATTTTTTTATTAATCTGGTACATGAAATACGTACTCCGCTAAGTTTGATTCGTTTGCCGTTGGAGAAATTGAGAGAAGAGGAAATCAAAGGGAAAGAGAACAAGTATATTTCTGTGATAGAAAAGAATGTAGATTATCTATTGGGAATCATCAATCAGTTACTTGATTTTCAGAAGTTGGAAAGTAGTGCTTTGCAGTTGAATTTGAGGAAATGCAATGTTAATGCATTGGTAAGTGATATTTTTAATCAATTCAGCGGTTCTGCGGAGTTGAGAGGACTGACATTACATCTTTGCTTGCCTCGTGAAGAAATTAATGCGATGATTGATTCGGAGAAGATAAGTAAGATTCTCGTAAATCTGATGGGAAATGCGATGAAATATGCGAAATCCAGGATTGAATTGAAAGTATTATCAGTAGATGACGAGGTGAGGATAGCGGTTACTGATGATGGCCCCGGCATCCCGGAGGACCAACACGATAAAATATTTCAAGCTTTTTATCAATTGCCTGACGACCCGGTGGCATCATCTAAGGGTACCGGAATTGGTTTGGCATTTGCAAGATCCTTGGCAGAAGCCCATCATGGGAATTTGTTTCTGGAAGATAGTTCCGAGGAGGGGGCTTCATTTGTGTTATCTTTACCATTGGGAGTTGTAGAAACGGAAGATGCATCTGATGGATTGACTGAAACGGATGTTGTAGGTGTTGGAGAAGAAGTGACTTCTGTTTCTGAATTCGGTAATAGGAAATTCACAGTTTTATTGGTGGAGGATAATATTGAATTGTTAAATTTAACTCGAGAAGCTTTAAGTGTTTGGTTCAAGGTGATACGTGCCGGTAATGGAAAAGAAGCACTGGAAATACTTGCACACCAGGGTGTAGATGTTATTGTCAGTGATATTATGATGCCTGAAATGGATGGACTTGAACTTTGTAATCATGTAAAATCCGATATGGCTTATTCTCATATTCCTGTTGTTTTGCTGACTGCAAAAACGACATTGGAATCTAAAGTGGAAGGACTTGAAAGTGGTGCTGATGTATATCTAGAGAAACCGTTTTCTATTAAGCAGCTCCATAAACAGATCGAGAATTTATTAAAACTGCGATTGGCGTTTCATAAACAGATGACGGACATCACAATTGGTTCATCCTCTTCACTTTCGGATTTTGCCATTTCTCAAAAAGATGTAGAATTTATAGACAAGATCAATGCAATTTTATTGGAGCAGGTTGTTAATGAAAATTATTCAATTGAAACATTGGCAGATCAAATGAATATGAGTCATTCTAATCTTTACCGGAAGATGAAAAGTTTGTTTGGTATGCCTCCTAATAACTATGTTAAGAATTTCCGCTTAAACAAAGCAGCTGAATTAATAGCAAATGGTGTTCGAATAGCTGAAGCTGCAGAACGGTTAGGCTTTGCTTCTTCTTCCCATTTTGCAAAATGTTTTAAAGAGAAATTCGGAATGTTGCCAAAAGATTATAGATAACAAGTCTTTTCATGATGGGAAAAATAAGGGGAGGGTAAATGAAGTTTAAAAATACTAGAAATATACTGTAGTAAGATTTTTTATCCATTCGTTTTATATTCTTAACTCCGAAAAATTCGTAAGTGTAGATAAACCAACTACTTTTGGCTCTCGAATTTGCAGCATTTTTGGATGTCTTGCGTCTAATAAACATAAACTAATATATTCTAGTCATGAAACACAGACTGTTACTACTAATTCTATTCGTATTTGCTATCTCCGTGGCGGGGTGGGCACAATCCACAGCTCCTTCTTATACAGTCAAAGGAGTACTTATTGATTCTTTAACACAAGAGGGAGAACCGTATGCTACCATCAAAATAGCAAAGAAAAATGCTCCGGATAAAGCAGTCAAGATGGCGGTGACTGGGGCGAATGGTAAATTTCAGGAGAAACTGAATGTCGCTGCGGGCAATTACATCATCACTATTTCTTCGATTGGTAAAGCGCCGATAGTAAAGGAATTTACTTTAAAACCGTCCGTGAAGGAGGTTGACTTGGGCACAATGATTTCTTCAGAAGCCAATAACGTATTGAAAGGAGTGGAGGTAATTGCACAAAAACCTTTGGTAAAGGTAGATGTGGATAAGATTGAATATAATATTGAAGATGACCCGGACTCAAAATCGAACAGTATATTGGAGATGCTTCGGAAAGTGCCTTTGGTAACGGTGGATGGAGAAGACAATGTACAGGTGAACGGCAGTAGCAGTTTCAAGATACATGTAAATGGAAAGCCCAATAATATGATGAGTAATAATCCGAAGGAAGTTCTGAAAAGTATGCCGGCAAACACGATCAAATATATTGAGGTGATAACTTCACCGGGAGCTAAATATGATGCGGAAGGTATCGGAGGTATTCTGAATATCGTCACAGTAGGTTCCGGATTTGAAGGATACACGGCTACTTTCAGAGGAAATGCTAATAATAACGGAGTAGGTGCCGGCACTTACGCAATGGTGAAACAAGGTAAACTGACTGTTTCTGCCAACTATAACTACAATTATAATAATAGCCCGCGCAGCTATTCCGATAGTTATCGCGAAAACTACGAACCGGATAAAGAGAATGAAAAATATCTGGAATCGGAAAGTAGCTCCAAGTCGAAAGGGAATTTCCAATATGGCAATTTGGAAGCCAGTTACGAGATTGATACGTTGAGGCTGCTGACCGTGGCTTTCGGAATGTACGGTAGCAGTGACAAAAGTAACAGTGGCGGAAATACGATTATGCACGGAGCTGACCGACAGAATTTTGCGTACCGTTATAGAACCGACAATCATGGAAAAGGGTCATGGTATTCTATCAACGGAAATATAGACTATCAGCGTACTTCCCGAAAGAATAAAGAACGAATGATTACGCTTTCTTATAAAATCAATTCCCAACCCCAAACGAATGATTCATATAATACTTATCTGGATATCGAGCCTGATGAGAATAAACTGGATATCATCAAAGAATTGTCATTAAAGAATTTCCATTCGGACGGAAAGACAAATACGATGGAGCAGACTTTCCAGGTGGACTATACTACTCCGATTGGAAAGCTGCATACAATTGAAACCGGTGCCAAATATATTTTCCGACGTAACTCCAGTGATAATCGGTTTTATGAAGCCGAGGGAGCAAGTGAAAACTATGCATATAATGAGAATCGTAGTAGCGAGTACCGTCATTTGAATCATATTCTCTCTGCTTATGCCGGATATACGCTGAAATACAAGGGATTTACTTTCAAACCGGGATTGCGTTATGAGCAAACCATACAAGAGGTGAAGTATCTGGTGGGTCCGGGCGAGAACTTTGATTCGAATTTTAGTGATCTGGTTCCTTCCGTTTCCTTGGGAATAAAACTAGGAAAGACGCAGAATTTGCGTGGTGGATATAATATGCGTATCTGGCGTCCGGGTATCTGGAACCTGAACCCTTATTTTGACGATCAGAACCCGATGTTTATCAGTCAGGGTAATCCGGATTTGAAGAGTGAGAAAAGTCATGCGTTCGATGTGGCTTACAGCAGTTTCAGTGCTAAGTTTAACGTGAATGTCTCATTGCGTCACTCCTTTAATAATAATGGAATCGAGAGAATCAGCCGTTTGATTACTGCCGAGGACGGGGAAGACTTTGGCGGCGGTCATATAGCACCGCACGGGGCTTTATACAGCACCTATGATAATATAGGCAAGAACCGGAATACCGGCCTTTCCCTTTATCTGAACTGGAATGCTTCTCCGAAAACACGTATTTATGTGAACGGACGCGGAAGTTATACAGATATGAAAAGTGAGGCGCAGGGATTGCACAACTATGGATGGAATGGCTCTTTCTACGGGGGTATCCAGCACACGCTTCCTTTGAAGTTGCGGTTGAGCCTGAATGGTGGTGGAAGTACGCCGTATATCAGTCTGCAAGGAAAGGGGTCCGGTTATCAATATTATGGTCTTAGCCTGAACCGCTCGTTCCTGAAAGAAGACCGTTTGTCTGTGAACTTATATTGTAATAACATCTTTGAAAAATACAGGAGCTACAACAACCATACGGAAGGAGCCAACTTCGTGTCAAAGAGCAGTAGCAAATGGCCGAGCCGTAGCTTTGGAGTCAGTGTCAGCTACCGGATCGGAGAACTGAAAGCCAGCGTGAAGAAAGCTGCCCGAAGCATTAGTAATGATGATGTGAAAGGCGGCGGAGGCGGAGGAAACGCCGGTGGCGGAGGTGGTCAGTAAGACCACTTCCACCGACCGTGATTCCTTATTGTTGTCTCACATCCTGTTTGTTGGTATTAAAACCGAGTTTCGTCAATCCGGCTTGTACATCGGGGTGGCTCATAAAGAGTTTCCATAACAGGCCTGTCCGGTAATTCTCGATCATGACGGCGATAGGTCCCTGGTCGATAGCCAGATAGCGTTGCGGATACCAGTTGTCCGTTTCGCTGAAAGCATCGTAGAATCCGAAAGGACCGAATACTTTGTCTCCCATATTATATAGGTGGCGCATCACTTGCAGAGAATATTCCGGGGTGTAGACGATAGACGAAAGTGCGGCGGTGGGGGAGATGACCCCTTTGTCGTCCTGCTCGTTCGGCGAGTGGGCGGCGTATCCGTCGACGGAGTAACTGGCGGTCA
>OIYW01001076.1_pt1 | contig 20258 bp, 20 predicted proteins | sample 1588351 | NCBI WGS metagenome assembly OIYW01 (sample SAMN03283268) | human gut metagenome | biome: human-associated habitat; material: feces | host: Homo sapiens | place: USA | collected 2013 | reverse complement strand
CGACCGGGGCAGCTCCCCTCAGAGAGGGGAGCCAGAATATATGTATTTACTTACGACTCAGCAACCACTTTGATATCAGTGACGACATGGCCACGGCCATGCCGACCGGCACAAAGAAGGTAATCGGCGCTTCAGAGAGCTCCATCACCAAGCACATGGCCATAAGCGGTGCCTGTTGTGAGGCCGAAAGCAACGAAGCCGCACCGATCAAGGCACACGCGGTTACCGAATCGGTCGGAAACATCAGTATCCATACGAGGCCGAGCATCGCACCCAGCGTGGAACCTAATGCGATGCCGGGCTGCAGCACACCGCCCGACGCACCGGAGCGAATGGTCATCAGCGTCACCAGCGCTTTGGCAACAAAGGTGAGCGCCAACACACCCAGCAACATCCAGATATTGGACTGGGACAGCGGGAAACCGGCGTTCATCACGGATCCAGAAGGGCCGCTCCCACCCTGAAGCATGGCCCAGAACGATGCCATTCCAGAGCCCGCTCCCCCGCCAGAGGCCGAATCGGATACATTACCGCCGCCCGTCAGCAAGTTCCATGGAGAGGCGGCCGCTGAAGATGCCGACTGCATGGCACCAGCAGTGCCGGCGGTTTCAGGAATGAATGTGCTGAATCCAAGTTGCGCTGCGGCACGGCCGTTGCCCATCACCTGCGGCACAACAGTCGCCACCAAACCGGTGATGAGACCAGCCAGCGGCATCTGCCACAGAATAGCCTTACCGGTTGGCTTGTGCGCTTCCGCCCATTGCGAACCTTTTCGGAACAATGCGCCGCCCACTCCACATGCCGCACCGCAGATCAGAGCGAACACCATTAACGTTGGCGTGGATTCCGGTTGCATGGCGGTAATGTCGTAGAACAGGTGATGCCCTTTGATCGCAACCGCCACGAATGCGGCAATGGCAGACATGCCCAGTCCAAACGCAACTTTTTCGATTGTCACATCTACCAACAGGATTTCGACGGCGAAGAACATGCCGGCCAGTGGCGCGTCATAGACGCCTCCTAGACCAGCACCGGCAGCCACTGCCACCACCATGCGCCGGTCGATGCCGTCAACGCCCTCGATATGGAACAGGTCGCAGAAACGTTGCGCGAGCATGGCGCCGAGTTCGCGTGGGGCGACTTCTCGGCCGATCGAGGCACCGGAGCCGACGATGAAAATCTGCAATACCACATGCGCAATGGTTTGCCAGAAAGGCATTCGCTTTCCCGCCACGGCCTTCTTGACTGAGGGCACCGCAGTCGTTTTGTGTCGCATCAGATACCAGATAATGCCTGCGATGCTGAGTCCCACGGTCACCGATATCGCACGGCGTGCAGCGGGCACGCCGAATGGACCAGGCAATTCTGGGCCTTCGATGTAGCCGAGCAGCACATGTTCAACGCCGTAGAGCAACAGGGTCAGCAGACCTGCTCCCACACCGATGAGCACGCCGAGCACAATGGTCGCCGCAGCGAGCCAACCAAGGCGTTTGATAGTAACCGTTGGCTGCATGTCAACCTCCGCACCCTATGCAACGAGTATGCCTTGGGAACTCCCCTCAGTCTCGCTACGCTCGACAGCTCCCCCTCAAAGAGGGGAGCCAAAGAAACAGTCCTTTTGCCAGAATAGGAAGAGCCCGGAACCATGAAACACGATTCCGGGCTCAAACAATCATGCTAACGCGATGAGGCTATGCTCACTCAGCATCCTTGGCGTCATCCTTGGCGGACAGTTCGTCGGCCACGGCGGCAGCAGCGGAAGCGGCCTCGACGGACTCGGACTCTTCGTCCTCAGCGGCCTCGCCCAGGAAGGCGGAGAGGTCCACAACCTCGCCATCAGCGGTGAACTTGACGGCGCGCATGCCGGCGAGCAGGCCCTTGGAACGGCCGACTTCCTGCACAGCGGAGCCAAGCTGGCCATTCTTGATGATGGCCTGGATGAAGTTGTTCGGATCCATGCCGTACTGCTGGGCGATGGAAGCGAGGAAGTTGAACACGTCGGACTGGGACACCTGAACGTCCAGCTTCTCGGCCAGAGCGTCGAGCACCATCTGATCGCGCAGATCCTTCTCCACGGTCTCCTCGGCCTGAGCCTTCTGCTCCTTGGTGGCCTTCTCCGGGTCCGGGGTCATGCCCTTGAGCTGCTCTTCGACCATGTTGGCCTTGACGCCCTTCGGCACCGGGATCTCGAGGCCTTCCTGCAGCTTGGCGATGAAGGCATCGCGAGCCTCGGTGGCCTGACGACCTTCGGCGTCCTGAGCGGCAGCCTTGCGGATGTCAGCCTTGAGCTCGTCCAGAGTGTCGAACTCGGAAGCTTCGGAAGCGAACTCATCGTTCAGCTCCGGCAGTTCCTCAGCCTTGACGGAGTTGACCTTGACCTTCACGGTGGCCTTCTGGCCCTCGTGCTCGCCGGCTTCCAGCGTGCCTTCGAAGGTGGTCTCCTCGCCGGCGGACAGGCCGTCAAGGGCCTCGTCCAGACCGTCGAGCATGGTGTTGGAGCCGAGCTCGTAGCTCACGCCTTCCTGGGAGTCGACGGTCTCGCCGTCAATCTCAGCAGTCAGGTCGATGTTGGCGAAGTCGCCCTTGGCGGCCGGGCGGTCCACGCCGACCAAGGTGCCGAAGCGCTGACGCAGGGTCTCGAGGCGCTTGTCGACGTCCTCATCCTTGACTTCCGGCTTGGAGATGGCGATCTCAAGACCGTCGATTTCCGGCAGTTCGATGTCAGGACGACGCTCGACGGTGGCGGTGAACTTCAGCTTGGTCTCGTCGTTGGCGGACTGCGGAACATCCTGCACGTCGAACTCCGGCTGAGCCATCGGACGAATCTTCTTCTCATCCAGGGCCTTGGAGTACAGCTCCGGGACCGCGTCGTTCACGGCCTCACCGGCGACGGCGGCGAAACCGATGCGCTGGTCGATGATCTTGCCGGGAACGTGGCCCTTACGGAAGCCGGGAACGTTCACCTGCTTGGCGATTTCCTTACGGGCCGCATCCAGATACGGGTTGAGCTCTTCCGGTTCAACAGTGACGGTGAGCTTCACCTTGGTGGGCTCGAGGTTACGAACGCTGATCTTCACGCTAATGACTCCTCAAAAGTCGTTATTTCTTACAGTTCTGCCGTAAGGCAACCTCTACATGATAACGCCACTTACGGACGGTGCAATGAGTTTCACTTGCCAGTTCCTTGCGCCCTGCTCGATCAGGAACGTCTCGACGTCCACTTCCACCGGGTCTTCCACCCAGCACAGGTTGCGTAGGATCTGTGGCTTGATGATCATCTCGGCCGGCGTGCGGGTGTCTTCGGCGATGCGGTTGATCACACGCCGCACCCGTTGCAGACGGTCATAACGCTCCGGATGGCGCTGTTGCCACAGCCGCATGGATCGGGGCGCGTTCACCACACCGTTTTCGTCCTGTTCGGGGGCGGGCATGGTAGGCCATTGGGTGGGCTTCAGGGCTATGGCTCGATCGATGGCCTGCTTCCAGACCTTCGGTTTGACCGCACGCTGAATCGGCGCGTACCGCTCGAACATTTTGTCCTGCTCGGTGCCGGTATGGATGCGCACACGCTCGTTCAGGGATCGGAGCGCGCGGAATTGGGCAGCATTGTGCGGCTTGTTGGTCGCCGCCTCGATGATTGATGAATCGGCCAATAACAGGCTGGGCGCAATATCGTATTGCCGGGCGAGTCGGTCGCGCTCCTCCCATAGGGATTTGGCGATGGCCAAGCCCCTTGGATCACGACTCAGCTGGGTGATGCGCGAGATACGCAGCCAAGGAATCGGATGCGGTTTGCGCGGGGCAAGGCCCGCAACCAAAGCGTGAGAAAACTCTTCAGCGGCCCACTCGTCCTTGCCTGCGGCTTTCAGGTCACGACGCATCATGGTTTCAAGTTCGATAAGCACCTCCACGTCGAGCGCCGCATAGTTGCGCCAGTCGCGCGGCAGCGGACGGTAGGACCAATCGGCGGCGGAATGCTCTTTGGCTAGCGTGATGCCGAGGTAGTGTTCGGTGACGGCGGCCAGACCAAAGCGGTGCAGGCCGAGCAATCGCGCCGCTATTTCCGTGTCGAACAGGGCTTTGGGTTTGAGCCCGATTTCGGCGAATCCGGGCAAGTCCATCAGAGAATCATGCAGAATCCACGTGGCGTCGCCCACGGCGTCATTGAATTCATTCCAATCAGCTCCGGCCCGGGTCAGGGCGACGGGATCAAGCAAGGCGATGCCTGCACCCTCACGTTTGAACTGAATCAGCCAATCCTCGTGTCCATAGCGGAAGCCGGACGCCCGTTCGGCGTCGGCGGCCAGCGAGCCCGTCGCCTCGGCCATCGCATCGCAGACACGATGATAGCCGTCCAGCGTCGAAGTGACATCGGGTACTCCCCCGCGAGGCTCTTTCAGCAGTCGGGGTTCGGTGTCACGGACGTCACTCAACTGGCGTCATCCTCCTCAAAACGGATGGTGGATCTGATGAATGCGGCCCACGAGCGGACTTGTGCGCCGGCGTCCATAGTACCGTCCGGCCCGGTCCCGTCAAGCGGGGTCCATGAGACGCGAATCTCACACCCGGCGCTGGTGGAGCCGGCCATCGAGCCAAAAGCCGTGTTTTGGGTCACGGTGACTGTGCCGGATACCGAATCCGGCTCGATGCCGTCGAAATAGTCGCACATGTCATCCCAGTACATGCCGGGGGTCAGAGAATCGTTTTCGGCGGTTTCCAGCGGCAGTCGCGCGAACGCCACGCAACGCCAGTTGGAATCCCAGTCAATGCGCAGCTCATGAGCATAAAGCATCATGATCCAGCCTGTGGCGATTCGTGATTCGGCATCGCTGCCAAGACCGGCGGAAAAGGCATCGCCGAGGGCACGCTCTCCCGCTTCGAATTCCACGCCGATACCATAATCGGCCAAGGTGGAAGGCACGGGAATCTCCCGATAGCGCACGTCATGGATGCGCTTCATGGTGCTGACGGATTCGACGGCTGCCCATACTTCATCCGGCACACCCTGAGGGCGCACGGGGCGTCCGTCGTTGGACTCTCCCGTAGGAAATGCGTAGATGTCGGCCATATCTCTAGGGTATGGGCGAACGGGCCGAATCGTGGTATTTACGCGCGGTTCGGCCCTGCAATTTAATACACGGTGAAGCCGTGGTCCTTGAACTGGTTGGTCACCCGTTCGCGGGTGGCGGCGTTGGGTCCCTTCTGGTTCTCCAGCGGGTATGGGATGCGCAGTTCGTGCCACTTCGGGCGGCCAAGCTGGTGGAATCCCAGCACGTCGATGTGTTCGACGGCATCACCGAAGGACTCGCAGATCTTCGCCACGTTTTCGACGTTCTCTTCGGAGTCGGTCAGGCCCGGCACGAGCACAAATCGCACCCAGATCTTCTTGCCGGCCTTGGCCAGTCGCTGGCCAAAATCGATGGTGGGCTGCAAGGTGCCGCCGGTGACCTTGTGATAGGTCTCCTCGTCGCCGGATTTGACGTCGAGCAGACACAGGTCGATGTCCTCGAGCATCTCGTCGGTGTAATTCGTGTTGAGGAAGCCGGACGTATCGAGGCAGGTGTGCACGCCCATCTCCTTGGCGGCATGGAACACACGCGAGACGAAGGCGGGCTGCATCATGGATTCGCCGCCGGAGAAGGTGATACCGCCATGCGTGGCCTTGAACAGGTCCTTGTAACGATCGACCTTCTTGATCATGGCGTCAAGGTAGACGGGCTTGCCGTCGCGCATCTTCCAAGTGTCCGGGTTCTGGCAGTACTGGCAGCGCAGCGGGCAGCCGGACATGAACACGGTCATGCGGGTGCCCGGTCCATCCACGGAGGTGTTGATGTCCCAAGAGTGGACGAAGCCGATATCACCGGATTTCAGGGCGGAAAGGCGGTCACGTCGGTCGAGTCCGATTGGGGATTCAAAGCCGGAAAGGCCACCCATCAAAGTCTGCGAGGCATAGGTCTTCGATTCCTTGAGCATATGCCTGGTCGTGGTGCGGAACGTGGGTGTTGCGGGCATCGTTGTCCTCCTGTTCCAAATGATGCGAAAGTCTGTGGGAAATAAGGAAGGGGTGGAGCCGTGCCCCACCCCTTCAGTTAGTCATTGCCGCGGTTCGCGGGGTTGGTCATCAGTCGACGACGGCACCCTGGTGGAAGGTACGGGAGATGACGTCGAGCTGCTGCTCCTTGGTGAGCTTGACGAAGTTCACCGCGTAGCCGGAGACACGCACGGTCAGGTGCGGGTACTTTTCGGGGTGCTCGACGGCGTCCTCCATGGTCTCCTTGCGCAGAACGTTGATGTTCGCGTGGTAGAGGCCGTGGCCGTTGCCGGCGTCCAGGATGCCGACCAGGTTGCCGATGCGCTCGTCCTCGTCGCGGCCCAGGCCATCAGGGGTGATGGTGTTGGTCAGCGAGATGCCGTCAAGAGCGTCGTTGTAGTCGATCTTGCCGACGGAGAACATGGACGGCAGCATGCCGTGGGAGTCCATGCCGTTCTCCGGGTTGGCGCCCGGAGCGTACGGGGTGCCCTTGGCGTGGCCGGACGGGAAGGAACCGGTGTTCTTGCCGTACTCCACGTTGGAGGTGATGGTCAGGATGGACTGCGTCGGGACGGCGCCGCGGTACACGGGCAGGCGCTTGACCTGACCCATGACGGTGGAGACGACCCACTTGGCGATGTCGTCGGCGCGGTCGTCGTCGTTGCCGTAGACCGGGAACTCGCCCTCGGTGCGGTAGCCGACGATCAGGTCGTCGTCGGCGCCCTCAACGTACTCGTACTCGTGGCCTTCCAGGGTCTTCGCGTCCTTGTTGTAGATCGGGTAGACCTTGGCGTACTTGACGGCGGCGAGGGAGTCGGCGGCGATGGACAGACCGGACATGCCGCAGCCGAGGGTGCGGTACACTTCCTTGTCGTGCAGGGCCATCTCGATGGACTCGTACGCGTACTTATCGTGCATGTAGTGGATGATGTTCAGGGCCATGACGTAGGTCTCGGACAGCCATTCGAGGGCCTTCTCGTAGTTGTTCTTGACCTTCTCGTAATCGAGGGTGCCGTCGGCCTCCGGGGTAATCGGCTCGATCACGCCCTTGTCGATGACCTGCATGCCGGTCATCTCGTCGCGGCCGCCGTTGATGGCGTACAGCAGGGCCTTGGCGGAGTTCACGCGGGCGGCGAAGAACTGCATCTGCTTGCCCACGCGCATCGGGGAGACGCAGCATGCGATGGCAGCGTCGTCGCCCCAGTGGCTACGAATTTCCTTGTCGGACTCGTACTGGATGGCCGAGGTGTCGATGGAGATCTTGGCGCAGAAGCGCTTGTAGGCCTCAGGCAGCTTCGGATCCCAGAAGATGGTGATGTTCGGCTCGGGGCCAGGTCCGAGGTGCTCGAGGGTCAGGGTGTTGAGCAGACGGAACGAGGTCTTGGTGACCATCGAACGGCCGTCATCGCCGAAGCCGGCGTCGGACCAGGTCGCCCAGTACGGGTCGCCGGAGAAGATCGAATCGTAGTCCTTGGTACGCAGGAAGCGCACGATGCGCAGCTTCATGACGATGTTGTCGATGAGCTCCTGGGCGTCGGTCTCGGTGATCTTGCCGGCCTGGAGGTCGCGCTCGATGTAGCAGTCGAGGAAGGCGGAGTTTCGGCCGAAGGACATGGCGGCGCCGTCCTGGGACTTGATGGAGGCCAGGTAGCCCATGTAGGTCCACTGCACGGCTTCCTGCGCGGTCTGGGCCGGGCGGGACAGGTCGAGGCCGTACTCGTTGCCGAGGTTGATGAGCTTCTTCAGAGCCTTGATCTGCTCGTCGTGCTCCTCACGGAAGCGGATCCAGTGCTCGATCTCCGGCTCGGTGAAGTCGTTGCGGTACGGCACGGAATCCTTGTCGCGCTGCTTGAACTTGATCAGCGCGGCGACACCGTACAGGGCCACGCGGCGGTAGTCGCCGATGATGCGGCCGCGGCCGTAGGCGTCCGGCAGACCGGTGAGGATCTTGTTGTGGCGGGCGACCTTGATCTGCTTGGTGTACACGCCGAAGACGCCGTCGTTGTGGGTCTTGCGGTACTTGGTGAAGATCTTCTTGATCTCCGGGTCCGGCTCCTTGCCGGCCTCCTTGATGGCCTGCTCGACCATGCGCCAGCCGCCGTTCGGCATCATCGCACGCTTGCAGGGGACGTCGGTCTGCAGGCCGACAACGACGTTGTCGACCTCGGGGGAATCGATGTAACCGGCCGGGAAGGCGTCGATGCTGGCCGGGATGTGGGTGTCGACATCGTAGACACGCTGCTTGCGCTCGACCGCCAGGTAGTTGTCGTCGAGGTACTTCCACAGGTGCTTGGTCTTGTCGGTCGCGTCGGCCAGGAAGGACTCGTCACCGGTGTACGGGGTGTAGTTCTTCTGGATGAAGTCGCGAACGTCGATGTCCTTCTGCCAGTCGCCTTCGACGAAGCCGTCCCAGGCCTTGGCCTGAAGCTCTTCGGCAGTAAGAGCGGTCGCATCAACTGCTGTCATATTCACTCCTTGTGTCGTGCAACGCATCTTCACGTTGTTGTCAAGAAATGATTCTACTAGCCGGTCGATGTGAGCTGGCTGAGAGACGGCGTGACTTATCTCACATTCACGCCGTGTCGTCAGTCGTCGCGGTCGTCGAAGCCGTCGTCGCGGCCGTCCGAGGGCGTGTTCTCGCCCCATTTGCGCCACTTGCGATTGGCTTCCGCCCACAGCGCATTGCGCTCCTTGACGATCTTCCACGCCTCAAGGGCATCCTCGCGGGTCTTGTACGGCCCCATGCGGTGGGAGCTCGGTGAGAGCATGCCCAACTCGGGCTGCTCGGTCTTCGTGTTGAAATACCACTGCTTGTCGGTCATGGCGTCCTCCCCGCACCCATGGTAGCGCGCCGCGGCGCCCGGCACCGCGCCTATGCGGCGGCCGGGCGAGCGCTCCCCCTACTCACGGAACGCGTTGGTGACGGGCAGACGCCGGTCGCGGCCGAACGCGAGCGCGGTGACCTTCGGCCCGAGCGGATACTGGCGGCGCTTCCACTCCGCGCGGTCCACCAGTCGCATCACCGTGTCGACGGTCTTCTCGTCGAAGCCGTCGGCCAGCAGGTCGGCGCGACCGTGCGCATGCTCGATGTATGCGGCGAGCACCTTGTCGAGCAGTTCGTATTCGGGCAGCGAATCGGAATCCTTCTGCCCCGGGCGCAGCTCGGCGCTCGGCGCCTTCTCGATGCTGCTGACCGGAATCATCACGCCGCCGGGCAGCGGCGTTCCGGCATCGCCGTTCTCATTGCCGACGATGCGCAGCCCGCCGATGCCGACGCCTGCGGCAGCGGCCCGGTTGCGCCAGCGGGACAGTTCCCAGACACGGGTCTTGAGCAGGTCCTTGATCGGCGCGTATCCGCCGACGGCGTCGCCGTAGATGGTCGAATAGCCGCACGCCAGCTCGGACTTGTTGCCCGTGGCGACGGCGAGCAGACCGAGGCTGTTGGAGTACGCCATGACGATGACGCCGCGGATGCGGGCCTGCAGGTTCTCCGCGGCCACGCCTTCGAGCTTGAGCTGGCCCTGGTACACATTGAACATGGGCTCGATCGGCTGCACGTCGTAATGTGCGCCGATGTTGGCCGCCAGGTCGGCGGCGTCGTCCTTGGAACCGATGGAGGAATACATGCTCGGCATCGAGATGCCATGCACATTGTGTCCGCCGCAGGCGTCGGCGGCCATCGCCGCCACCAGCGCGGAGTCGATGCCGCCGGACAGGCCCAGGCACACGCCGGAGAACCGGTTCTTCGCCATGTAGTCCTTCAGGCCCAGCACGCAGGCGGTGTACACCTCCTCGTCCGGGTCGGGAAGGTCCGCGATGTCGCCCGTCGTCTGATGCTCGGCGTCCGTGTCGAGGTCGAAGAGTCCCAGATGCTCCATGAACATCGGGGAACGTTCCAGCAGCGTGCCGTCGCGGTCGACAACGAAGCTGCCGCCGTCGAACACCAGGTCATCTTGACCGCCGACCTGGTTCACGTAGATCATCGGGGCGCCGACCTCGGCCGCACGCCTGACCGCGAGGTCGTAACGCGTATGGGTCTTGCCCTCCTCGTACGGCGAGCCGTTCATCGTCATCAGCACGTCGATATGCTCGTCGGCGAGCCGGGCGACCGGCCCGCCGTCCTGCCAGATGTCCTCGCAGATCGCCACGCCGATGCGCACGCCGTCGATGTCGAGCACGACGGTGCGGTCGCCGGCCGCGAAGATGCGGAACTCGTCGAACACGCCGTAGTTCGGCAGGAAATGCTTGTCGTAGCCGGCCCAGACCATGCCGTCGTGCAGCACGACCATGCGGTTGCGAGGTTTGTCGGACGCGTGGTCGGTGCCGACCGTGCCGACGGCGACATACAGGTCGCCCAATCCGTCGGCCTCCAGCTCGGTCGCCAGCCAGTTCGCCTTGTCCCACGCCGCCTTGCGGAACGTGCGGCGCAACGCCAGATCCTCGATGGGGTATCCGGTCAGCGTCATTTCCGGGAAGATGACGACGTGGGCGCCTTCATGCGCGGCGAGATGCGCGTAGTGCATGATTTTGTCGGCGTTGCCGTCGAGGTCGCCGACGCAGGTGTCGATCTGGGCAAGGGCAAAACGAAGATGGGTCATAGTGTCCTATAGTACCCAGCCGAGATGACGGACGACAGGGGCGGCACATGCCGTCACGCGGGATGATCCGTCCCACCGCCCGTCAGCGAAGCTCGGCGAGCACCCGCAGCGAGGCGTTGACGTAGAAGTCAACGGCGGGCCCGATCGCGCCGTCCACGCCGACGAAGTGCGGACTGTGCCAGTCGGCGCACCCTGGTTCCCCGTTCGAGCCGATGAACGCGAACACCAGACGGGCCCCGCATCCCGAGAACTCCACGAAATCCTCCCCCGCCATGCTGGGATGTATCGGCTTGAGCGCCGCGTAGGAGGGCACGTCGGCCGCGACCGCCTCGGACAGCTCCTCGTCGCCGACCAGCGGCACCTGGATGCAGTCCCAGTCCACGTCGGCCGCGATCCCGTACGCTTCGGCCGTGTGCTCGACCTCCGCCACGAAACGCCGGTGGACCAGCCGTTCGTCGTCCTGGTCGAAGAAGCGCACGGTGCCCTGGAATCCCGCTTCGGCGGGCACGACGTTCCACACGTGCCCGCCATGCACTTCGGTGATGGACAGCACCACGGCGTGGAACGGCGAGATGTTGCGGCTCACGATGGTCTGCAGGGCGAGGATCATCGAGGCGAGCGCCTCGATGGGGCCGGTGCCCTTCTGCGGGTACCCGGCATGGGTGCCCTGGGCGTGCAGCGTGACCTTGAACTTCACGCAGCCGGCCATCATCGGCTGAGGGCCGATGGCGATCTGTCCGGGGGCGTAGTTCGGGTTGTTATGCGTGCCGATGATGGCCTTCACGTCATCCGTCGCGTCGGATTCCACGACCGTGCGGGCGCCCAGGCCCACCTCCTCGGCCGGCTGGAAAACGATCTTCACGCTGCCTGCGATGCGGTCGCGGTGATCGGCCAGCCAGAACGCCGCGCCCAAAAGCCCGGTCATGTGCAGGTCATGGCCGCAGCCGTGCATCACGCCGGGGTTCAGCGAGCTGAACGGCAGGCCGGTGTCCTCGGTGATCGGCAGGCCGTCGATGTCGGCACGCAGCGCGATGCGCGGTCCCGGCACCTCTCCCTCGATGAGCGCGACGACGCCGGTCTCCAACGTCGTGTCGAGCACGTCTATGCCATGCCCGCGCAGCAGACGGGCCAGATACGCGCTGGTCTCGACCTCCTTGAAGCTGCGTTCGGGATGCTGATGCAGATAATGCCGTATGCCGATCAGCTCGTCCGTGACCCCGACATGTTCGACCATGATTTACGTTCCTTCCCCGCGAGATGTCATGCCATGTTACCTCTGTAGCTTCAATATACGCTTGGCGATGGCGTTCGCGATGCCCTGCACGATCTGGACCAGCACGATCATGATGATCACGGCCGTCCAGGTCACCGTCTGGTCGACTTTCTGATAACCGTCCAGTCGGTCTGGTGGCCGGCGATGTCGTACGCATGGGACCAGGGACTCATCGCGTCTCCTCCTTGTCTGCCGCGGACGGCTGCGGCGATGGCGTCCTCGTAGCCTATGGGGTCCGCCGCCGTGCCGAAGTCGATGACATCGCTGGAACGTGACAGCTCCCCCGAGAAAGTCGCGCACCAGCGCATCGTCGCCCGAGAACTCGTAGGTGATCGAGCCGATGGCCGAACCGGATACCGTGTCGATGAACCGCTTGGTCACCGCCTGCTGGGGTGCCGCGAACACGTTGCACACATCTCCGCGCTCCACGACCCGGCCGGCGCTCATCACGGCGACCACGATGAGTGCGATGACGATGTTGCGCACGGTATGGTTGACGCGCACCGGCTCATTGTCGGGAGAGCCCGCCTGTTGTGTTGCTGCTGTCATGTTCGTTCCCACTCTGATTGGTTGACAACGCCCACCATACGGCAGCGACGGCGGCAGTCTCGGGGCGGGTCTGATAACGCGTTACGGGATGCCATCCAGTGCTGTTCATACACTGGGGATGACCGAATTTCGTATCGCGGAGGTTGCGTACATGGCATCGGACGACATCATGACAGCGGGCGCCGGAGGCGCGACGGCCACCGTGCGCGCCGACATCAAGGCGGCGTTCTTCGACATCGACGGCACGCTGACGAGTTTCGTGACGCATGTGATCCCGCAGTCCTCCATCGACGCGCTGCACGAGCTGCAGGATCGCGGGGTGAAGGTGTTCATCTGCTCCGGTCGGGCGCCGTCGCACATGACCGTCGTGCTCGACATGATGCCGGTGCACTTCGACGGCATCATCGCGCTGAACGGGCAGTACTGCTTCGACGACCACGGGCTCCTGGAGAAGGAGTCGCTGCTGCCCGAGGACATCGTCACCATCACCCGCTGGCTTGACGAGCACCCCGACGTGGTGGCGAACTACTGCGAAAAGGATTACGTCTACTTCAACCAGATCACCGACGCGATGCGGGCCACGTGGCGCCAACTCGGCAAGACCGCACCGACCGTGAACATCGACGATCCGCACGAGAGGGCGCTGAAGTATGAGACGTTCCAGATCAGCCCGTACATCAGCTTTGAAGATGAAGCGAAGCTGTCCGCCATGTGTCGCAATGTCAGAGGCGTGCGCTGGCATCCGGACTTCACCGACCTGATTCCCGCCGACGGCGGCAAACCCGAGGGAATGAAGCGGTTCATGCGGCATTACGGCTGGACGCGCGAGCAGACCATCGCGTTCGGAGACGGCGGCAACGACGCCGACATGCTCGCCTTCGCCGGCATCGGCGTGGCGATGGGCAATGCGACCGAACCGGCGAAGGCCGCGGCCGACTACATCACCGATGACGTCGACCACGACGGCATCATGAACGCGCTCAAGCACTTCAACGTCCTGTAGCTCCCTCCCCTCCCGCTGGCGGGAGGTGGCGCGCAGCGCCGGAGGGTGGTAACAGACCCGGCACGCATACGAAGAGCCCTGACCCGACGAGGGTTCAGGGCTCTTCCATGTGTATCGGAGTGTCGGCTTCGAATTGCCGCCGCGCTTACTTCACCACTTCGATGGACATGATGCCGGCAGGTTCGAGCGGCGCGTCGGAACGGTCGGTCGGCACGGCCTCAAGCTTGTCGACCACGGCCTTGGACTCGTCGTCGGCGACCTCGCCGAAGATCGTGTGGTGTCCGTCGAGCCACGGGGTCGGCACGGTGGTGATGAAGAACTGGGAGCCGTTGGTGCCATGCGCCTTGCCGTCGCGGCCGCGACGCAGGCCGGCATTCGCCATGGCCAGCAGATACGGCCGGTCGAACATGAGTTCGGGGACGATCTCGTCGTCGAAGTCGTAGCCGGGGCCACCGGTGCCATTGCCCAGCGGGCAGCCGCCCTGGATCATGAAGTCCTTGATGATGCGGTGGAAGGTCAGGCCGTTGTAGAACGGCTCATGGGACGGCTGGCCGGTGAACGGGTCCGTCCATTCCTTCTCGCCGGTCGCCAGACCGAGGAAGTTCTTCACGGTCACGGGCGTCTGATCGTCGAACAGGTTGATGGTGATGTCACCTTCGGAGGTGCGCATGATGATGGTAGTCATGGTCCCAAGTGTCTCATGGGCTTGAGACCGGGCGGGAACCCCAATCCCGTCATGCTTTGAGGGCATGGACGGGGAACTCGAGCCGGACGGGACCCCGGATGGCACCCCGGACGGCACGAAACCGGCCAGGGCACCTTTAGCGACACCCGAGATCCCGCCCTCGACCGGGGCATCGGGGTTGAAGGGACTGACAAGGAACCTGGGGGAGCCGGCACCTACCAAAGCACCTGGCTTCTCGGCGAAAACTCCATACTCGGCCGATTTTGCATATCCAGCCTCGGCTTTGCTGAGAATTGCGTCATCCATTAGGGCGCTCGGCGTGACACCTAGAAAATCGGCGGTCGTTACAAGATCGCTTACTGACCATCCAACTTTGCCACACATTTTCATGGACATAGCACTCTTGGTAATGCCCAAAGCTTCTCCAAGTGCCTTTTGTGTTTTTCCGCTTAGTCCTAGATAAACTCTCACGTTGGTCGGGATCGCCGCTTCAGCGCGCTGTCCTTTATTCAAAGGTGTTTCTGGTGAGACTTCCGATGTGGACATATGATCACTTCCCAAAATAGTTCAGAATTTCTTAATTAAGTGTCTCATACGATTTGCGTTCAGTCAAACTGTACGCTATAGTGAAGTACAGTAAAAATGAACCAAGTCAGAAAGAAAGAACTATGAATGGAGTGACCCAAAGGATAAGTGCTCTGGTAAAGGGTGAGGGACTTACTTGTGCCCAACTCGGTTCATTGCTTGGTTTATCGAAAACTTCGGCGAATGGAAAACTCTTGGGACGCATTGGCTGGACAACTTCAGACATCGTTGTGTTGTCCGAGCACTTCCGTGTGTCTACCGACTATTTGCTGGGGCTTGATGCTGATCATGAGGAGGTTGCGTGATGGCTGGTGGAATCTATGAGCAGTCCGAGTGGCCGGACAGCCGGTGGGATTGCGTCACGGTGTGCGATGGATGCCACACAGTGGTCTGGGGCACGTTCTGGGACGACTACGATTCGGCCGCCCGCGACGCTTATTTCGCCCGTAACGGCTGGCGCAACTACTGCGTCCCGGGCGACACGGAGATTTTGGAGCTCTGCCCGGACTGCGCCGTGCGTGCCCTGCGTCGCGGCGAGACCCGCGGACTGGCCGACACCTGGCTCCGCCCCACGCATGCCTATACGCATGCCTTCCGGGAGGTCGACGCGCAGCTCTCCGCCCGCGAACGTGTGGTGGCGGGCCTGTTGTTGACCGAGGGGAGGGCGTCATGAGCAACGAAGTGTCATGCGACAGTGTGGCCCGCCGCGTCAACGGCGAAAACCCACTGGATGTCCTTGTCGGTGTTTCCACGCCGTATGGCCCGTTGCTCACCGACGACTATGGTCGGCCCATACGTTTTGCCGAGTACGGAGACGGACCATGCCGCTTCGGGGATCGTCCCATCCAGGTCATGAAGCCATATGAGTGGCTCGCCGACCGTGTCTACGTATTTGATGACGAGGCCGTCGCACCGTTCAAAGACGATGTGGCCCGCTTCGTGGTTGAGGCCTGCCGCTGCTTCGTTGGTGGTGACGGAGACCATGATCGCAGCGTGGTGCTGTGCCGCGAAGGAGTCGCAGAACAACTTGATCTTTCGTCCGACGCCTTCACGCCGATGGTCGGGTCTGACGGCAATGCCGTCAGTTTCAGCTATCAGCCGTGTGACCGCCTTCGCTGCGTCTGCTCGACCAATCCCCAAAAAGGCCTTGGTGTGTTCCATGTATGGACTGAGCGAGGCGCCACCTACCAAGCGGTTCTGGGACCATGCGCCTATGAGCGTCGGCCTGAGAAAGCCTTGACCCTGCCAGACGAACTCTGGTCCAGGAATGAATCCTGGATGCGCGATTTCTTCGAGCAGGAGACTTCCGATTTCCTCTGCCTCGGCGTGGTTTCGCGCCGGACGAATATCAGGTTCGTTGAGGGAGGTGGTGCGAGGGGTTGATTTCATTTGGTTTTCTCTTTCTCTGAATCGATAAAGGAGGTGTTGGTCTGATGGCGATTGATGGTGTAGGGGTACTGGCCATGGATTCCGGTGCCGGTGGCATGAGCGACGAAGCCGGAAGACTTGTTTTCTCCCGCGACCCGTCGGGAACGTTCATCGACGGTATGGTCTTCGGAACTTCAGGAGGCGGTGAGAACGCCAATCTCGAAGTGCTGTGTGCGTTGCCCTACGAGCTTGTACGCCCACATGCTAGTGCCTCTGTCCTGGGTCCGCTGGTCGGCGCAGGGAATGTGAAGAGGCTGTCCCTGAGCGTCAAATACCTTGATGGTGAGATATCCGTCGGGCGGTACGACCGTGTATCCGGCTTTCTCGTTGAGCAGGCGCGCGCCCTCGTTGGTGGGGATGCTGAGTATCAGCTCAGCGCCGTGGTCTGCCGCCCAGGAGTCGCAGAACGCCTTGATCTGCGATCCGATGCCTTCGCGCCGATGCTTCCTGACGACCGCGATCCCTTCGATGATGGCTGCATGCTCGGCGAAAGCCTCTCGTATCTGTGCGGCATGGACCCCGCTCGTCCCGGTGCGGTATATGAGCGTCTCGGCTACGCAAAGGGCTGGCTGGATGAGGGCCGCGCCTATCAGACGGTCCTGTCCCCATACGCCTATGTACGTAGGCCTGATCGTTCCATCATCGTGTCTGACGACTGCTGGAACGCTTTGATCGAAGTCTTTGATGTCCCTGATGAGCAGGCTCTTGATTGCCTTTGCCTCGCCATCCGTTGCGGCGGCGCGTGGCCCGTCGACGGCGAGGGAGGTGGTGCGATGGTCTGATCCCATTCGTTTTTCTCTCTTTCTCTGCAACTAAAAGAAAAAACGCCCGTTCCCGATGTTGGAGCGTCGGGGACGGGCGGTGCAACCAATATTCCGAGCGGCCGCGGATCCCGTATCTTGCCGGATCCCGGTCCGTGGCCGCCCAATGCATTGTCTTGGAGTAGTGATCACACATGAACGACCTTACTAAAGCCTTCCGCATGTCTTGCTCTGTGTCTCCCGAGTGTAACCGGGATTTTCACGCGTCGGTTTGGACGTTCCCGGTCGTGGTGGCATTCGCCCGCCACAACGGTCCGGGCTCCGTCGATTCCCGCCGCCTGGCGTCGATGATGGCGCACCCGTCCATGGAAGGGAGACTCGCGTGAACTGGCTCGCAATCGTATTGATCGTGTTCGTCGCGTTCTCATGGCTGATGACGCTGGCCCTGTGCCGGACGGCACGTCTCGGCGACGAGATGTTCGCCAGATTGGCCGACGAACGCCGTGCCGCCCAGCAGCGTGAGGAGGAGCGTCCGTGAGCAACATCGCACTGTCATGGGCCTTCAAATGCCACGTGGGCAACGCCAGCGCGAAGGCCGTGCTCGTCTACCTCGCGGACCGCGCGGACGACGATGGCACCGCAGCCTATCCGAAGATCGCGACCATCGTCAACGTCACCGAACTCTCGGAACGGACCGTGCGCACCGCGTTGAAGACTCTCCAGGAACGCGGCTTCATCCGCCGTGGCGACCAACGGTACGCGCGCCTCGGCAAGGGCGGCAGGAACCGTCTGCCCCAGTACTGCCAGATCGTGTGGGACCTCGCGGTCGAATCCGACCCGTCGACCCTCGAATGGATCAAGGAGACGCACACGGCGGAACACGACCCGAAGACCATGGGCAATACCGTGGACCCCGCCGCCTCCACCATCATGGAAAACGGCGAATCCAAGGACGTGACTCCGGAAAACGCTGGAACGAAGCCGATTCCCAGCACTGCAAATCTCGCAGGGCTGGAAAAAGGGCCGGAACCGGCACTGCAAATCCCGCAGGGCCAGCACTGCGAGAGCTGCACCCCCAGCACTGCAAATGCCGCACCCCCAGCACTGCAAATCTCGCAGAGCTGTATATATAAGGATAAAACCCTCCAGGTAAACCCTCCTAGTAAACCCTCCTTCCCCTCTGCCCCTACGGGGCATCTCCCCGCAAGCGGGGCGGCCGCCGCCGAAAAGAATAAAAACGAACAACTCGACGAGGACGACACCGAGATCGCCGAAGCGGCCGGACGGGTCCTCGCCTCGCTCGGCGAGCAGCGCTCGATGCTCGGCCTGGCCACGCCCTCACCGACCAAAGCCGACCGCAAGGCCATCATCGGCCTGTACCGCAGGCTCGTCGACCAGGGAGCGCAATGGCCCACCCTCGTGATGGTCGACGCGATCGGCTTTGCCATGAACGGCGATTGGTGGCCCAAACGCATCCGCACCGGCCGGGCCCTCGCCAGACACTGGGACGAACTCAACGACGACATGATCCTCGCAGCCGGCCGCACAGACGGCGACGCACACGCGCAGACGGTTCCGCCGGCCGAGTCCACGGAGCCGGATGCTGCGCCATGGCTGCCCGACTGGGCCGTGAAGACGCTGGCCGAATTGGACGGCCAGGACGCGACGGCCGGAGGGGAGGCGACGGCATGATCACGCGCATCGACTGTTCCGAGGCGGGTTTCGACGAATTCCTCCTCGCCAACCCGCAGCTCGACGGGCACGAGGACCTGATCTGGCAGCTGCATGCCGTCTACTGGCGCAACAAGCGCCTCGGCCATCCCAAGACCGTCGGCCTGCTGATCCAATACGCCCGGGCATGGGCCGCCCGCAATCCCGGCGAAACCGCCATAGGACGCCTCCAGGCCCACAAGACGCCGATGACGCAAGGACGGCGGCCATGAACGGGCGGGACATGATGCCGGCCTGCGCGAGAATCGCCGCGGTCGACCCGGCCATGGCGGATCGCATGTGGAACACGACGACCGACGACGATGGCCGGGACCTGGTCGACGAACGGATGCGCGGCAAGGGCCGCGTGCTGTGTGCCGCGTGCCCCATGCGCCTCGACTGCATCAGCCGCGCTCTCGTCAACGGTTGGAAGGACAAGGCCGTGTACGGCGGGCTCGACTATGCGAGCCGCTGGCCCCTCGCCCGACTGATCGCCCGTGACCTCCACATCGCCGACGGCGGCCTGCACCGGATCCCACGGAGTCGGGTCCGTGACTGGCTGGCCGACCACCCGGACTGGGCCGAACGCATGCGCCGTGATGGCCGCGACTACTGGCGACGGACCAAACGCCGCCAACGCTCGCGCCGCGAATACACGCACGACGATCCGCTGTTCCTCCCGACCGAACCCGTGCCGAAGGGCCTGGTCCAGGGCAGCCTCTTCTGACCGCTTCCCGTCGCGATCCGCGTGGGACGCGGCACAAACCGCAATACCGAAAAACCAACTAACCGAAATGCCGAAAAACCGGATACCGACATACCGAGATAAGGAGAAACCGATGAACGACAAGAAGAACCGCGAGCCGATGGTGATCGCGTTGGCGACGGGCAAGGGCGGCAGCATGAAGACCACCAGCGCCGTGTTCCTGGCCTGCGCCCTCGTGGACCAGTCCCGGGGCGAGCAGCGCGCGCTCGTCGCCGACGCGGACGTGCAGGGCGACGCGAAGGACTGGTGGTACAGGGCCGCCGAGCTGGACGACCCGCTGCCGTTCGACGTGATGTCCGCCGCGCCGGCCGACATCGCGCACCTGCACGGGATCAACGGCCGTCTCGACGACCCCGTCGACTGGGTGCTGATCGACTCCGCCCCGTACGGGCGCGCGTTGGACGAATCGGTGAACAACGCCGACCTCGTGGTCATCCCGTCGAGCCCCAGCCGCATCGACCTCGACCAGGCCGCCGGGGTGAAGGACCTGTGCGACCGGCGCGGCGTCCCCGCCGCGATCCTCCTGTGCCGCACCGAGGCCAACACGACCGCCCTGCGCGACGCCCTGGCATGGATCGACGACGCGGGCATCGCGTGCTTCGAGACGCTGATCCCGAAACGGCAGGACATCCTCAACGCGAAATCCACCCGCCCCCGCGGGTCCCGCCTGCACGAGTACCGCGACCTGGCCGCCGAACTCAAGCAGACCATGCGACAGCTCAAGGACGAGGAGGAGGACCTGTGAGGAACATGAACCTGACGCCCCGCCCGCGCGACCTGACCACGCTGCTCAACAGCGACCGGACGGAACCGGCGGATACCGGAAGACCGGAATCGGTGGATACCGAGATACCGAAAAACCGGAGGGC
>OIYW01001075.1_pt1 | contig 20283 bp, 18 predicted proteins | sample 1588351 | NCBI WGS metagenome assembly OIYW01 (sample SAMN03283268) | human gut metagenome | biome: human-associated habitat; material: feces | host: Homo sapiens | place: USA | collected 2013 | reverse complement strand
TGCGGCGCCAACAAGCATAATACCAAACATCAAACTGTTTTCACCAGTACCGGAAATTTTAACAATAGAAGCACCAATTTTTTGTGCAAGACCTGTATAAAACATAGAAGCACCAACAACGAACATACCTGCAAAAAGTACTACGGTAGAATTAGAGAGGCCGGAAAATACCTGTTTAGCAGGAATAAAACCTAACAGGCCGCACGCGATAGCGCCGCCCATAGCCGTTACTGCAAGCGGAATGAGTTCGGTTACAAATAACAGAGCAATAACAGCTAACATAATAAGACATTTTACTGCTTGAGACATGAGAATCCTCCTTCAAAAAGTTAAAAATGTTTTAAGGAAGTAACAAATTACTTCCTATTATATATGTAAGCTAGAATGATTAAATTTGCTATTTTTTGCATATTATTAAAAAACTTATCTTTAGTTACAAAATTGTTAACAAAATTTAATTAACAGCTTACAGTAACAAGTGTAACAGATAAGCCAATTTTTTTCAAGATTTTTTCACAATTTTCGTATAACAAAAAAGTTCAAAAACTGTTAACTGTCTTCATTATGCATATTTATACCATTTTGATACTTTTTGACAATTTTTTATTCATAGCTAAAACATAAAAAAACAGACGTGATAGTTATCACGTCTGTTTAATTTATTGCTCTTATAATAATACTTTCGTCTATCTTCCTAACAAATTATTTGCCGGGGAAGAAAGGCCATACGATAGGAATTACAATCAGGGATACGATAAAGGATACGATAACAAGACCGGTACCTGCTTTAACATAGTCCATAAATTTGTATCCGCCAGGGCCAAGAACCAAAGTGTTCGGAGGCGTACCTACCGGAGATGCAAATGCACAGGATGCTGCAACTGCGATAGCCATCAATACTGCTTTCGGATCAGCGCCAAGTTGTTTAGAAATCGCAACACCAATCGGGCACAGCAGAGCTGCAGATGCAGTGTTGGACATAAATTGTGTTAAAGCGCAAGAAAGGATAAACAAAACTGCAGTAACAACTAACGGAGACGGAGTACCGCCCATCAGACCTACGGTCCATTCAGCGATCAATTTGCCAGCGCCGGTTTTGTCCATTGCAGTGGATACAGGCATCATACCTGCGAACAGGAAAATAGTTACCCAGTCAATAGAAGCATAAGCTTGTTTTTCAGTCAAACAGCCAGTCAATACGCAAACGATTGCGCCGATAATAGCTGCCATTTCCAAAGAAACGCCCTTGATGCCGATAGCCATAGTCAAAACTACGAGCAACAGGATAACGCCGGAAACTACTTGTTTAGAAGCAGAAGTTTCGTTAGCTTCAACTTCTTGTTCAATTTCCTGATCAGCATCTAATTCAGCTTTCGGAAGCAGGTATTTACCTAAGAACATCATATAGATAATACCAGCTACGGTTACAGGGATACCAATCCAGGCAAATTCGAAGAAGCCAAATTTGTCAGCAATACCAGCAGCTTCCAAAGCGCCGTTAGCGATGATATTCGGAGGAGTACCAACCATAGTGATGATACCACCGAGACCGCAGGCAAATGCCAAAGGCATCAATTGACGGGAAGCAGGGATTTTAGCTGCAGAGCAGATACCCAAGGCAACCGGCAGCAGACAAGCTGCAGTACCAGTGTTGGATAATACAGAAGACAAAGCAGCACCAACAAACATTAAACCAAACATCAAGCTGTTTTCACCGGTACCGCAGAAATGAACTACAGTATTACCGATTTTTTGTGCAAGACCTGTGTAGAACATGGCTGCACCTACTACGAACATGCCTGCAAAGAGTACTACGGTCGAATTAGAGAGACCAGAAAATACTTGTTTAGCAGGGATAAAACCTAACAGGCCGCACGCGATAGCGCCGCCCATAGCTGTTATTGCAAGCGGAATGAGTTCGGTTACAAATAACAATGCAACAACAGCCAGAAGAATGAGACATTTTACTGCTGGGGACATTATAATTCCTCCTTTTAAATTAATTTTATATACAGCGCGTTCGGGGCGCGTATATCAAAATAAAGAGAATTTTGTAAAAGATCCTTAGCATTGCTTTCTATGAATTTTCTTGCAACACCTTATGCTTCATTATACCACTATGCACTCAAATTTAAAAGTGTAAGTTTTATTTAATTTACAGCTTTTTTGACATTAAGGTATATTAATATAATACAATAATACTATTTTTACAATATTTAAGATTCTTTGTCCACTCAAAAAACATTATTCAAAATAACCAAAAGAAAAATTAATGTTTTTATCTTGGTTAACCAGCTTCAGGACTGCATTATTACTTGAAACTATAAAGAAAGCTTGTACTTCTCTTTACTACAGCATAATGATTTGCTTTATATTTTTCTTTTTCCAAAAAAAATAGGTGCACGATAAAGTGCACCTATTTCTGTTTATACTATAAATTATTTGACAGGTCCAATCATTGCAAGCATTGCACCTGCAGCTACTGCGGTGCCGATAACACCAGCTACGTTCGGGCCCATAGCATGCATGAGCAGGAAGTTAGAAGGGTTAGCTTTTTGACCAACAACTTGGGATACACGTGCTGCCATCGGAACTGCGGATACACCAGCTGAACCGATAAGAGGATTGGTTTTACCACCATCCAGAATGCACATGAGCTTACCAAATACAACACCGGCAAAAGTACCAGCTGCGAAAGCGATCAAACCAAGAACAATGATCAAAATAGTTTGATAGTTCAGGAAGGATTCAGCTTTCATAGTCAAACCTGTACCAGTTGCCAGCATGATCGTTACAATGTTCATCAAAGCATTTTGTGCAGTATCGGAAAGACGATCCAAACAACCAGCTTCTTTGAACAGGTTACCCAACATCAGCATACCAATCAAAGAGCATACAGGCGGAAGCAACAAGCTGATAACGATAGTGGTTGCAATCGGGAATACGATTTTCTCAAAACGAGTTACAGGACGCAATTGTGCCATAACAATTTTACGGTCAGCTTCAGTAGTGCAAAGTTTCATAATAGGCGGTTGGATCAAAGGAACCAACGACATATAAGAATATGCAGCTACTGCGATAGCACCTAACAGGTTAGGAGCCATTTTTGCAGCCAGGTAAATAGCAGTCGGGCCATCAGCACCACCGATAATACCGATAGCGGATGCTTCTTGCACGGTAAATCCGAGCATCATAGCGCCCAGCAAGGAAATAAATACACCTGCTTGAGCTGCAGCGCCCAAAAGCAAAGTTTTCGGGTTTGCAATCAACGGACCAAAGTCTGTCATTGCACCTACGCCTAAGAAAATCAAAGGCGGGAAAATTTCATGGTGAATACCATAAAGAATTACCTGCATAACACCCGGTTGATCTTCGAAACCGGTTTTAGGAACGTTTGCCAGCAAACAGCCGAATGCGATCGGAGACAGCAGCAATGGTTCGAAGCCTTTACCAATAGCAAGGTACAGCAGAATGATGCCAACAAGCATCATGATAGCATTACCCATGGTGAAAGCGGAGAAACCGCTGTCATTCCATACGGATTGTAAAGCAACTACAAATGCTTCCATTTATATCCTCCCAATGTTCAATTATTTGAGAGCTTCTAGTTTCAATCACAAATAAGCTCTCTTCTAAATATAAAAGTTATTGCTTTCTTATGACGCAAATTACATTACGATCATAACGTCGCCGGTACCAACAGTTTGACCTGCGGAAACGCGAACGTCAGAAATGGTGCCGTCAGCCGGAGCCATGATCTCGTTTTGCATTTTCATTGCTTCGAGAATCATCAATACGTCGCCGGATTTAACTGCGTCGCCAGCTTTAACTTTTACTTCGAGAACTTTACCAGGCATAGGAGCAGAAATGGTTGCAGAGCCAGCAGCAACAGGTTTTGCAGCCGGAGCCGGTGCAGCAGCAGGAGCTGCTTTGGGTGCTGCTGCCGGTGCAGCAGCAGGAGCTGCTTTAGGTGCAGCAGCTTTAGGAGCAGCAACGCCGCCCATTTCTTCAACTTCTACTTCATATGCAGTGCCGTTAACGGTAATGGTATATTTTTTCACAGGGAATACCCTCCTTCAAAATTGTTTAAAATATATTAAACTTAAGTGTTGCTAAAACCTAACTTTGTTTTAGAAGCATTCTTTACGTACGCTAATTGCTTCAATACGAGCATTCTGTGTCCAGCCAGCTTCGGGCAGACGACGTACGCAGGCTATTTGCTCTGCGGAATGACCAAGAGCAGCTACAGCTGCTGCAATAACAGCAATTACTTCACTGTCATCCTGCACAGGAGCTGCAACAGCAGCAGGTGCTGCGGCAGGTGCCGGTGCTGCTACTGGTTTCTCAGTTTTTTTTTGCGTTGGATCTACCAATTGGATGATTTTCATCAAAACACCCAAGGCTGCCAATACGCCAAAAACTATGGTCATATTGATGATAGAAATCAACCAAGGATTAGTAGTTACAGGACCCATTATTTCACCTCATTCTTCTTAATTAATTAAGCACTATACTGCAAGCTGCAAATTACAAAGGAATATTGCCATGGCGTTTTGCCGGGCGAGTTTCACGTTTGGACTGCAACATTTGCAAAGCGTTGATGATGGTGGGACGGGTGTTTTTCGGCTCGATTACGATGTCTACCATGCCGCGCATTGCTGCTTGGTACGGAGTTGCAAAGTTATCGATATATTCTTCCGTTTTTGCTTTTACATCAGGATCATTTTTGAAGATGATGTTAGCTGCACCTGCAGGTCCCATTACTGCGATTTCTGCAGTCGGCCATGCAATTACTTGGTCTGCGCCCAAATCTTGGGAACACATTGCCAGGTAGGAACCACCGTATGCTTTACGGGTTACTACAGTAATTTTAGGTACAGTTGCTTCGGAATATGCATACAGCATTTTTGCGCCGTGACGGATGATACCGCCGTATTCTTGGTTACAGCCAGGCAGGAAGCCAGGTACGTCTACCAAGTTAAGCAAAGGAATGTTGAAAGCATCGCAGAAGCGAATAAAACGAGAGGATTTGTCGGATGCGTTGATATCCAGGCAGCCAGCCATTACTTTAGGTTGGTTTGCAATGATACCTACGGTTTGACCATCCATACGTGCAAAGCAAGTGATAATATTGGTTGCCCAATATTGTTGGGATTCATAGAATTCACCGTTGTCTACGATGGATTTGATTACGTCTTTCATATCATATGCTTGGTTGGAGTTATCCGGAAGCAATGTATTCAAGGAGTCATCAATACGCATCGGGTCGTCACCGGTTTCTACGATAGGAGCGCATTCCATGTTGTTGGAAGGCAGGAAGCTCAGCAGGTAACGGATCTGTTGCAAGCAATCTTCGTCGTTTTCTGCAGCAAAATGTGCAACGCCGGAAGTGCTGTTGTGGGTCATAGCGCCACCCAGTTGTTCTTGGGTTACGTCTTCACCAGTAACAGATTTTACTACTGCGGGGCCGGTAATGAACATTTTAGAAGTGTTCTTTACCATGTAAATGAAGTCAGTCAGTGCCGGGCTGTATACAGCGCCGCCAGCAGAAGGACCCATGATAGCGGAGATCTGAGGAACTACGCCGGATGCAATAGTGTTTTCAAAGAAGATTTTGCCGTAACCAGCCAAAGCGTCAATTGCTTCTTGGATACGAGCACCGCCGGAATCGTTCAGGCCAACAAGCGGAGCACCCATTTTCAGGGACAGGCGTTGTACTTTTACGATTTTAGCAGCATGCATTTCGCCTAAAGAACCACCTTCTACAGTGAAATCTTGTGCGAATACATAAACCAGACGGCCATCGATGGTGCCGTAACCAGTAGTTACACCTTCGCCAGGAAGTTCTTTCTTCTCTTGGCCGAAGTTTGTGCAACGATGTTTTACGAAACGATCCAATTCAACAAAGGATCCTTCGTCGAGGAGTGCAGCAATTCTTTCACGTGCAGTCATTTTGCCGGCTTCGTGTTGTTTTGCAACGCGTTTTTCGCCGCCTGCAGCCAGAATTACTTCGGACTTTTTGAGCATTTTCTCAATTTTTGCTTGAGTAGACAAATCTTACACCTCCATCATTATTGGGAGAACCTTATTTTATATACATCTACGCGGATGCAGACTCTTTGGTCCGCATCCGTGTAGTATGTAACAACTTAAAATAAAATCTTCAAAAGATTTTTGTAATTCCGTATTTTACGGAATTATTTTTTTGCCGGAGCGCAATACTCAAGCAAAATACCTACGGATTTCGGATGAACGAAAGCGATATCCATTCCGCCAGCACCGCCACGAGGAGCTTTGTCGATCATAGCAGCACCTTTTTCAATAGTGGTATCAATAGCTGCTTGAACATCATCAACGCGAACAGCGATATGTTGGATACCTTGTCCATTTTTAGCGATGTATTTGCCGATAGGGCCATCGCCATTTTCAGTGATATCAACAAGGAGCTCAAGCAAAGTTTCGCCACAGGGAATAAATACGGTTTTTACACCTTGCTCAGGAACAGCTTCTTCACCAGTGCAGCTCAAGCCAAGAACTTCAGTGTAGAATTTCTTGGAAAGATCCAGGTCTTTGCAAGCAATACCTACATGGTCAACACAAATTGTTTTAAACATTTCAAATTCCTCCTAAAAGTAATTTTGGTTGTTTTATCTTAAAACTTTACCAACAATGTCAGCGACAACAGAATACGGCTCAATTTCACGAATTTGAAGTTTTTCAACTAAAATATCAAATTCTGAAGTAGCTACAACATTCTTGTCGATATAACGGTTGACCCTGTCATTAAGCATAGCAGTAACTTCGTTTTTAATACGAGCTTTGCGTATTTTGCTCAATTGATCAGATTCAATCAAATATGCTTTGTGCTCTTCAATAGAGTCAACAACAGCTTCTATACCTTCACCCTTGCTGGCAATGGTCCGATTGATCGGAGGACGCCAGCCAACATGTTCGGGATTTAATTCCAACATCATTTCAATCTCAATGTTCAGCTTGTCCGTACCTTCACGGTCAGCTTTATTGATCGTGAAAAGGTCACCGATCTCAAGTATACCTGCTTTAATAGCCTGAATGTCATCGCCCATACCAGGAATAACAACAACCATTGTAGTATCAGCAGTTTTAACAATATCTACTTCAGATTGACCAACGCCAACAGTTTCAACAATAATAACATCAAAACCATATGCATCCATCAATTTAACAGCATCGCCCGCTTTTTGGGATAATCCACCCAAACTACCGCGAGTAGCCATGGAACGAACAAAAATGCCTTCATCGGCAGTAAGGTCCAACATTCTGATACGGTCGCCTAAAATTGCACCGCCGGAGAAAGGACTTGTAGGATCAATTGCGATAATACCAACTGTTTTACCGCGTTTACGATATTCTTTAGCAAGCTTGTCGGTCAAAGTACTTTTGCCAGCGCCCGGAGGTCCGGTTATTCCGATGACATAAGCATTACCGGTGTGGGGATAAATGGCTGTCATTATTTCAACAGCGTTATCATACTCGTTCTCTACGGCAGTAATAGCTTTCGCTAATGCTAAACGAGAATGGTTTAATACGCCTTCAACAATATTCAATGATCACACCGCCTTGTTGAGGTCCAATAAAAATTGTATTATGCAAGCCGGGACAAGCCCGGCCTGCAAAATTTTTGAGAACCTTAATTATTTTACGTTAGCGTTGATGAATTCAACAATGTTGCCAGTCGGAGTGCCAGGAGTGAATACTTCGGCAATGCCAGCAGCTTTCAAACCAGGAATGTCAGCGTCAGGAATAACGCCGCCGCCGATAACCAGAACATCAGTCAAACCTTTTTCTTTCAGCAGTTCAACTACTTTCGGGAAAAGGGTGTTGTGTGCGCCGGAAAGCAGGCTCAAAGCAACAACTTTAACGTCGTCTTGCAGAGCAGCTTCAGCGATTTGTTCCGGAGTCAGACGAATACCGGTGTAAATAACTTCAAAACCAGCGTCGCGCAATGCACGAGCTACAACTTTAGCACCGCGGTCATGGCCGTCCAGACCCGGTTTTGCTACTAAAACTCTAATATTAGACATTATTTCTTACCTCCCTATTATTGTTGGCTCTAAATTACAGAGCAGTATGAGATTGATATTCGCCGAATACTTTTCTCATTACGCCGCAGATTTCGCCTTCAGTTGCATAAGCACGTACAGCGTCAAGAATCAAAGGCATCAGGTTAACGGATTCGTCAGCACAGCCTTTTTCCAGAGCAGCTAAAGTTTCTTCAACTTTAGCATTGTCACGACGAGCTTTAAGGGCAGCAATCTTATCAGCTTGCAATTTGCCAACGGAGCCGTCAACACGCAGCAAGTTTTTCGGCGGTTCTTCTTCTTGTTGGAATTTGTTTACGCCAACAATAATACGGTCGCCTTTTTCAATGTCCATTTGCCATTTGTAAGCGGAGTCTTGGATTTCTTTTTGGATATAACCTTTAGCGATAGCTTCAGGAGCGCCGCCAATTTCGTCAATCTTTTTGATATATTCCCAAGCTTCAGCTTCGATTTTGTTAGTCAAAGCTTCAACATAGTAGGAACCACCCAACGGATCAACGGTGTCAGCCAAGCCGGATTCGTAAGCAACGATTTGTTGAGTACGGAGAGCGATGGTTACAGACTCAGTGGTCGGCAATGCCAAAGCTTCGTCTTTGGAGTTAGTGTGCAAAGATTGAGTACCACCCATTACAGCAGCAGCAGTTTGCAGAGCAACACGAACGATGTTGTTGTTCGGTTGTTGTGCAGTCAGCATGGAACCTGCAGTTTGAGTATGTACGCGGAGCATTTGAGATTTCGGTTTTTGAGCGCCGAATCTTTCTTTCATAACTTTAGCCCATACACGACGGGAAGCGCGGAATTTAGCAACTTCTTCGAGTACGTTGTTATGAGCGTTCCAGAAGAAGGACAGACGACCAGCAAAATCGTCAACGTTCATACCAGCTTTGATAGCTGCTTCAACATAAGCGATACCGTCAGCGATGGTGAAAGCGATTTCTTGAGAAGCGGTGGAACCAGCTTCACGGATATGATAACCGGAAATGGAGATGGTATTCCACAGCGGTACGTTTTTGGAGCAATATTCGAAAATATTGGTGATCAAACGCATGGAGGGTTTCGGCGGGAAAATGTAAGTTCCGCGAGCAGCATACTCTTTCAAAATATCATTTTGAATAGTACCGCGCAGTTTGTCAGCGGAAACGCCTTGTTTCTCAGCAACTGCGATGTACATGCAAAGAAGTACGGATGCAGGAGCGTTGATGGTCATGGAAGTGGAAACTTGATCCAAAGAAATTTGGTCAAATAAGATTTCCATATCAGCCAAGGAGTCGATAGCTACGCCAACTTTACCAACTTCGCCTTCAGCCATCGGATCGGTAGAATCATAACCGATTTGGGTCGGAAGGTCGAATGCGCAGGACAAGCCGCTGCCACCGTTAGCCAAGAGGTAACGATAACGTTTGTTGGATTCTTCCGCAGTGGAGAAACCAGCATACATACGCATGGTCCAGAAACGACCACGATACATAGTAGGTTGTACACCACGAGTGTAAGGATATTCACCAGGGAAGCCAAGATCCTTCTCATAGTCGAAGCCTTCGATGTCGAGAGGGGTGTAGAGCCTGTTGGGCTCAAGGTTTGCACGTTCGGGATTTTTAGCAAGTTTAGCTTCTACGCCAGCCATGTACTTGTCAAATCCAGCTTTCAGAGTTTCATTTGCCATTTTCAAATCCTCCTTAAGAATATTGTTTTTGCACAATCCGGTTTGGACTGACCGAATTATGGTGAGAGTGTCCGTCATAGACGGTGTATATGGCAAAGCCCGAAGGCCTCGTCAACAGAATTTATTTACAGATAAGCTGTAAAGTTTGCCGGCAGAACTAGCTATCTGCCGGCAAAATATTTCAGACAACAATCTCAGTCAATCGTCTTGACTAAGAATTATTTTTCCATGGTGCCGGTTTTTACGAAACGATCATGGAAGGAGAAAGCTTCATCCATAATATGCGGAGTTTGGCTATTGCCACAAGCTTCGCAAGCTCTCTTGAAGTAATCAAGAAGCAGCGGTTGATATTTCGGATTAGCAACTTTATCAATGATAACCAAAGCGCGTTCTTTTGGAGACAAACCACGAAGGTCAGCTACGCCGCGTTCGGAAACGATAACATCAACGTCATGTTCAGTATGGTCAACATGAGAGCAGAAAGGAACTACAGAACTGATAGCTCCGCCTTTTGCAAGAGATGTAGTGAAGAATACGGTCAGATAACCATTACGAGCATAGTCTCCGGAACCGCCGATACCATTCATAATCTTAGTACCGCAAATATGAGTGGAGTTAACATTACCATAGATGTCAACCTCAATAGCAGTGTTCATTGCAATGACACCGATACGACGAGCAACTTCCGGGCTGTTTGCAACTTCTTGCGGACGCAGAATGATATATTTTTTATATTTTTCTACATTGTCATAGAATTTTTTGAGGCAATCAGGGGATGGGCTCAAAGCGGTACCAGAGCAAACGCGGAGTTTGCCAGCATCGATCAAGTCGAACATACCGTCTTGAATAACTTCGGTATATACAGTCAAATCTTCAAAATCAGAGTTAACCAAACCGTTGATAACTGCGTTAGCAACAGAACCTACACCAGACTGCAGCGGCAACAGATTAGCGGGCAAACGACCTGCAGCAACTTCAGATTTAAAGAATTCAACCAAGTTTTTACCCATTTTTTGAGCATCTTCGTCGATTTCGCCCAACGGACGAACTTTATCAGTAATATCGCAGGGAACTACTGCAACGAGTCTGTCCAAATCGCAAGGAATATAAGGAGTGCCGATTACATCTTCCGGTTTTTCAACAGGAATAGCTTTACGATTCGGAGGATCCAAAGGCACATAGGAGTCATGCATGCCTTCCAATTCTACTGGTTGAGAAGTATTTACTTCAACAATAACTTTTTCAGCACATTGAACATAAGAAGAAGAATTGCCCATGGAAGTTGTAGGAATCAAACCAACCTGACCATTGCCAAGGTCAATGATTTTGCAGGCTTCGACGATAGCAACGTCTACACATCTGCGGTTTTCCATGAAACCATAGCGAGTCATTTGAGCAACATGGCTCAAATGCAGGTCAGTATATTTTACGGAACCGTTGTTGATAGCTTTACGCAGATCATTGTTAGTTTGGTAAGGCATACGACGAGCAACGATACCAGCTTGAGTCATTGCGGTATCCATTTCAGGACCTACAGAAGCACCGGTCCAAACGTTGATTTGGAAAGGAGTTTTTTTGCCTTTTTCTGCCAGAGCAAGAGGCACAGCTTTAGGATAACCAGACGGAGTAAAACCACTGGTACCTACGTTGTCGCCATCCTTTACAAATTCTGCAGCTGCTTCGGCGCTCATAATTTTGCCGGCTACTGCTTCGCATACGCGATCTTTAATGTCGATCATGTTTACCTTCCTCCTTGTAAATAAAACAAATTGTGGCTAATGCCAGCGAAGTCTATTAACTTCACTAGTAAAAATACACTTAGTCGGCTAAATACCAACTATAAAAGCATAAAGTATTATTTGCCGAATAAGATTTTACCCATAAAAAAGGAGCACTTAGAAGTTTTGATTTACTAAAACAAAACATAGCCAAGTGCCAGCTTACTTCTATCCAAAGTGGCTACGCTCTGAATCGCAAACTGTCAGCAGGTAAAGCTTTCAGTTGAACTTCTTCGTTCTTCTGTCTACCAACCGCTAAAACATATCCAAGATATTTAGTTCTGCTTAATTTACTTCGACATTCCAACAAAAAATCCTTCAAAAAAAAACTTTAATTGTGATTTCTTTTTGAACTTTTTGTGTCCAGCTCTATTATAACACATAAAGAAGCAGTAAATTTTAGGCAAAATCACTACTTTTTTTAGTTTTTAAACATTTTTTCTTTAAAACGCTATACTACATATGATATCAGTAAAACTGTAACATGGCAAGCATTTTCTTTACAATTTACAAAGAAACACCCCTTGAGCAAAACTACTCAAGAGGTGTTTTGTGGTATCAAATTAGTACTTTCAACGTGTCTGTTGGTGATAGTGCGTATGCAGTAGACTATGAGCTTTTTCTCCGAGAGGTTTACCTAACCAAGTATCATAAAGCTCTTTAATTTCCGGATTTTCATGTGATTTTCGTAACTCATTGGCACTATCACAATCAAACAACCCTTCTCTACGGGCTCTTCTAATTTCTGCATTAACGGGAATCGGTTGACCGCCGCCGCCAATACAGCCACCAGGGCAAGCCATAACTTCAATAAACTGATAATCTGCCTCACCGGCTCTGATACGCTCTAATATCTTGCGTGCAGAAGCAAGAGTATGAACAACTGCTATTTTTACAGTATTTCCTGCAATAGTCAGTTCCGCCTCGCGGGTCTGTTCCATCCCCCGCACATCATTGTAATCAACAGTCTGCAAATTTTCACCTGTTAAAACATCAGCTACAGTACGCAGAGCAGCTTCCATTACACCTCCTGTAGTACCAAAAATAACAGCAGCACCAGTACCTGTACCCAGCGGAGAATCATAGCTGTCTTCAGGCAAATGTTTAAAATCCAGTCCTGCTTCCCGTATCATACGGCCAAGTTCTCTGGTAGTAATAACAACATCTACATCACGATATCCGGAAGCATTCATCTCCGGACGTGCTGCTTCCGCCTTCTTAGCAGTACACGGCATCACCGAAACACTGACTATTTTTGCCGGATCAATACCAGCTTTTTCAGCATAATAGGTTTTAGCAATAGCGCCAAACATTTGCTGGGGTGATTTCGCAGAAGAAAGATGTGGTAACAAATCAGGATATTTAAGCTCTATCATATTTACCCAGCCAGGACTGCAGGAGGTTATCATCGGCAATACACCTCCGTTAGTCAAACGATGGAGGAACTCATGCCCTTCTTCCATAATCGTCAAATCAGCCGAAAAATTAGTATCGAATATCTTATCGAACCCTAGATTGCGCAATGCTGCAACCATTTTCCCTGTAACGATAGAACCTGGTTCCATACCCAATTCTTCACCCAAAGCCACGCGTACTGCCGGAGCTGTTTGAACTATAACAATCTTATCAGGATCATTGATAGCCGACCATACTTTTTCCGTATCATCTTTTTCCACTATAGCTCCAGTAGGACAAACACTCGCACATTGTCCACAGTAAGAACATTCTACTTTTCCAAGATCCTGTTCAAAAGCAGTAGAAACAATTGTGTCAAAGCCGCGCTCAGCAAAGCTGTAGACGCTCATTCCCTGCACATCACGACAAACACGTATACAACGTCCGCACAAAATACATTTTTCCTGATCGCGCACTAAGCAGGGGTTACTGGCGTCAATAGTATGTGCTTTACGGGCTCCGCCTTCGAATCTGATCTTACGCAATCCCAAATCAGCAGCTATATTCTGCAATTCACAGTCACCGCTTTTTTGGCACGCAAGGCAGTCCTTGGGATGATTGGCCAACAGCAATTCTACGACCATTCGTCTTGCTGCGCGGACTTTATCCGTATTCGTTTTCACTACCATACCTTCTGCAACAGGATAAACACAGGAGGCTACAAGCGTACGCGCTCCGGTAGCTTCTACGACACACAATCTGCAGGCCCCTTCCGGAGCAAGTTCAGAATGATAGCACAACGTAGGAATATGAATGCCGGCAGAACGCGCGGCTTCAAGAATAGTAGCATTTTTAGGGGCCTGTACAGTCTGCCCATTGATCGTTAAGGTAATCATTTCCATATCTATATAATCCTCCCTTAACCCTTAGTAATGGCCTTAAACGGACAAGCCGCCATGCAGGCACCGCATTTTATACATTTAGTTACATCGATAACATGTTTCTTTTTCACTTCTCCGGAAATGGCATTAACCGGGCACTGGCGTGCACATAACCCACAGCCTTTGCATGCATCAGTAATTTCATAATTGGCAAGCTTTTCACAGGCACCGGCAGGACAGCGTTTTTCTTTGATATGAGCTTCATATTCATGACGGAAATATTTTAAAGTACTCAATACAGGATTAGGAGCAGTTTGTCCCAATCCACATAAAGCAGTCTCTTTAATATTTCTGGCCAGTTCTTCTAACAGCTCTATATCGCCTTCTCTCCCCTGCCCTTCAGTAATACGTGTCAGGACTTCCAGCATACGCTTAGTCCCCTCACGACAGGGAGTACATTTGCCACAGGATTCAGATTGAGTAAAATTCAGGAAAAATTTTGCAACATCTACCATGCAGGTATCTTCATCCATAACTACCAATCCGCCAGAACCCATCATAGCACCTGCCGCTGTTAACGAATCATAATCTATAGACAGATCAAGCATTGATTCAGGCAGGCAGCCACCAGATGGACCGCCTATTTGAACTGCTTTAAATTTCTTACCTCCGTTAATACCACCGCCGATATCATAAATAATTTCGCGCATAGTAATACCCATAGGAACTTCGGCCAGACCTGTGTTATTTATTTTACCAGTCAGCGCAAATACTTTAGTTCCTTTTGACTTTTCAGTACCAAAACCAGCATACCAGTCAGCGCCATTAGTAATAATTGCAGCTACATTACCAAAAGTTTCAACATTATTGATATTGGTCGGCTTTCCCCAAAGTCCGGCAACTGCTGGAAATGGCGGTCTTGGCCGCGGCATACCGCGTTTCCCTTCTATTGATGCCATCAATGCAGTTTCCTCACCGCAAACGAACGCACCGGCGCCTTCCTTGATATGCAGTTTGAAGCTGAACCCGGAACCAAAAATATTTTCACCTAACAACCCCATAGCTTCAGCCTGTTCAATAGCTATGCGCAGACGTTTAATGGCCAGCGGATATTCCGCACGTACATAAATATAGCCTTCATCTGCACCTATAGCATAACCACAGACAGCCATACCTTCTAATATCTTATGCGGATCGCCTTCTAAGACGCTCCTGTCCATAAATGCACCAGGATCACCTTCATCTGCATTACAGATAACATATTTTTTATCACTTACAGACGCTTTAGCAAACTGCCATTTCATTCCTGTAGGAAATCCGCCGCCGCCACGTCCACGCAGACCTGATTTTTTGATTTCTTCAATAACATCTTCAGGACTCATGGTAGTTACAGCTTTAGCTAAAGCTTCATAACCGCCGACAGCAATATATTCTTCAATTTGTTCAGGATTGATAGCGCCGCAATTTTCTAAAACTAACCGATGCTGTTTCTTATAAAAATTTATTTCCGAATAATTAGGTATACTTTCATGAGTAAGCGGTTCATGATAAAGCAACCGTTCAACAATACGGCCCTTAAATAAATGGCTTTCAACTATTTCTTCTACATCCTCAGCTTTTACCTGGCAATAAAAAGTACCTTCAGGATACACTATAACCAGCGGACCATGTTCACAGAAACCATGGCAGCCTGTTTCTACTACCATAACCTCGTCGCTCAGGCCTTTAGCTTCAATAGCCCGACTAAAAGCAAGCTGTACTTCCTTTGAACCGGCAGATTTACATCCTGTTCCTCCGCAAATCAGGACGTGTGCTCTAATGTGCTGCATATGATTTCCCTCCAAATTTTATCAAATCAGTCTTGCATAATTTTGCCTACAACCATTTCTTCAACAATACGGCCATTGACAACATGCTCTGCAATGATCTTTTTCACGTCCTCAGGTTTTACTTTACCATAAGTAATACGAGGTTCTCCAGGACGGACAATATCTACCAGGACTTCTTTCTCACACATACCGATACAGCCCGTCTGCTGTACCTGAACATCATTAAGTTTACGCACTGCAAGCTCATTCAAAACGGCAGACATCACTTCGCGCGCGCCTGCAGCAATACCACATGTACCCATACCTATGATTATTTTAGTGCCGTCATTCTGACGAACTTTCATGTCTGCCTTTAATTTTTCACGTAGGGCCTTCAAATCTTCCAACGTTTTCATTTTATACCTCCTGCTCACACCTCAACTGCGATATTTCCTGCTTTAAATATTCTTCAAACCATGTATAAACTTCAGGTCTGGTAAAGTCTGCTTCATCACCAAGGAGAGATCTGATAACCCTCGTATCAATATCAAATCCCGATGTACCTATCTTATAGATAAACTTCAGTTCCAGATACGGCGTGCCTACCAGCAGCACTTTAATACTTGATACAATATCACCCAAAGGCGGGCGATCAATATTATCCTTTGCAAAAGCAGCTTCTACGACAGTACCTTTACCCTTACGAGATTGTATTAACAAATGTCCTCCGCATTGTTTAGTGACCATGTCCATAAAAGGTATTCCCATACCTACTTTACGTGTAGTCCGCGTAGTCACAAAGGGATCGCGAATTTTCTGCACCATTTCCTCACTCATACCATGTCCATCATCACTGATACGAAAAACAAAAAATCCATTTTCATTCTCATTTATTTCTATTATTACATTATGAGCTCCTGCCTCTATGGAATTCTGCGCTAAATCAAGGATATGCAAAGACAATTCACGCATGATTGTTATTGATATTTAGCTAAAATAGCCGACAGTTTGTCCGGAGTCAAACGACCATGAGTATCTTCATTAACCTGCATAACCGGTGCTAAACCACAAGCGCCGATACAAGCAACAGTCTCAAGGGTAAAACGCAGATCTTCCGTAGTATGTCCGGCCTTAATTCCAAGCTCTTTTTCGATAGTCTGCAAAATTACTTTACCACCACGTACATGGCAGGCAGTTCCCTGACAAACGCGGATAATATTACGCCCGCGCGGATTAAGGTGAAACTGGGAATAAAAAGTAACAACACCATAAATTTGAGCAATGGGTGTTCCTGTACTGGCAGCAATGTACTCTAAAGCATCTTTGGGCAAATAATTGTACAGAGCCTGTACTTCCTGCAAAATCGGGATCAAAGATCCTTTTTTACCCTGATATCTAGCCAGAATAGCATCAATCTGCACCTTTTCAGGATTTTCTCCGCCGCAGCAACTGCATCTTTTGTCAACCATATTCATAGTACACTCTCCATTTCCCTAAACTTTAATGTACGAATACTACTATAGCAAAAAAAACGTATATAATCAACACTATTTATGATTTTCAAGCATGAATAGTGTATACTTTATACTTTTAGTGTAACTAATATTCAAGATCATTAATAAAATAACCCGGAAACCAACTACGCCCGTCTTTTCCTGCAAGTGCAAGTTTTAATTCTGAAATAGTCGCTTCTTCAATGGTAATTTTATTCTTGGGGCCTTCCAAAAATTCAAGCATTCTGTGAGCATCAGAATTAGTGACATAAGGTAAATTCCCAGATAATCTTTTCAATTTCAGCTGCTCCAACTCTGCTAAACTGTTACGGCTTATCTCTACTCCTTGCAAGCCCATATCATTAGGAATAAATCCCAGCTGTACAAGCAAACTATATGCCGGTCTATCTATATGGGCAGCTAAACACAGCCCGCCAATTTCGTTTACTTTTCGTACAACCTCCTGCGCAGATAGCTGCAATGGTCCTAAAAGCATTCTTTCCTCTTCTGCAACAAAATTATCATCATCATCAACGACAAATTGCGCTCCAAACCGTTCAGGAATGTTTTTGAGGCCACGCATTGAAAAATCGACTATTTTCTGCCACCGCCGCAGCTGTTTCAAATTGTCAAACAAAACCACTATATGCGCTTCTTCCCTGCATTCAACTTCCATTCCCGGGAACACCTTAATACCATAACGTTCACCAGCCTGAATCGCCGCCACAGCATTAGCCGAAGCATTATGGTCAGTAACCGCCAACAGCTGTATACCATATTCAGCAGCCTGCATCACTATATGATGCGGCGTCATTTCGATTTCAGCACACGGGGAAAGCAAGGTATGGACATGAAAATCTCCGATAACGGTTTTCATTTTACATTCCTGATACCAAGTTCATAAAGCTTTCCAATGACATCATAAGCAGGTAAAGATGTAGCCAATATCAAAACGTCGTTCTGTTCTGCTTTTTTCAGGGTATCCTCTTCTATAGGCGCATCGCCTGCCACAATAACTGCCGACAGACCAATCAAAGAAGCTACTGCCGCTATATTCTGATGCCCCTGCATTGTCACCCAAATCATACCGGGAGCCGCCTGCCCCATAACATTACTCAAAAGATCAGAGGCATAGCCACCAATAACATCCACATCCACAGGAACCTCATGTGTCATCAGCTTTAACCCTAAAGTTTCAATAACTTCACGGACTTGCATCGCTTTCACCATCCTCCCGCAGTTCTTCTTCCGGCTCGCTGGCTATAGGTATCTGCTTTGCCAGTTCAAGCATACCATGTGCCAGGCGTTTTACACTGCTCCTTAATTTAAAAATACAGTCAATTTCATTGGCTTTCCCCTGAACGATGTCTTCCGCCAGGCATTGACAGCTTGGTGCTCCGCATGCTCCACAATCAAGCCCCGGCAAAGATCTGAGGACCTCCTCCATCTTTTCAAACTTTTTCATAGCCTCTAAAATATCGTCATCTAATTGCATCATCGGCCGCGGGATTAATTTTTTTACATAGGAAGCCGATTTGGGAAAATCCTCACATATCATACTCTGGGCCATGGTAGCCAGACGATCATCAGGTTCATTCTGCCTCATAATACTCAGCCTTAGCTTCAAATTTTTCTCAGCAACAAATTTATTCTCAGCAGTCAGCGGCCCGCCAATGCAGCCGCCACTGCAGGCAGAACACTCTACATAATCGACATCGCGCATCTTATTCAGGGAAATTTGCTCCAGCACGTCGTACACGTCATTAATACCGTGTACAGCCAGACCGTTTTCAATTCCTGCAGCTTCCAGTTCCCCACCATAACTGCCCCAACTCATACCATAAGAAGATCCAGCAGTCACCTTTTTATCCGGCTGAATCTCTCCGCCCATGATTTTTAATATTTTTCCATAAATCTCTGAAATACTTAAACTGCCGTTGATTTGTGTATGCCGGACATCAACGGACTGCCTGATATTAGCATTTTTAGAAGGGCAAGGTGCAATAAACCAGACACCTATTTCTTCAGACTTTAAGCCGGTACGCTGCATAACTTCATTTTTTACATAAATAGCTGCAGCTTCTGTTGGAGGAAGTACAGGCACTACCTGTTTGATGAGTTCCGGAAATTTGACCTGAATCAGCCTTAAAACCGCCGGACAAGTGCAGGAAATCAAAGGTTTTCTGCCACCGTTATAATTTTTCAGGTAAGCAGCTATTTCCAAAGAAATATATTCAGAAGCTACTGCTACATCAAAAATTTCATCAAATCCCAGTCTATGTAACCCTTCCCAAATAGCCGCCGCACTTGTTTCAGGCGGAAACTGCGCATATAAAGAAGGAGGAGGCAAAGCGATATTATATTTAAATTGTTCAGTTTCTTCCAGTTTATCCGTTTCCGCCACGATAGCATGATAGCCACAACGCCGTAAACACTCGCCGCAGTCAATACAACGTGCTTCTATAAGTTCTGCTTTACCATTGCGGACACGAATGGCCTCGGTCGGACAAGCTTTAACGCACGTTACACAGCCTTGACACTGAGACCGTAAAAGGCGTATGGAATGAAAATATCCTCCAGCCATCGTATCACCCCTCTTATAAGTCTTCACTGATATGTTTGAATTTCATCTTTATATTAGTACCTGAGCCAACTGTCGATTGGATATCAAAATCATCTGAACACTTCATCATATTCGGCAGACCCATACCGGCGCCAAACCCCATTTGTCTTACATGATCCGGTGCTGTAGACCAGCCTTCCTGCATTGCCAGTTTAATGTCAGGGATTCCCGGTCCCTGATCAGCAATATATACAACCGTCTCTTCAGGAAAAATTTCAGCATCAACCTGACCACCGCCGGCATGAATGATTACATTCATCTCAGCTTCATAGGTTCCAATAGCAATACGTCTGATTATATCTGCCGGAACGCCAATTTTCTGCAGCAACCGCTTTAATCCGGCAGAAGCTTCACCAGCCCTGTCAAAATCGTCACCGGCAACATCATAATGCATTTTTACTGATTTAGAATCACTCATTGCTCTTCCGCCTTTCTGGAACAGCCTCTCAAGCCATTACTATAAAGAATCCCGCAGGCTTCAAACAATGTATATTCTGTCGACATAATCGGGAGTTTGTTTTGGGCAGCTTCTTTCAGCATATCTTCTCCGGGCAGTTTCCC
>OIYW01001064.1_pt1 | contig 20449 bp, 17 predicted proteins | sample 1588351 | NCBI WGS metagenome assembly OIYW01 (sample SAMN03283268) | human gut metagenome | biome: human-associated habitat; material: feces | host: Homo sapiens | place: USA | collected 2013 | reverse complement strand
AGTATCTACTGGAGAGGAAGATCTTTCATGAAACATCTCTACCTGGGCAACGAAGCCGTTGCCCGCGGCCTGTATGAGGCCGGTGTGCGGGTGGTGTCCGCCTATCCCGGCACCCCCAGCACCGAGATCACCGAGGCCGCCGTGAAATACCCCGAAATCTACTGCGAGTGGGCCCCCAATGAAAAGGTGGCCACCGAAACCGCCTGCGGCGCCTCCATCGGCGGGGCCCGGTCCTTCTGCGCCATGAAGCATGTGGGCCTGAATGTGGCCGCCGACCCCCTGTTCACCATGAGCTACATCGGCGTAAACGGCGGCATGGTGCTGGCCGTGGCCGATGACCCCGGCATGCACTCCTCCCAGAACGAGCAGGACTCCCGCAACTATGCCCGGGCCGCCAAGGTCCCCATGGTGGAGCCCGCCGACTCCAAGGAATGCCGGGACTTTACCAAGCTGGCCTACGAGCTCTCCGAGCAGTTCGACACCCCGGTCATCCTGCGGCTGACCACCCGCATTGCCCATTCCCGCTCCATCGTGGAGGATGGGGAGCGGAAAGAGCTGCCCTTGAAGGAGTATAAAAAGGACCCCGCCAAAAACGTCATGCTGCCCGCCTTTGCCCGGCCCAAGCACGAGAAGGTGGAAGCCCGCACCCGCACGCTGGTGGCTTACGCGGAGACCACCTCTTTGAATAAAATCGAGGACAACGGCGCGAAGATCGGCGTCATCGCCGCGGGCACCCCCTACCAGTATGTGAAAGAGGCCATGGGGGACACAGTCAACTATTTGAAGCTGGGCCTGGTGTGGCCCCTTCCCGAACAGCTCATCCGGGACTTTGCCGCCAAGTGCGAGAAGGTCTATGTGGTGGAGGAGCTGGACGACTTCATCGAGACCCATTGCAAGGCCCTGGGGGTGGAAGTCACCGGCAAGGCACTGTTCCCCCGCTGCGGAGAGTTCTCTCAGAAGCTCATCAAGAAGCTCCTCACAGGGGAGGAGGAGAGGTCCCTCTCCCTGGAGGCGGAGATACCCGTGCGGCCGCCGGTCATGTGCTGCGGATGTCCCCACCGGGGCGTGTTCTACGCCTTAAAGCGGGAGAAGGTCTACGTCAGCGGAGACATCGGCTGCTATACCCTGGGGGCCAGCGCTCCCCTGGGCGCCATGGATTCCTGTATCTGTATGGGCGCCTCCGTGTCCGCCCTCCACGGCTACAACAAAGCCCGGGGAGCGGAAGGGGAGAAAAAGAGCGTGGCGGTCATCGGCGACTCCACCTTTGCCCACTCCGGCATCACCAGCCTCATCGACATCGCCTATAACCGTTCCAACTCCGTGGTCATCGTGCTGGACAACTCCATCACCGGCATGACCGGCCACCAGCAAAACCCCACCACCGGCTACAACATCAAGGGCGAGCCCGCCACCGCCGTGGACCTGGAAGCCCTGTGCCACGCCATCGGCATCCACCGCGTCGCCGTGGTGGACCCCTATGATCTGAAGGAAGTCACCCGGGTGCTGAAGGAAGAGCTGGCCGCCGAGGAGCCCTCGGTGATCATCAGCCGCCGCCCCTGCGCCCTGCTGAAATACGTCAAGCATAACCCGCCCCTTTCTGTGGACCAGGACAAGTGCATCGGCTGCAAGGCCTGCTTGGGCATCGGTTGCCCGGCCATCAGCTACCGGGAGGGCAAGGCTGTCATCGACGGCACCCAGTGCGTGGGCTGCGGCGTGTGTAAAGGCCTGTGCCCCAAGGGGGCCATCGGGTAAGCTCCGCTGTTTCCAACAGGCGATTTAGAAGCACGCCCCAAGGGCGCGCTTTGGGGAAACCCCCGGCGAGGGTTTCCCCAGGCAAAACAGGCCAAGGGCCTTTTTTGCCTCCCCTTCCTGCGCTGTTTTCTCAGGAGGAAAGACCTTGGGGTTTCACCCCAAACCCTGAAAAACTTTTTGAAAAAAGTTTTATCAAAAACTTTTCCTCCGCTTCGCGGTCACTCTTTTTCAAACTACCATTTCAACACCGAAGGTGATATTTATGAACAAAAGCGTTATGATCGTCGGCGTGGGCGGGCAGGGCACCCTGCTTGCCAGCCGCATTTTGGGCGACGCCATGATGGACCAGGGCTATGACGTAAAGGTCAGCGAGGTCCACGGCATGAGCCAGCGGGGCGGCTCTGTCGTCACCTATGTCCGCTATGGGGACAAGGTCTATTCCCCCATCATCGAAACAGGCGAGGCCGATATCGTCCTGGCCTTCGAGCAGCTGGAAGCCGCCCGGTTCCTTCCCTATCTGAAAGAGGGGGGCACTGTGGTCACCAGCACCCAGAAGATCGACCCCATGCCCGTGGTCACCGGGGAAAAGGAGTATCCCCAGGACCTGCTCTCTGAAATGGAGGAAAAGGGCGTCAACGTCCTGGCGGTGGACGCCCTGAAACTGGCGGAAGAGGCTGGCTCCCAGAAGGCGGTCAACGTGGTGCTCATCGGCGCCATGGCACAGCGCCTGGGCGGGGAAAAGGAGGCGTGGCTCTCCGCTGTGGAGCGCTGCGTTCCGCCCAAGTTCTTGGAAATGAACAGGAAGGCCTTTGAATTGGGCTGGCAGGCCTAAAGCTGCCGGGCAGGCGCAAGCCTGCCTTTTTTGTAAAAGCCGCCGGGGCTTTCCCCGGAGTGAAATACAGCAGAGAAAGGAACAGTTCACCTATGCCAAACTATTATGAGCCCGAAATTGAGTGCGCCTCCCGGGAGACCCTGCGGGAGATCCAGTCCCAGCGGCTGGCGGAGATGGTTAAGCGCTGCTATGACCATGTGCCCCTGTACAAAAAGCGGTTCGACGAGATGGGCCTGAAGCCCGAGGATATCCGCTCCATCGACGACCTTACCAAGCTTCCCTTCACCACCAAGCAGGACCTGCGGGACACCTATCCCTTCGGCCTGATCGCCGTCCCCCGGGATGACCTGGCCCGGGTTCACGCCTCTTCGGGCACCACGGGCAAGCAGACCGTGGTGGCCTACACCCAGAACGACCTGGATATCTGGGCCCGCAGCGCGGCACGGGCCATTGTGGGCTGCGGCGGCACCCACGAGGACTTTATCCACGTCTCTTATGGCTACGGCCTGTTCACCGGCGGCCTGGGGCTGCACGACGGCGCCGAGAAGATGGGCGCCACCGTCATCCCCGTCTCCTCCGGCAACACCAGCCGCCAGGTGCAGATTCTGCAGGATTACGGCTCCGACATCCTGGCCTGCACCCCCAGCTATGCCATGTACATCGGCGAGACAGTGCGGGAAAAGGGCATCGACCCCAAGAGCCTGCGGCTGCGCATTGGCATCTTCGGTGCGGAGCCCTGGACCGAGGAGATGCGCCGGGAGATTGAAAAAGCCCTGGCCATCCGGGCTTTCGACATCTACGGCCTTTCGGAGATCGCGGGCCCCGGCGTCTCCTGCGAGTGCGAGGAGCAGGCGGGCATGCACGTCCAAGAGGACTTCTTCTACCCGGAGATCATCGACCCCGTCACCGGCGAACAGCTGCCCGATGGGGAAGAAGGGGAGCTGGTGTTCACCTGCATCGGCAAAGAGGCCCTGCCCCTCATCCGCTACCGCACCCGGGATATCTGCTCCCTCACCCATGAGAAATGCGCCTGTGGCCGCACCACCGTGCGGATGACCAAGCCCAAGGGCCGCACCGATGACATGCTCATCATCCGGGGCATCAATGTGTTCCCCTCCCAGATCGAGAGCGTGCTGCTGGATTTGGGCATGGACCCCAACTACCGCATGATCGTGGACCGAAAGAACAACCTGGACACCCTGGAAGTGCAGGTGGAGATGAACGAAAGCATGTTCTCCGACACGGTCCGCAGCCTGGAGCGGGTGGAGCGCACCATTGCGGATGCCCTCCACTCCACCTTGAACATCGCCGCTAAGATCACCCTCTTAGAGCCCAAGTCCATCGAGCGCAGCGAGGGCAAGGCCAAGCGCGTTATCGACCGGCGCAAGCTGTGAGCCCCTGTTTGACGGAAGCCTTCTTCTCAGGTATAATACGGTTGATTTCATAGAATCTGTAAGTTCCTGCGCCGTGCAGGAGACTGGGAAGGAAGGAACGCAAGGAATGGAAAAAGAATACCTGATACGCAAGCGCCCCGCCGCGGCGCTGTTGATCTTCGCGCTGCCCATGATGCTGGGCAACTTCTTCCAGCAGGTGTACACCATGGCGGACTCCGCCATTGTAGGCCGCCTGGTGGGGGAGGACGCTCTGGCGGCGGTGGGCGCCTCTTACTCCCTGACCAACGTGTTCATCTCTATCGCCATCGGCGGGGGAGTGGGGGCTTCGGTTATCACCAGCCGGACCTTTGGCAGCCGGGAGTATGCCCGCATGAAGCGTTCGGTCTCTACGGCGCTGCTTTCCTTCCTCGGCATCAGCCTTCTGCTGGGCGGGGTTGGGCTCTCCCTCAGCCGCCAGATCATGGTGCTGCTGCGCACCCCGGAAAACATCCTGGACGACGCCACCACCTACCTGAACATCTACTTTTTGGGCCTGCCCTTCCTGTTCATGTACAACGTGCTGTCCTCCATGTTCAACGCCCTGGGGCGGTCCCGCATCCCTTTGTACCTGCTCATTTTCTCCTCCGTGCTCAACGTGGCCCTGGATATCTACATGGTGGGCCCTCTGCAAATGGGCGTGGCGGGGGCGGCCTGGGCCACCCTCATCGCCCAGGGCATTTCCGCGGTGCTGTCCTTCTGCATTTTTTTGAAGGAGCTGAGAGCCTATCCGGGCAGCCTTTCCGGCCGCCTTTTCGATGTGGCAGAGCTGAAAAATATGGCGAAGGTGGCCCTGCCCTCCATTTTGCAGCAGTCCACCGTGTCCATCGGCATGATGCTGGTCCAGTCCGTGGTGAACAGCTTCGGCTCTCAAATGCTGGCGGGCTATTCGGCGGCCATGCGCATCGAGAGCGTGTGCATCGTGCCCATGAGCGCCATGGGCAACGCCATCTCCTCTTACACGGCCCAAAATCTGGGCGCGGGCCAGCCGGAGCGGGTCAAGGCCGGCTACCGGGCCAGCTACGGCATCGTGTTCGCCATCGCGGCGGCGCTTTGCCTGGTGGTGCAGCTGCTGGCCCGGCCGCTGATCTCCCTGTTCATGGAGGACGGGGGCTCTGCGGTGGCCTTTGAGACGGGCATGGCCTGCACCCGGTTCATGGGCTGGTTCTATGTGCTCATCGGCTTGAAGATGATCTCCGACGGCGTGCTGCGGGGCGCCGGGGACATGACCCTCTTTACCGTGGCGAATCTGGTGAATCTGGGCCTGCGGGTGGTGCTGGCTGTGACCCTGGCCCCCCGGTTCGGCATCCAGTTCGTGTGGATGGCCGTGCCCGTAGGCTGGCTGGTGAACTACCTCATCAGCTTTTTCGAGTACCGCACCGGCAGGTGGAGGAGGGCGAAGTAAAGCGGGGAACGCTGTGTGTTGGCAAAGAGAACTTCCTGCTTCCGGGCCTGTCCCCGTAAGGGTTCTTCCAGCCTGGGGGCAGGGGAGTTGTACGCGGCGCGGGGAAAAACCTGGGGCCTGCGCGGAAAACCCGTATCGACAAACGTGGTTTCCTCTGCTATAATAGAACTAGAAATAAATGCCCCGCCAGGGGGCTATCTTCAGGAGAGGACGTGACTGTATGCAGATCCAACAGCTTTCTGTGTTTATCGAGAACAAGCCCGGCCGCATGGCGGAGGTCACCGAGGTGCTGGCAGAGGCCAACATCGACATCCGCGCCATTTCCGTGGCGGACACCCGGGACTTCGGCATCCTGCGTGTCATCGTGGACAAGCCTAAGGAGGCCGTGGAGGCCCTGAAGGCCCACGGCATGACCGTCACCCTCACCAAGGTGATCGCGGTGGGCATTGACGACAAGCCCGGCGCCTTCTCCAAGGCGGTGCGGCTGCTCTCCAACGAGGGCTTTGATGTGGAGTACATGTACGCTTTCATCAGCCGGGATAAGGGCAAGGCCTTCGTCATCATCCGGCTGGACAACGGCCAGAAGGCCGCCGAGGCCCTGCACGCCAACGGCTTTGAGATTCTGTCTCCCGAGGCCATCTATAAAATGTAATTGCCCATAGCTCTATTTGGGAAGGGGAGGTGCTGCGTATGCGCAGCACCTCCCCTTTTTCGGAGGAGAAAGCCTCAACAGGCGCAAGAAAGGCCCCCAGCAAAACTGCTGGGGGCCTTTCTACAAAAGGAAAGCGTGTGTCAATATTACAGAAACCGGAAGAAGAAGAAATACAAGATCAGGCCGAAAACCGCCAGCACCAGCAGAAACGCTGGCACAAAGACGATCAGCGCCGCCAGAATCATGGCAAGCCGGTCCTTCTTTTCCAAGGGCGTTTTCTCCACGTCTTTTTGAAAGCGTTCCTCCGCTTTCTTAATATCCACCAGCCGGTTGACCTTTTTGCAAAAGAACATAGGCGTCAATCCTTCTTTGAATCCAGCGGGAAGTGGCAGGCCACATAGTGGTGGTTGCCCATGTCTCTCCACTCGGGGACCTCATTCTTGCACTTCTCCTGGCAATAGCGGCACCGGGTGTGGAATTTGCAGCCGCTGGGCGGGTTTACCGGGCTGGGGATGTCCCCCTCCAGCAGGATGCGCTCCCGTCCGCCATTGTCCTCTTCCGTGGTGGGAATGGCAGAGAGCAATGCCTCGGTATAGGGATGATAGGTGTGGGCGAACAGCTCTTCCGATTCCGCCAACTCCACCATGTTGCCCAGGTACATCACACAGATGCGGTCGCTGATGTACTTTACCACGCTTAAGTCGTGGGTGATGAACAGATAGGTCAAACCCGCCTTTTCGCGCAGCTCAGAGAGCAGGTTTAAGATCTGGGACTGGATGGAAACATCCAGAGCGGAGACGGCCTCGTCACACACCACAAACTTGGGGGAGAGGGCCAGGCTGCGGGCAATGCCGATGCGCTGGCGCTGGCCGCCGGAGAACTGGTGGGGATACCGGTTAAACATGTAGCTGGCAAGTCCGCAGTCCTCCATCACCTTCATGATGTACTCCTTCATGGCCGGGTCTCCCCGCTTGAAGATCCCGTGGGAGGTCAGCCCCTCTCCAATAATCTGCCCCACGGTCATCCGAGGGTTCAGGGAGGAGTAGGGGTCCTGGAAAATCAGCTGCAGGTCCTTGCGCAGCACCCGCATCTCCTCATAGGAGAGCTTCTTTAAGTCGATGGCCTTCCCGTCCTTGTAAAACAGAATGTCCCCGTGGCTTTGGGGGTACAGCTGTAAAATGGTCCGTCCCAGGGTGGACTTGCCGCAGCCGGACTCGCCCACCAGGCCCAGGGTCTCTCCCTCGAAGATATCCAGGGAGATGCCGTCGTTGGCCCGCACATAGCGCTGCTTTTCCCGCAGCTTGGTTCTCTTTACAGGAAAGTACTGCTTTACATCCCGCAGGCGCAGAAGCACCTTCTTCCCATCCACCACGGGCTGGGCGGCGTCCTGTTCCACGGTTGCCTGTGTTTTCATCTCATTCGCCATGTTCTTTTCTCACCGCCTTTTCCGCATAGAAACAACGTACCACATGGCCGGGCTCCACCTCCTGCAGGGGAGGCTCCGCCTCCTCGCAGCGCTTGGTGCAGTACTTGCACCGGGGGCCGAATTTGCAGCCCTGGGGCAGGTACAGGGGGTTGGGTACAGAGCCGGGAATCGCGTCCAGCTTTTCCCCCTTTGGGGTGTTCAGCTGGGGAATCGAGGTCATCAGGCCCTCGGTGTAGGGGTGGGAGTAGGTGCCGTCGTGGAAGATGGTCCGCGCCGGCGCCTTTTCCACAATTTGCCCGCAGTACATCACGGCCACCTCGTCGGCCATCTCGTGGATGACCCCCAGGTCGTGGGTGATGAACAGGATAGAGGTGCCCATCTGGGCCTTCAAGTCGTTCATCAGCTTCAGAATCTGAGCCTGGATGGTCACATCCAGGGCGGTGGTGGGTTCATCCGCAATCAGCAGCTTGGGCTTGCAGGCCAGCGCCATGGCGATCATTACACGCTGGCGCATGCCGCCGGAGAGCTGGAACGGATACTGCTTGGCAACCCGCTCTGGGTTGGGGATCTTCACATCGGCCAGCAGGTCCACAGCCCTCTTCCGGGCTTCCTTTTTGGTCATGTTCTGGTGGATCTGCAGGGTCTCGCCAATCTGCCGCTCCACGGTGAATACCGGGTTCAGAGAGGTCATGGGCTCCTGGAAAATTACAGAGATCTCATTGCCCCGGATGTGGTACATCTCTTTGTCCGTGCACTGCAAAATGTCCTTGCCGTCAAAGGTGATGCTTCCGCTTTCAATATAGCCGTTTCCGTCCAGCAGCTTGATGATGCTCATGGCAGAAACACTTTTGCCAGAGCCGGATTCCCCCACAATGCCCAGGGTTTTTCCGGCGTCCAGGGAATAGGTCACGTCGTTAACAGCCTTGACGATGCCCTTCTTGGTCTTAAAATAGGTGTGTAGGTTCTTCACTTCCAATAAGCTCACAGCGCTCACCTCTCTTTCGATTTGGGGTCGATGGCATCACGCAGGCCGTCGCCCACGCAGTTGATGCTGATGGTGCAGATGCCCAGCGCGATGGACGGGAACACCCACCGCCACCAGTAGTTCTCAATGACCTGCCCGTTCTGGGCGCCGTTGAGCATGTTGCCCCAGGTGGCGTTGGGCTCTGCCACGCCAAACCCAATAAAGGACAGGGAAGACTCTGTCAGCATGCAGGTGGCAAAGTCCAGGGTGGCGTTGACAATGATGACTGTGATGATGTTGGGCAGGATGTGCCGGAAAATGATGCCAAATTCCTTCACGCCCAGGGCTTTGGCTGCAGTGACAAACTCCTGCTCCCGCTCTGCCAGCACGCTGCCGCGCACCAGCCGTGCAATGCCCGGCCAGGAGAGCAGGCCCAGAATGAACATGATGAGGATAATCCGCTGCATCTCAGAGATGGAATTCCCCAAAATGCTGGAAAGAATGATACAGAAGGGAAGGAAGGGGACAGAGGAGACGATCTCCGTCAAGCGCATCAGCAGGTTGTCCAGCTTGCCGCCCTTATATCCAGAGACGCCGCCCACAATCACGCCGATGAAGGTGGAAATAATCACGGCGATGGCGCCCACGGTCATGGTCATGCGGCCGCCCACAATCAGGCGGCGGAACACATCGCGGCCCAGATTGTCGGTGCCCATCAGGTAGCCGTCCAGGCCCCAGCCCTTGGCGCTGCCGTCCTCCATAATCGCGTAGCTGCTGTAGTATCCAGCGGAAACAGAGGCGGCTTTGCCGTTCAGATGGGGGGCCTGGTCCTGGCCAAAGGTGTTGTCCCCCCAAGAGGCCACCGTGCCGTCATCCAAAATGGCGGTGTAGTGGTAGCGCCCCGCAGAGAGGGCTGTCACCCGGCCCTGGATGTCCTCGGGCACGTCCATGGAGTGGTTTACGTTGTTGCCCCAGGTGTGCACCCGCCCATCGCTGGTAAGGGCGGCGGCGCTCTCGTCGGTCAGGGCAATGTCCACCACGTCCCCCTGAATGTCTTCAGGCACATTGGTGAAGGAAGAGGCCTTGTTGGAAAGGGGCACCACTTCGCCGTCGTTGGTCAGGGCCATGACAATGTTGGTGTTGTCATCAAATTTGGCAATGTTGCCCTGTACCTCGCTGGGGACGGAAATGTTCATCAGATAGGCGCTGCCCCAGTTATACAGGCGCCCGCTTTCCGTCAGGACCAGAGAGATCTGGTAACCGGCGGAAATCTGCTTGATGGGCTGGGGGGCCGCTTCCAGCTCCACGGGCACATTGGCCAGGCCCATGCGGTCGTTGCCCCAAGTGAAGATCTTGCCCTCTTCGTTTACGGCCACCACATGGTCCAGGCCAGCGGAGATCTGGGTCAGCTTGCCCATCTCCGAAGAGGAGGGGATGTTCTTCAGCTTCTCTGTGGGGAAGGTGCCCCACTCGTACACATTTCCGTTCTCGTCGATAGCTACGGAGAAGGTGCTGCCAGCGGAAATCATCTCGGCGTTGCCCTGCAGCTGGCTGGGCACCTTCAGCATGCCGAAGCCCGGCGCCACATTGGACTGCGTCACATCCTGATAGTGCAGTTCAATGGGGTAAAAGAAGGGAAGGACGATACAGCACAGGAAAATTACCAGGAACAGGACAAGGCCCGTCATGGCCACCTTGTCGTGCAGAAAACTCTGTACCACCATGCGCACAGGGCTTTGCATCAACTCTTCTTCCTCCTGGGGAAGGCCGCCCAGCACCATGCGCTGCGCAGCTGCCGCAGCCGTGGATTTGCGGCTGCCGAAAAGTTTTTTCTTTGCCATTGGGTTCCCTCCTTTCTCAGTTTTCCAGCCGGACTCTGGGGTCCGCAATGGTGTAAGCAATGTCCATAATCACGTTGCCCGTCAGGGAAAGCACCACATAGAACATCTGCATGGTCAGCACCACAGAGAAGTCCCGCTGCATCAGGCCGTTGATCAGCGTCTGGCCAAGGCCGGGCCACAGGAACACGTTCTCAATGACGATGGAGCCGCCAAACAGGGAAACCACCCAGGCGGTGGCAATGGTCACCACGGGGATCAGGGCGTTGCGGAAAGCGTGGACATAGATAACCACTTTTTCCCGCAGGCCCTTGGCCCGGGCGGTCTTGATGTAATCCATGCGCAGCACGTCGATCATGGCGGCCCGCACATACCGGGTGATGCTGCCAATGCCCGAAATGGACATGACGATCACCGGCAGGGACATGTGCCACAGGGTATCCAGGGCCGTTTGCAGGGCGTTGCCTTCAAATCCAGCTGTGCGCACGCCGCTGATGGGGAAAATTGGGATCTTCACCGCGAAGGCGAAAATGGCCAGCAGGGCAATGATGAAGCTGGGCAGGCTGTAGCCAATAATGGTGACCACCTGGATGGTCTTGTCGAAGACGCCGTTCTTGCGCACTGCGGTGGCAATGCCAAGGGGTACAGCAATGAGGAAGGTGACCAGCATAGAGACCAGGTTGAGCATCACAGTGTTCAGCATCGGGGTGCCGATCATGTCGATGACATCCTTCTTATACTGGGTGGAATAGCCAAAGTTCCCGGTGAGCATATTGCCGATCCACCGGATGTACTGGACGATCAGGGGGCCGTTCAGGCCCAGGTTTTCCCGAGTTTGATCGTACAGCCGTTGATAGGCGTCAGGCTTCATATTGGCCTTTGCGTCGCCCAGCATCATGGTCACGGGGTCGCCGGGCATAATTTTATAGATAAAGAACATCAAGATGGAAATGATGAAGAAAACGAACACAATATAGATAAATCTCTTCAGCAGATATCTGCCTTTTCCCACTTGAATCCCCCCATTTCTCGATAATTTCTGTTTTAAAAGAGCCGGCGAACCCCAGCAAAGGGGCCCGCCGGGCTCTCTACAGGACTATTTGCTTATGCGCGTTCGCTTTTCACTTACTCGGTGACCCAAGCATCCAGAACCGCGTTCTGCCAGCCCCAGGTGGCAGTGTTCTCCCAGCCCTGCACGCGGGGGGAGTAGAAGTCGTAGTACTCGTCAGAGTACAGCGGGATGTTGGGCAGCTTCTCGTTCCAGACCTTGATGAAGTTCTGCCAGGCTTCCAGCCAGCCGTCATGGTCATCATAGGGGATGCTCTTCATGGGCACCACAGCGTCGTTCAGCTCCTGGTCGGCAATCCAGTTGTTATTGTAGTTGCCCATCCAAGCCTCGTCGCTGGAGAAGTAGTACCAGGGAGAGTTGGCAGTGGCAAAGCCGGTGGCCAGGTTGTACATGTTGTACTGCGTGTCAGCAGAGTGCAGCATGGCGTTCTGCAGGGTGGCGAAGTCGGTGGTGGTGGGCTGCAGGTCCATGCCAGCGGCAGCCATGTTCTCGGGCAGCATGGTGGCCAGCAGCTCGGAAACAGGATTGCCCTCAGAGTTGCACCAGGTGATGGTCAGGGGCTTCAGCTCGCCGTCCACGTCCTTGTAGCGGGTGCCAGTGCCAGAGTAGGGGGTGCCGTCCGCGTTCAGGGTCCAGCCATCCTCTTCCAGCAGCTGCTTGGCAGCATCCACATTCATGTCATAGGTGTTCAGGTTCTCGTTGATCCAGTCCACAGACTCGGCGTACTCCCACTGGGCCAGGCCGTAGAAGGAGTGCACCACAGAGCCGTAACCGCCGGTGTACTGGCGGGCGAACTCGTTGCGGTCCAGGCAGTAAGCAATGGCCTGGCGCACCTTCTCAGAGTTGGTGGGGAACACGCTGCAGTCAAACTGCAGCTGGCCGTAACCGTTGCGCATGTAGGTGGAGTCGGCGGCAGTGCCCTCTTCCACCAGGTCCAGGCCGGCGTTGATGGTCTCGCCGCCGGAGCAGCTGTACAGCAGGTCCACAGAACCGCTTTCCAGCTCGTTCATCATGGTGTCGGAAACCACAGTCTTGATGATCAGGGTCTCGATCATGGGCTTCACGCCGCGGTAGTCGCCGGCGAACTCGGGGTTCACCTTCAGGGTTGCCTGCTGGCTGGCCTCATCGAAGCTCTCGAACAGGTAGGGGCCGCAGGTGACCTTGGGATTGTACCGGTAGCCGGTTTCGGGGTTGTTGATGGTTTCCTGAAGCAGCTCGGTGGTGAATTCGCCAGTGATGGTGGCGCCGTTCTCGGTGTCCTCCACGTCGCACTCAGGGGCGATCACATGCAGGGGCCGGGGACGGAGGCTGGCGTAGGTGATGTCGTAGTGGTAGGGCAGCTCTTCAGCCTTGACGGTGAGAGAGTAGGTCATGTCGTCCACCAGATGCACGCCGGCGAAAGTGTCGGCGGTGCCGGCCAGCCACTCATCATAGCCTACATAGGAGTAGCCGCCGTTGCAGGGGTAGCCGTCCACGCCGGCCATCTCGTCGCTGTTCTCCAGCAGCACTGCGAAGACGTAGTCCTTGGCGGTGAGGGGGGTGCCGTCGCTCCACACCAGGCCGTCGTTGATGGAGACGGTGTAGGTCTTGGTGCCGTCCTCGTTCTCAGTTTCCTCGTGAGAGGCCACAACGGTGTCGTTGTACTGGAACTCGCCTTCTTTGGTGTACACCACGGAGTCCATGGTGCCGTGGATCAGATCGTACATGTTGTAGTTGGTCTCGCTGGTAGAGAACCCAGTGTCGTAGAACTCGTTGATGACCTGGTTGATAGAGCCGATAACCAGCTGGCCGCTGGGCTCGGTGGGCCGCTCGCCGGTCTGGCCGGCCTCGGCGGAGGAGCTCAGATCTGAGCTCGCTTCAGACGTGGTGGACACGTCTGAAGAGGTCTCCTGGTTGGTAACAGCCTGCTGCTGTCCGCAGGCGGCCACCGACAAAGCCAGGAGCCCTGCCAGCAGCAGGGACGCAATCTTCTTGGTTTTCATCGCTGTTTTCCTTCTTTCCTCACGTTTGTGATTATTTGGTCTTGGCAGAACAAGAAAGCCCACACCTTCTTGCAGGATAGGACTGTCCTTCCTTCCAGGACACGTATGCGAAAGCCTGTTTATTGTAGCAAATATCCGATAAAAGGTCAAGTGGTTTTGCAATATTGCTCGAAGAAAAATGCAAACAGGGTCATTTTGGCTTACTCTGCCATCAGGGTTTCCATCTCGCCGATGAGGCTTTCAAACAGCTGCAGGGCATCCCGCACCGGGGCAGGGGTGCTCATGTCCACGCCAGCGCCTTTCAGCAAGGACACGGGGTCGGTGGAGCAGCCGCCGGAGAGGAAGCCCAGGTAATCCTGCACCGCGGGGGCGCCCTCTTTTAAGATGCGCTGGGACAGGGCGATGGCCGCGGAAAAGCCGGTGGCGTACTGATACACATAGAAGTTCATATAGAAGTGGGGGATGCGGGCCCACTCCAGGGCAATCTCCGGGTCGGGCTCGATGTCCTCTCCATAGTACTCCCGGTTCAGGTCGCCATACTTCTGGCACAGGGCCTCCGCGGTGAGAGGGTTGCCCTGCTGCACCTGCTGGCTGCACCACAGCTCGAACTCAGCAAACATAGTCTGGCGGTACAGGGTGGTGCGGAACTGTTCCAAGAAGTAATTGATGAGATAGGCCCGGCGCTTCTTGTCCTGGGTAGAGGCCAGCAGGTGCTGCATCAGCAGGGACTCATTGCAGGTGGAGGCCACCTCTGCCACAAAGATGACGTAGTCCGCGTAGGTGACGGACTGGTTCTTAGCAGAGAGGTAGGAGTGCAGGGCGTGGCCCATCTCATGCACCAGGGTAAACACGTCGTTCAGGGTGTCGGTGTAGTTGAGCAGCACGAAGGGATGGCAGCTGTACACCCCGGAGGAGTAGGCGCCAGAGCGTTTGCCCTGGTTCTCGTACACGTCGATCCACCGGTTCGCAAAGCCCTCTTTCAGCATGGAGAGGTAGTCCTCCCCCAGAGGTGCCAGGGACTCCAAGGCCATCTTCTTGGCCTCTTCAAAGGGGATGGTTTCGTCCTGGTCCGCCACAATGGGGGTGTAGATATCGTAATAGTGCAGCTTCTCCACGCCCAGCATCTTCTTGCGCAGGCGGATATACCGGTGCATGGTGGGGAAGCTTTCCCGCACGGCAGCGATCAGATTGTGATAAATCTCTACCGGCACCTCGGTCTTGTCCAAAGCGGCGTGCAGGGCAGAGGGGTAGTTCCGCGCGTCGGCAAAGAACTGCAGCTGCTTCATCTGGCCCTCCAGGGCTGCGGCAAAGGTGTTGCGGAACTGGCCGAAGGAGCTGTAGAAATTGCGGAAAGCAGATTCCCGCAGGGTGCGGTCAGCGGATTGCACCAGGGGGATATAGGTGCCCTGGGTGACAGGGTGCTTGTTGCCCTCTTGGTCCACTGCGTCGGGGAAGGACAGGTCGGCGTCGTTGAGCAGGTTGTAGATGGTGCTGGGGGACTGGCCGATCTTCCCTGCCGAGGCAAGCAAGGCCTCCTCCCGGGGGGAGAGGGTGTGGTCCTTCTGCCGGCGGATGCGGGTGAGGGCCAGGCGGTAGTGCTCCAGCCCGGGCTCCTCCTGATAAAACCGGTCCATGGCCTCCTGGGGGATCTCCAAAATCTCCGGGGTGGCAAAGGCGGTGGCCTCCTCAGCCTGGATGAGCAGGTTCATCATCTGACCGTTCATCTTCTGGGCCCGGGGGTCCCGGGTGTCCTGGTCCCTCTGGTACATGGCGTAGCATGCGAAGGGCTCGGCCTTCAAGGTGAACTGGTCCCCCAGCTTCAAATAGGCCAGCAGATCCTGGGCGCTGCGGCCCAGGGTGCCCTGGCAGGCTTTCAGCTGTTCAATCAGTTTTTGGATTTCCGGGATCTCAGCTTCCCAGGCCCCATCGCTGGGGAACAGGTCGGTGGTGGCCCAAGTGAACTGGGGGTCCAGTTCGCTGCGGGCAGGAATCTTAGTCTCACTCATAAGAAAACACTCCTTTTCAATGTGTTCTGCATTTCCAGCTGTCAGATAGCAGCGGCAACCAGTATAGCACAATGCGGGGAAAAACAAAAGGGGGAGGAGAGCTTTTTTCTGGGTGTACTGGCACGCTGCGGTGCATTCCCACATAAAAATGCAGCAGAGATTCCAGAAGGGAAGTGGTTTTATGCTCCTCCAGCTTTTCGATTTTTTCTCCCAGATCCTCTATTTATTCCTCCATGTCACAGGCGGCGGCACCTTTCCCCGGGCCCTGTCCGCCGCCCAGGAAAAGCGCTGCCTGGAGGAGATGGCCCAGGGCAGCCAGGCGGCCCGGCAGAAGCTCATCGAGCACAACCTGCGCCTGGTTGCCCACATCATCAAAAAATACTATGCGCGGCAGGATGACCAGGAGGATCTGATCTCCATTGGCACCATTGGCCTCATCAAGGCCATCGACAGTTTCGACAACAGTAAAGGGATACGGCTTTCCAGTTACGCCTCCCGGTGCATCGAGAACGAGATCCTCATGTTCTTCCGCAGCGGAAAAAAGTCCGCCCAAGATATTTCTCTCAATGAACCCATCGACACGGACCAGGACGGAAACACCCTCACTATCCTGGACACTATGGCGGTGGATGACACCATTATCGAGGAAATTGACACACGGATGAAAAGCGAACGGCTTTACGGCTTGGTGCGCTCCGTGCTCACCCCGCGGGAAAGAACGATCATCTGCCTGCGCTATGGCCTAGAGGGATGCCGCCCGCAGCCGCAGAGGGTGGTGGCCCAGCGCCTTGGCATCTCGCGCAGCTATGTTTCCCGCATTGAGAAGCGGGCCCTGCAAAAGCTGCGCCGCGCTTTTGAGGCCGCCGCCCCCCTCGGGGGCCGGGACAGTACGTAATCCGCCCCGGCGTGTCAGGAGTCCTCCCGCAGCAGCCCGGCCAGGCCATATACGCACACCACGCTCAGCTTTTGAGAGATCTCTTCCAAAGGCGTGCTCCGCTGGGAGTTGAACCAGCTTTCATACACGGCCATCATTCCCCACACAGCGTACTCCACAAAGATCTCCCCCTCCTGCGGGTCGCAGGAATGTTCCTGGAGGAAGGACTTCAGTATTTTCGTTTTCAGCAGCGTGGTGATCTTGTAGGATAGGCTCAAATTCCCGCGCATGCGGGACAAATGGCTGTAAAAATCCAAGTCCTGGTTGAGAATGGCAGTGATCTTCTCAAAAAATGTGTAGGGGTTTTTTATGTCCCTGCGGGCGTCCACTTCTCGGATAGCCTGGTCGAATGTGGAGATGATCTCGTTTTCGATTTCATCAATGACCTGGTGGACGCCGGCATAGTAATTGTAAAATGTTTTGCGGTTGATGTCCGCCGTGTCCGCTACCTCCTTTACGGTGATTTCCTCCAGTTCCTTTTCTGCCAGCAGCTGTGCCAGGGCGTTGCGAATGGCCTTTTTTGTCTTTAGCACCCGGCGGTCCGGCTTTTTTTCTTCCATAGTCTTTCCCTCCCAGGTTGGAAACAACCTTTTTAAAAAGTGCGGCTTTTTGGCGTGGCTTGCGCGGCGGTGTGGTATATTCCACATTCCAATAGAAAACTGCCCCTTGCGAAGAGAGCATGGAATATTATAGTATACAGATGTGGCAAAAGTCAAATTTTGCGATTATTTTACACTCTGGCAGCTATCTCCCAAATAAACGACAAAGAAAGCGAAGATGCTTATGGAAGGAAACAGCACAATTCCAAGTACCTCTCCTGCCCCCGGGGTCCTGCTGCTGAGCTGCGGCACCGGAGAGGGCCACAACAGCGCCGCCAGCGCTCTGGGGGAGGCGCTGAAGGCAGAGGGGATTCCCTATGAGCAAAAGGATCCCTTGTCCTTTGGAGGCAGCCGGGCCGGCGAGCGGGCGGCCTCCGCCTATACTCTCTTGATTCAGCGGGCGCCGGGAGCCTTCAACTCTCTCTACAAGGCGGGGGATAAGCTCAGCAGTCCGGACAGGCTGTCCCCTGTTTATTACGCCAACGCCCGCCGCGCCCAAAGGCTGGCGGATTATCTGCGGGAAAAGGCTTTCACCCAGGTGATCTGCACTCATCTGTTCGCCATGGAAGCCATGACGGCAGTCCGGCGGGAGGGGCTTTCCACGGTCCCCTGCTATGGGGTGCTGACGGACTATACCTGCATTCCCTTTACGGAGGAAACCAGGCTGGACGGGTACTTTATCCCCCACCGGGACCTAGTGGGGCAAACAGCCGCCAAGGGCCTTCCCGAAGCACGGCTGCTTCCCTTTGGAATTCCGGTGCGGGAACGGTTCTCCCAGCCGGTGAGCAGGGAGTCCGCCCGCGCCGCCTTGGGCATTCCCCAGGACAAGACCATGTTTCTTCTGATGGGGGGCAGCGCCGGCTGCGGCCATCTGGAGCAGGTCTGCCAGGCTCTGCTGACCCGCCCGGGTCATTGGGAGGCCCATGTGCTGCTGGGTCATAATCGTGAGGGCCTTAAAGGCATGGAGCGCTGTTTTCGTCAGGAAAAGGCCATCCATCCGGTGGGCTACACTCAGCGGACAGACCTGTACATGGCCGCCGCGGACGTGGTGATTACCAAGCCGGGAGGCCTGACCAGCACGGAAACGGCGGTGCTGGGCGTTCCCCTGGTTCACCTGCTGGCCTACTCCGCCTGTGAGGAGGCCAACGCGGAGTTTTTCTCCCAGCGAGGCATGTCCCTTCGGGCTGACACGCCGGAGGAGGCCGCAGCAGCAGCCTGGAGGCTTTCCCAGGACCGAAGCCTCCAGAAGAGCATGCGGGAGGCCCAAAGGGAGTTCACCAACCCCCGTGCGGCCCGGGACATTGTGAAAAGGGTGGTGCTGGCATGATTCCCCCTCTTTTCCCCTGGCTGTTCTGGATGGGCGCGGGCTTTCTTGCAGGGGGGATCATGTTCAGCCAGTTGACGGCCCGTCTCCTGGCCGGGCGGAACCTGACCCAAGAAAGCGGCGACCACAACCCCGGAGCCGTGAACGCCTTTCTTCTCTGCGGCCCCGCTGTGGGGACAGCCTGCCTGCTGCTGGATCTGTTCAAAGGCTTTGTGCCTGTTTTCATGGCGAAAGGCAGCGCGGATATGCGGTCGCTGCTTTTCGCGGGAGTGATGGCGGCGCCTGTGCTGGGTCACGCTGTGGGCCTGTTCAACCATTTTCAGGGCGGAAAATGTATTGCCACCGCCTTTGGGGTGCTGGCGGCCCTGGCTCCCCAATGCTGGATCGTCCTGCTGCTGGCTGGGCTGTACATTCTTTTCTCCACCGTGGTGAAGGTCAGCCCCATGACACGGCGGAGCATTCTGGTGTTCACCCTGTTTGGCGTGCTGGCCTTTGGCCTGTTGGCTTGGAGCCGGCAGTTCTCCCTGGCCCTGGGATGCGGCATGGTGGCGGCGGTGGCTGTGTACCGCCACTGGCGGGCTCTTCCCAAAGGCTCTCCCGAGGAAGGCGCGAAGAGCGCCTTAACATTGATAAAATTTTAATTTCATTTGTATGGATTACTCTATTGTTATTTCAGAAAGGATTAGGAAGCGTATGAGCGAAAAGACCATCCCCGAAAATGTGAAGTCCTTTGTAGCCAAGCAGATCCTCCACTATCTGGACGAGGACCCGGACAAGGCCTTGCCCAACCTGCTCAGCTGGGCGGACAAATTCGACAAGGACAACCTGTTCCCCAGCCAGCGGGCCATGTTCCACAAAGTCATCGACAATCCGGACAACAACTGGTACCGGCTGATTAAAAGCTTGTGGACCGACCTGGACGCCGGGGTGCGGAAAACCTTTTTTGAGAATTTCATCGTCAACGTAAACCTGATCGGCTTTGCCCGCCAGGAAAAGGCGGAGAAGGAACACGGCTGCAACATTCCCTGGGCCATCCTGATGGACCCCACCTCCGCCTGCAACCTCCACTGCACTGGCTGCTGGGCGGCGGACTACGGCAACAAGCTGAACATGAGCTACGAAACCCTGGATAACATTGTCCGCCAAGGTACGGAGCTGGGAACCTTCCTCTACATCTTTTCCGGCGGCGAGCCCATGGTCCGCAAGGCCGATATCCTGAAGCTGTGCCAGGCCCATCCCGACTGCATGTTCCTGGCCTTTACCAACGGCACCCTCATTGACGAGGACTTTGCCGACGGCATGCTGCGGGTGAAAAACTTTGTCCCCGCCATCAGCATCGAGGGCTTCGAGGAGGCCACGGACGGCCGCCGGGGCCACGGAACCTATCAGGCGGTGGTAAAAACCATGCGGCTGCTGCAAAGCAAGAAGCTGCCCTTTGGCGTCTCCTGCTGCTATACCAGCCAGAATATCGACTCCCTGAGCTCCGAGGAATTTTTCGATTCCCTCATCGCGGAGGGGGCCAAGTTCGCCTGGTTCTTCCACTACATGCCGGTGGGCAACGACGCCGTCACCCAGCTGCTGCCCTCTCCGGAGCAGCGGGAGAAGATGTACAGCCGCATCCGCGCCTACCGGGGCACCAAGCCCATCTTCACCATCGACTTCCAAAACGACGGGGAGTATGTGGGCGGGTGCATCGCCGGGGGACGGCGGTACATCCACATCAACGCCAACGGGGACATGGAGCCCTGCGCTTTTATCCACTACTCCGATTCCAGCGTCTATGACAAGACGCTGCTGGAGGCTCTCAAGTCCCCGCTGTTCATGGCCTATCACGACGGCCAGCCCTTTAACGAGAACATGTTCCGCCCCTGCCCCATGCTGGAGAACCCGGGCAAGCTCCAGGCGATGGTGGAAAAGAGCGGGGCCAGGTCCACGGACATGCAGTCCCCCGAGCCCGTGGAAAACCTGACGAAGAAGTGCCAGCCCTACGCGGAGAACTGGACCCCCACCGCCGGCAGGCTGTGGAGCTGCTCCCCCAAGTGCAAAGGGTGCGGGCAGCGAGAGGAAAAGTGACATTCCCCTCTCTTAGAAGTTCCTCAAGCCTGGAAGAACCCCAGAGAGCGGAAAGCCGGCAAAAAGAAAAAGGAGAGGACAGCGGTTGACGCTGCACCTGTAAAATGGAAGTAGACACTCACAAAAGTGTGGGTGTCTGCTTTTTTATGGTAAGATAGAGAAA
>OIYW01001057.1_pt1 | contig 20625 bp, 19 predicted proteins | sample 1588351 | NCBI WGS metagenome assembly OIYW01 (sample SAMN03283268) | human gut metagenome | biome: human-associated habitat; material: feces | host: Homo sapiens | place: USA | collected 2013 | reverse complement strand
AAGACTAAAATCTACTTTTGTGTATTCAAAGTGGAAATAAACTTTTCACTTCAGTGAAAATAGTTTTTGAATACATAAATTTAACAAATAATTGTGCTTGAGACACAATTGTGATAGAATCAGGGAGAGGTGATTTTGTGGCAGTTGAATTGATTGATTTATATTCGGACATTCGGACAAGATACAATGTGAAGCTTCACACAAGCAGTTGCTTTGGTAAGAAGATTGGTTGGGTGCATATTGTAGAAAGTGAATTGTTTGCACAGTTTTTACATGGAAATGAACTTATATTTACAAGTGGTGTCCAGTACACGACAGAAGAATGGCTGAAAGAATTCGTAGATATGATTTATGATAAGCATGCGGGCGGTCTGATCTTAGGACTTCCTGAGGGACGAAACTTTTCAAAAGAAATCATTGAGTATTGCAATAAACTTCAATTTCCGCTTTTTTCGGCATCCTGGGATACCCCGTATATTGATGTGATGAGGCGGTTTTCGGAGATCTTGCTTCAAAATGAGAAGAAAGAGACGAATCTTGTCTCGGCATTAAAAAATGCAATCTATTATCCTAATAATTTTGAATTATATGTAAAGGATTTTGAGAGTAATGGATTCTTTCAGGGGATGTCTTTTTGCACTTTTGTAATGAGCTGTCACACGTATCATACAGAGGGCGGCAATAAAGCGTTGGCGGAGATGAAGGAAGATCTCCGGTATTTCCTTAAAAAGACTGTGCTATATGAAGAAAATGATATTTTGATTGTTCTGGCGGTAGGAGATCAGATTTCGTTGCTAAATAAAGGAATTCGTGCTCGGTGTAAGAGGGATGACAATGTTTACGCAGGAGCCGGCGTGACGGTGACTTCAATTGAAGAGATCCATAAATCATATAAGTCGGCAAAGACCGCATATCAACTGACGAAGACTACGATCCCGCGCAATTTTTTAACATATGAAGAACTTGGAATCTATCAGCTTTTAACAGATTATAATGAAAAAACAATTTATCCGAATTTTGTAGAGGAAACACTGGGAAAGCTTATTGATTACGATAAAAAGAATCAGACGGATTATATGCATATATTAGAGACTTATTTTGAAAACGAATGCAGCATTATTTGTACGTCTAAGGCGCTGTATTGTCATAAAAATACGTTGTCTTATAAAATCGGAAAAATAAGGGAAATACTGGGATACGATATGCTGCTTAATGAGAACCGGATGAAGATCATGATAAGTTTGCGAATTTTGCGTCTGGATAGAGAATATTATACATAAAAAGAAACGAATTTTTTGATAAAAATGTGCTATAATTAGCTGGACATCAATATAGTAGTAAGGAGGAATCATCAATGAATGAAAATCGTGTAAAAAGAAACAAATTGCTTGGCGAGAGAGTCATTCGGGGACTGGAATCCCGTAATATGGAAGGGTTCTATGCCGAGTCCAAAGAAGAAGCTTTGAAGCTTGCGTTGGATCTCATTCCGGAAGAGAGTACCGTGGCGTGGGGCGGTTCTATGTCAATCGCAGAGATTGGGCTTAAGAAAGCAATTTGCGAGGGAAACTACAGAGAATATAATCGAGATGATGCAAAAGATCGCGAAGAGAAGCGTAAAATAGAGCTTGCGTCGTATGACTGCGATTTTTTCCTTACCAGTGCAAATGCGATTACAGAAGACGGTGTAATGGTCAATATAGATGGATTTGCAAACCGGGTATCCGCGATTGCGGCGGGGCCGAGAAACGTAATTATGATCGTGGGCATGAATAAAGTTGTAAAAGATGTAGACGATGCTATGTCAAGAGCAAGAAATGAAGCTGCACCGATCAATGCACAGAGATTCTCGTTGGATACTCCATGCTCTAAGGCGGGAAGTTGTTTTGACTGCAAGAACCCGGACACAATCTGCTGTCAGATCTTGATTACAAGATTCTCTAAGCTTCCAAAACGGATAAAAGTGATTCTTGTTAATGATGAATTAGGATTTTAGGTTGACGAACTTGCGGGTATTTGTTATACTTAACAAGTATCCGCAAGGTAACATATAGTATCAGGCGCCATAGCCAAGTGGTAAGGCAGAGGTCTGCAACACCTTCATCACCAGTTCAAATCTGGTTGGCGCCTTTTGAAGAACACAACTCTATCGTAGGGTTGTGTTTTTTGTAATGTATAAAAGGCTGTTTCTATAGCAGAAGAATCCGAAGCGAATGGTTTGAACCGGACGCTGTATATAGAAAAATATAATAAATGGTGTCGGGATATGACAAAAATCAATTGGAATTTCGATTTTAGAGAGACTATACTTAAGGTATGTATAAATTAGGAGGTATGAAGTATGTCTATTACAGCAGAAACAGCGAAAGCACATGCAAAGGACCCGGCAGTATTATGCTGCAGAGCAGAAGCGGGAATTACAATTGAACCGGCAAATCTCGAGGATCCGGCAATTTTTGATGAGTTGGTTGATTCTGGATTATTGAATCTGGATGGCTGTCTGACGATTGAGCAGGTATTGGGGGCAAAATTAAGTAAGACAAGTGATTCTCTTTGTCCATTGACAGCGGATAATGTAGATGGTATCAAAGAGGTTGCAGAGGAAGCGCCGCAGGAAGAAGCAGAAGAGGCGGCTCCTCAGGTTGCAGTAGAAGGGGCTGTCACAACAATCTCACACGGGAAGGTAGTAATTTCAATTAAAGAAGGAAAAGACATTTATCTCGAACTTCCAATATAAACTCGAGAAGAAACGCGGATGCATGAAAGTGCTCCGCGTTTTTTCTTGTTGACGTACTTATTTACTGCGAGTATGATGTAAGAACAACAGTTGATGTGGTTATAATAAGAGTGAAAATATAAGGTCTTGATTGAGATGGTGGGACAAAAAAAGAAAAATATCAGATGGAATACGATGGGTATTCTTGCAGGTGGTTTCCTGGGTGTGATCCTTCTTGGAGGGGTGCTTCTGTGGATGCCTTTTTCTAATCGGCAGCCAATAGAATTTATGGATGCATTGTTTACCTCTGTGTCGGCAGTGTGCGTGACCGGGCTTGTGACGATCACTCCGGCATTTCAGTTTACACTGGCGGGGCAGATGATTTTACTTGTGCTGATCCAGATCGGCGGTCTGGGAGTGATTGCCTGTGTGACAGCATTTTTCTTACTTTTGAGAAGAAAAATCACGCTGAAGGAACGGATTGTGATCCAAGAAACATATAATATGGATAAATTAAGCGGAATGGTACTCCTTGTACGGGGCGTCCTCTTCGGCACATTTGCGGTGGAAGGAGTAGGTGCGGCGCTCTATGCCATCCAGTTTATACCGGAATACGGAGTGGTAAAAGGAATCTGGTATTCCATCTTCCATGCGGTATCCGCTTTTTGTAATGCAGGAATAGATATTCTCGGAGCTTCAAGTCTGACAGCATATGTGACCAATCCGATCGTCAATCTTACGACGATGATTTTAATTATCTTAAGCGGACTGGGATTTACCGTGTGGTTTGATATCATTGCCAATGGAAAGAAGCTGATTCGTCGTGAAATGCCGAGAAGATGGTGGTTTACGAGGTTAAAGCTTCAATCTAAGCTTGCGATTATTATGACGATCCTGCTTATTATAAGCGGGGCAGTATTCGTATTTCTGGCAGAATATGACAATCCGGAGACACTTGGCAATTTGTCTCTCGGAAATAAAGTGATGGCTTCGTTCTTTCAGTCGGTGACAAACAGAACCGCCGGATTTGCAACAATTTCACAAAATGCGCTTCATACAGAGTCCAAGCTGTTTCATTGTATTTTGATGTTTATCGGAGGCTCTCCCGGCGGGACAGCGGGAGGTGTGAAGACAACAACAATCGCCATGCTGTTTCTTGCCTGTCTGACATTCGTTAGAGGTGGAAATGATACCGAGTGCATGGGCAAAAAGATATCGGTAGAAAATTTCCGTACAGGCTTTTGCGTTGTGATGGCTGCATTTTCGGTATTTACGATTGGAACGATTGCAATTTTGATCATTGAGCCGGATACGGTTCCCTTAGTCAACGTTCTCTATGAGACGGCATCCGCAATCGGAACGGTGGGCTTGACAGCGGATCTTACGCCGCATCTTGCGCGGGCGAGTCAGGTGGTGCTTATGCTTATGATGTATGCCGGACGTCTGGGTCCGATGACACTTGTACTTTTATTCGCCGGGAAAATGCATCCGCGGGATAAGATCAGGAAACTGCCGGAAGAGCGGATCATGGTCGGATAAATCGTCGGTAAATGATTGGATAAGCAGATGGAAAATGTAGGGAGAAGAGGAAAAATGAGAAAGCAGTATGCAGTATTTGGGCTTGGAAGTTTTGGTGAGAGTGTCGCAGTCACGCTTCAGGAGTTAGGCTGTGAAGTGGTGGTTGTAGATAATCATATGGAGCGGATCGAAAATATTTCCCCTTATGTATCTTATGCGGTGCAGGCAGATATTGAAGATCCTGAGGTCATAAGATCTCTCGGCGCAAGAAATCTGGATGGAGTAGTAGTTGCAGTTGCGGATGATATGGAGGCTAGTATTATGGCGACGCTGGTATCTAAGGAAATTGGCGTACCGTATGTACTCGCAAAGGCAAAAAATGATCTTCATGCCAAGGTGCTGAAAAAAATCGGAGCAGACAGCATCATCTTCCCGGAGAAAGAAATCGGACAAAGCGTAGCCAGAAATCTTGTATCCGGTGAATTCGTGGACTGGATTTCTCTGTCTCCGGATTACAGTATTACAGAGATTGCAGTTCCGGAGAAATGGATTGGGAAGTCGCTTTCGGAAATCGATGTGCGGCGTACAAAAGATGTGAATGTGGTGGGTGTTCGAATCGGAGAAAAGATTCAGGTAACGATTGACCCGGAGGAACCGCTCCAAAAGGAAATGATGCTGATTATGATCGGCTCCAATGAAGCGTTGGAAAAATTCGGAGAAAAGCAGGTGAGAGAATGATAACAAGTACGTCAAATACAAGAGTGAAACGCCTTGTAAATCTTAGAAAAAAACGAAAGGCAAGAGATGAGGAAGGAGTGTTTCTTGTAGAAGGCATCCGCATGTTCCGGGAAGTTCCGGTGGATAAATTGCGAGAAGTCTATGTATCGGAATCCTTTTATAAGAAAGAAAAAGAGACAATAGAAAAAGTTCTGGCAGAGGGAGGCGTCCGGGCGGAACTTGTGTCGGATACCGTATTTTCACATATATCGGATACGAAGACGCCGCAGGGGATTTTGTGCGTGGTACAACAGATGGATCATGTGCTGGAGCAAATGATTCGGGGAGAACAGCGCCACCTTCTGGTGCTTGATAACCTTCAGGACCCGGGGAATCTCGGAACAATTGTAAGGACTGCGGAAGGCGCCGGGGTAAATGGAATTATTATGAGCGCAGACTGTGTGGACATTTACAATCCCAAGACGATCCGGTCTACGATGGGTTCGGTCTACCGTATGCCGTTTTGTTACGCAGAAGAACTCCCGAAAGCGATAGAGAAGATCAAGCAGGCGGGGATTCATACATATGCGGCACATCTTCTTGGAGAACACGATTACGATCAGGAAGACTATCGCGGTTCCTGCGCATTTTTTATTGGAAATGAGGGAAATGGTCTTCGGGAGGAGATTGCAAAGGCGGCGCAGACTTATGTGAAAATTCCTATGAGTGGGCAGGTGGAATCATTAAATGCAGCGATTGCCGCCTCTGTTCTGATGTTTGAAGTGCGAAGACAGAGAAAAGGGTAAATTATCTGAATATTAAGATAATCTTCATTGTATTTACCGAAAAAGTATAGTAATATAATTCATAAGTAATACTATGCAGAGGGAAGGAGGAGATGAGATGCAGGAAATGTTGTGGCTGGCATTATTTATCCTGTTGTTGATCATTGAGATTGCCACAATGGGACTGACGACAATCTGGTTCGCAGGCGGAGCATTGGCTGCATTTATAGCAGGGCTTCTGGGATGCGGTTTGGCGGTGCAGATTGGTTTGTTTCTTGTCATCTCTGTTCTTTTATTTGTATTTACAAGACCGATCGCAGTGAAATATTTTAATCAGGATCGACAGAAGACAAATGCAGACCGTCTGACAGGGCAGGAAGCTCTGGTAACCGAAGCGATTGATACGCTTCAGGCACAGGGGACGGTCGTTGTAAATGGACAGGAGTGGTCGGCAAAGACCAATGAGACTGATGGGAAAATTGCGAAAGGGAGCGTAGTGGTGATCGATGAGATCCAAGGTGTAAAACTGGTTGTGAGAGAAAAGGAGGACTAGAAGTTATGTTTGGAGTGGGAGTTGCAATATTGTTAATAATATTAGCGGTGATTGTTGTGTTAATATTGATCTCTTGTGTGAGGATTGTGCGACAGGCACAGGCACTCGTTATCGAGAGACTTGGAGCTTATCAGGCAACGTGGAGCACCGGGCTTCATTTTAAATTGCCAATCGTAGACCGGGTGGCAAGAAAAGTGGATTTGAAAGAGCAGGTAGTGGATTTTGCACCGCAGCCGGTAATCACAAAAGATAATGTAACCATGCGGATTGATACGGTAGTCTTTTATCAGATCACAGATCCGAAGATGTTCTGTTACGGTGTGGCGAATCCGATCATGGCGATTGAAAATCTGACAGCGACAACGCTTCGTAATATTATCGGAGATCTGGAACTGGATCAGACACTGACATCCAGAGAAACGATCAACACGAAGATGCGCGCGTCACTTGACGTTGCAACCGATCCGTGGGGCATCAAGGTAAACCGTGTGGAGCTTAAGAATATTATTCCTCCGGCAGCTATTCAAGACGCGATGGAGAAACAGATGAAGGCTGAGCGTGAGAGACGTGAGGCGATTCTTCGTGCGGAAGGTGAGAAGAAATCTACGATTCTTGTTGCGGAAGGACAGAAAGAGTCTGCAATCCTTGACGCAGAAGCGGAGAAGCAGGCTGCAATCCTGCGGGCGGAGGCGAAGAAGGAAGCGATGATCCGCGAGGCAGAAGGTGAAGCAGAAGCAATTATGAAAGTACAGCAGGCGAATGCAGACGGTATCCGTTACTTGAAGGAAGCCGGAGCAGACGAAGCGGTGCTTACGATTAAGAGTCTGGAAGCATTTGAAAAAGCAGCAGATGGTAAGGCAACGAAAATTATTATCCCATCCGAGATCCAGAGTATTGCCGGACTGGTGAAATCTCTGGCAGAGGTCGGAACGGATAAAGTAGAGTAATAACATGATGTTAGGAGGGGGATGCAGGTGAAACCTGTTCTTGACCTTACAAAAGAATACGGACTTGTCCTTGACGGCGGTGGCGCAAGAGGCGCATATCAGATCGGTGCGTGGAAAGCACTTCGGGAAGCCGGCGTTAAGATAGAGGCTGTGGCAGGGACATCAGTGGGCGCTTTAAACGGCGCCCTTATTTGCATGGGTGACCTTGAAAAAGCAGAAAAGATCTGGAGAGAAATGACATTTTCCACAGTGATGGATGTAGATGATGAGGAAATGGAAGGCTGGTTTTCCGGGCAGACTTCCGTGCGCGATATTTTAAAGACACTGTGGGAGAAAGTAAAGGATGGCGGTGTAGATATCACGCCTCTTCGCAACTTGATCCATCAAGTGATCGACGAAGAGAAGATCAGAAATTGCGGCAAAGAATTCTGCCTGTCTACATTTTCGCTGACAGATAAAAAAGAATTAACGCTCAGTGTGGCAGATATCGAAGATGGATTGTTGGAGGATTTCCTTCTTGCGAGCGCCTATCTCATTGGTTTTAAGAATGAGCCGCTCCACGGTAAGAAATATACGGACGGTGGAATTGCTAATAATGTACCGGTCAACTCTCTTCTGGAGCGTGGCTATGAGAATCTGATTGTTGTGAGGATTCACGGACCGGGATGGGAACAGCGGGTAAAATTCCCGGAGGACGGAACATTTTGTGAAGTATCGCCACGCGTGAAGCTTGGAAGTATCCTGGAATTTTCAGCGAAGCGAAGCAGACAGAACTTAACCATCGGTTATTATGATATGAAGCGTATGCTGTACGGTCTGGAAGGGCGGATCTATTATCTGGAGCAGACACATGAGGAGGAATACTACAGCAGACTGTTAGAACCGCTGAAAGAAATTGAAAAAGCAGAGATTGCATTTGTGCTTAAATTGTCGATTGGAAATTCAGATAAAGAACTTTATCTGGGGATGTTGGAAGCAACAGCAAAATTGCTTCGGATTCCAAAATATCGTATCTATACAGTTGACCAATTGTTGGAAATGGTATATAAAAAGTATATAACTTTAGAGGATCAGATGAATTTGCCGCGCTTTGTGCACGTGCTGATGGAATTGAAAGAAGGAAATGAGATGAATTTAAAAGGAAGACATTTTTTGACGCTTAAGGATTATACACCGGAAGAGATCTTATATCTTGTGGATCTGGCGGCGGAATTGAAGGAGAAGAAGAAAAAAGGAATTGCCATTGATCATTATCGTGGTATGAATGTGGCGCTTATTTTTGAAAAAACAAGTACAAGAACAAGGTGCTCTTTCGAGACAGCGGCTCACGATATGGGAATGGGAACTACATATCTTGCTCCAAGCGCTTCTCAGATCGGAAAGAAGGAAAGCATCAAGGATACTGCGCGTGTGCTCGGAAGAATGTTTGATGGTATTGAGTACCGTGGCTATGGTCAGGAGATTGTGGAAGAGCTGGCGAAGTATGCAGGAGTTCCGGTGTGGAACGGTCTGACCAATGAATACCATCCGACACAGATGCTGGCAGATCTCCTTACGATCCGTGAACATTTTGGCAGGATCAAGGGAATCCGTCTCGCGTACATGGGAGATGCCAGATATAACATGGGAAATTCCCTGATGATCGTCTGCGCGAAAATGGGAATGCATTTTACTGCATGTACGTCGAAAAATTATTTCCCGGATCAGGAGCTTGTGGCGCTCTGTGAAGAATATGCGAAGGAAAGCGGCGGAAGCATTACACTGACCGAAGATGTAGAAAGCGGAACGAAAGATGTAGATGTTATTTATACAGATGTCTGGGTGTCTATGGGAGAACCGGAAGAAATCTGGGCGGAGCGTATCAAAGAACTGCTTCCTTATAAGGTGACAAAAGAAGTGATGGATAATGCAGGTGAGTCGGCAATTTTCCTTCATTGTCTGCCTGCTTACCATGATCTGGAGACAGGTGTGGGAAGAGAGATCAAAGAGAAGTTCGGTCTGGAAGACATAGAGGTGACAGACGAAGTATTTGAATCTGAGAAATCAAAAGTCTTTGATGAGGCGGAAAACCGTATGCATACCATTAAGGCGGTTATGGTGGCAACACTTGGAGAACGGTAAGGTAGAAATAAATGAAGTCAGAGATTTTAAGATTGCTGAAGGAAAGTGGCGGTTATGTGTCGGGGCAGCAGTTGTGTGAACAGTTTCAAGTGTCCAGAACTGCGGTCTGGAAGGTTGTGGATCAGTTAAAAAAAGAAGGATATGAGATTGAGGCGGTGCCACGGAAGGGGTACCGCCTTGTGGAGAGCCCGGACGTGCTGTCCGAAGCAGAGCTGGAGAGTCTTCGGAGGACAAAGTGGGCGGGCAAATCCATTTTCGTTTTTAAGGAGACGGATTCCACCAATATTCAGGCCAAAGCAGGCGGAGAAAAAGGAGAGTCTCATGGTACCTTGTATGTGGCGGAAAGCCAGAGTGCAGGAAGAGGAAGACGGGGCAGAAGATGGGAGTCTCCGGCAGGAGAGAGCATTTACATGAGTCTTTTGCTGCGTCCGGAGTTTCCACCGGTAAAAGCTCCTATGCTTACGCTTGTTATGGCGCTTGCCGTGGCAAGGGCGCTTCGGGAACAGACCGGTGTCGATGTACAGATCAAATGGCCCAATGATCTTGTTGTACAGGGGCGGAAGATATGCGGGATTCTGACAGAGATGAGTACCGAGATGACGTGGATCAATTATGTAGTGATCGGAATTGGTATCAACGTCAATCAAAATGAATTTCCGGAAGAGCTGAAAGACTGTGCTTCTTCACTGAAAATGGAAACCGGCAGGAGGTTCCGGCGCTCGCACCTGATCACGGCAGTAATGGAGCATTTTGAAATGTATTATGAACAATTTTTGCAGGAGGGATCGCTTGCGGGACTTCGCAAGGAGTATAATGAGTTGTTAGTCAACAAGGACAGACAGGTGAAGATTCTGGAACCCGGCAATCATTATGAAGCGTATGCACTGGGAATCAATGATACGGGCGAGCTGATTGTGGAGAAGGAAGACGGAAGCGTGCAGAATATTTTCGCGGGGGAAGTGTCCGTGCGTGGAATTTACGGATATACATAATAAATGGAGGAACTGAATGTACGAAGAAAAGATTGTCCTTTGCGGGGCGAATTCATATGAAGAAAAATATTATCTCAACCCGGATTTCTCCGGATTGCCGGATCATATCAAAGACGAACTTAAGATCATGTGTGTCTTGTATGTCAATGATGTGGGCGGAATATTGACACTTGTATACGAGGAAAATGGAGAACTGTGTTTTGAAGTGACGTCGGAGGAATTTGATCCGATGTTTGACGAGATTGGAAGTCAGCTCAAGATCAAAGAGCTTCAGCGGGACAAACAGGATCTGCTGCAGTCACTTCAATTATACTATAAGGTGTTCTTCTTGGGAGAGGAGCTGTAGGAGAAAGATATGTTATTAGTCATAGATGTTGGAAATACCAATATAACACTTGGAATCTTTGACGGGGAAAAAGTATCCGGTACATTTCGTATGAAGTCAAAACAGCCACGCACTTCCGATGAATACGGAATTATGCTTCGTGAACTGGTGGAACGTCACGGAGTAGCCGGAAAAGATATCCAAGATGTGATTATCGCATCTGTAGTACCGGATGTGATGCATTCTCTTGGAAGTGCAATTATCAAATATTTCGGAGTAAAGCCAATGGTCGTTTCGGCGGGGATCAAAACAGGAATCCGCATCGTTACCGAGAATCCAAGACAGGTGGGTGCTGACCGTATTGTCGATGCGGTGGCTGCGTATACGTTATTTGGCGGACCTGTGATCGTAGTAGACTTCGGGACTGCCACCACTTACGATATCATCGGACCGGATGGAACCTTTGAAGCAGGCGTGATCGCTCCGGGAATCCGCACATCCGCACAGGCATTGTGGGGAGAGGCGGATATGCTTCCGGCGATAGAAATTAGAAAGCCAGCCTCAATCCTTGCAAAAGAGACCATTTCCAGCATGCAGGGAGGGCTTCTGTACGGACAGATCGGGCAGACCGAGTACATTGTAAAACGGTTAAAAGAAGAATCCGGTTACAAGGATGCCAAAGTAGTAGCCACCGGCGGACTTGGAAAAATGATCGTATCCGACACAGAAGTGATCGATGTGTATGATCCACAGCTCACATTAAAAGGACTTAGGATTATATTTGAGAAAAATAAAAAACGTTAAAAATTTAACTGGGGACGTAGCATTTTTGCAAAATGCTACGTCCCCAAGAGGTGTATCATGAACATAGGAAACTTGAAACTTGACAATCCATACATTCTTGCGCCGATGGCGGGAGTGACGGATCTTCCGTTCCGCCTGCTCTGTAAGGAACAGGGGGCAGGGCTTCTCTGTATGGAGATGATCAGTGCCAAAGCTCTGCTATATAAAAATAAAAATACGAAGGCGCTTCTGAAGATTCATCCAGAGGAGTATCCGGTTTCGCTGCAGCTCTTCGGTTCGGAGCCGGATGTGATCAGCGAGATCGCGAAAGAGATTGAGCCGCTTCCTTTTCAGGTGCTGGATATTAATATGGGATGCCCGGTGCCGAAAATTGTGAAAAATGGCGAAGGTTCTGCCCTTATGAATGATCCGAAACGGGTGTATGAGATTGTATCTAAGACAGCCAAGGCGACGAAGAAGCCGGTAACGGTAAAGATTCGTAAAGGATTTAATGATGAGTCAGTAAATGCGGTGGAAATTGCGAAGATCATTGAAGATGCAGGCGGTGCGGCAGTCGCTGTCCACGGGCGCACGAGAGAGCAGTATTATTCGGGAAAAGCAGACTGGGAGATTATCCGCAAGGTAAAAGAAGCGGTCTCGATTCCGGTGATTGGAAACGGAGATGTGACAAGCGGTGCACTTGCTGTGGAAATGCGGCAGGAGACGGGCTGTGACGGAGTGATGATTGGCAGAGGCGCGCAGGGGAATCCGTGGATCTTCGCAGAGCTTCTCGAATACGAGAAGACCGGAGTGCTTCCTAAGCGGCCGGATGCAAAGACCATTCGCGAGACAATGCTTCGTCATGCAAAGCTTCTGATGGAGTATAAAGGAGATTATATTGGTATCCGTGAAATGCGTAAGCATGTGGCATGGTATACAAAAGGAATAAAGGGGTCTTCCAAGCTGCGGGATGAGATTAATCGAGTAGAATCTTATGCAGAATTAGAAGAACTATTGTATGAAAAAATCAATTAATGCGCAGGTAATAAAAAAGCCTTGTTTTACATATAATGAAGCAGTGTGTAAGACAAGGCTTTTTCCGCGCAGATTCAGCAGCTAAAGTGGAAAAACAGGTTGACAGAGAGTGCCTTGTTATGTATAATAATGAAATTGTGAAAGTAGGTGTATTCGGCGTATTTTAGCGTCAGTATACACTGGCGCTACACGCTTCAGATAGAGAAAGAAAGTAGAAAAAAAGGAGCAGATAAGCAAATGGTAGCAAAGAAGAGATTACTTACTTATGCAGGATTAAAAGCACTGGAAGATGAACTTGAGAATCTGAAAGTTGTAAAAAGAAAAGAAGTAGCAGGCAAGATCAAAGAAGCCAGAGAGCAGGGAGACTTGTCAGAGAATGCAGAGTACGATGCAGCAAAAGATGAGCAGAGAGATATTGAAGCCAGAATCGAAGAACTGGAAGGAATCCTTAAAAACGCAGAAGTTGTTGTAGAGGATGAAGTTGATTTTGATAAGATCAATGTAGGATGTACAGTAAAAGTATTTGACATTACATTTGACGAAGAGATGGAATTCAAGATTGTCGGATCTACAGAGGCGAACAGTCTGGAAGGCAAAATTTCCAACGAGTCTCCGGTAGGACAGGCATTGATCGGTAAATCAGTTGGCGACGTAGTAGAGGTTGAGACGCAGGCCGGAGTAATGGAATATAAGGTGTTAGACATCAGCCGTTCTCAATAAGAAATGTATCTGAAAGGGAAAGGAGATAAAAATGGGCGAACAGCAGAAAAACGTACAGGAACAGGATGTTAATCAGTTGAGAAAGGTGCGCCGTGAGAAACTTGCGGATTTACAGAGCAACGGAAAAAATCCTTTCGAGATTACAAAATATGATGTAACCTGTCACGCACAGGACGTAAAAGATAATTATGAGGAAATGGAAGGAAAACACGTAAAGCTTGCAGGACGTGTCATGCAGAAACGTGTGATGGGAAAAGCTTCCTTCTGTAATATTCTTGATCAGAGCGGAAATATCCAGTCTTATGTTGCAAGAGACAGCATCGGAGAGGAAGAATATAAAGATTTCAAGAAACTGGATATCGGAGATATTGTCGGTCTGGAAGGCGAAGTATTCAAGACTAAGACCGGAGAGATCTCTATCCACGCATCTGCTGTAACACTTCTTTCCAAGAGTCTGCAGATTCTTCCTGAGAAATATCATGGACTGACCAATACAGATATGCGTTACCGTCAGAGATATGTAGATCTCATCATGAATATGGATGCGAGAAGTACATTTATCAAACGTTCTAAGATCTTAAGTTCTATCAGAAGATATCTGGACGGACAGGGATTTTTGGAGGTTGAGACTCCAATGCTGGTAAATAATGCCGGCGGAGCTGCAGCAAGACCGTTTGAGACACATTTTAATGCGTTAGGTGAAGACTTTAAGCTTCGTATTTCTCTCGAACTCTACCTCAAGAGACTGATCGTTGGAGGAATTGAGAAAGTATACGAGATTGGACGTGTATTCCGTAATGAAGGTCTGGATACCAGACATAACCCGGAATTTACACTGATGGAGCTTTATCAGGCATACACAGATTATAACGGAATGATGGATCTGACAGAGAACCTGTACCGCCATGTGGCGCAGGAGGTTCTTGGAACTACGACCATTACTTACAATGGAGTAGAAATGGATCTTGGCAAACCATTTGAAAGAATTACAATGGTAGATGCCGTTAAGAAATATGCAGGTGTTGACTGGAACGAAGTAACGACTTTGAAACAGGCAAGAGAGCTTGCGAAAGAGCACCATGTAGAATACGAGGAGAGACATAAGAAAGGCGATATCTTAAGTCTGTTCTTCGAAGAATTTGCAGAAGAACACTTGATTCAGCCTACATTTGTAACAGATCATCCGATCGAGATTTCTCCGCTTACAAAGAAGAAACCGGAGAATCCGGAGTATGTAGAGCGTTTCGAGTTCTTCATGAACGGATGGGAAATGGCAAATGCATATTCTGAGTTAAATGACCCGATCGATCAGAGAGAGCGTTTCAAAGCACAGGAGGAGCTTCTTGCACAGGGAGACGAAGAGGCGAACACAACAGACGAAGATTTCTTGAATGCACTTGAGATCGGTATGCCTCCGACAGGTGGTATCGGTTTTGGTATCGACAGAATGTGTATGCTTCTCTGTGACGAGGCAGCAATCCGTGACGTATTGCTCTTCCCGACAATGAAGACAATCGGCGCTGACGCGTCTAAGAAAGCAGCTCCGGCAGAAAAGAACGGTGCGCAGGTAACCTTCACGGCTTCTGCAAAGGACGCAGAGCCGGCTAAGGTTGAAATCGACTTCTCCAACGTAGAAGTGGAACCATTATTTAAAGATATGGTAGATTTTGAGACATTTAGCAAGTCAGATTTTCGAGCTGTCAAGGTAAAAGAATGTGAAGCAGTTCCGAAATCTAAGAAGCTTCTGAAGTTCGTATTAGACGACGGAAGTGGCGAAGATCGCGTGATCTTAAGCGGTATTCACGATTATTACGAGCCGGAAGAACTGGTTGGCAAGACATTACTTGCAATCACAAATCTTCCTCCACGTAAGATGATGGGAATCGATTCCTGCGGTATGATCATCTCTGCTACACACCTTGTAGAAGGAAGAGAAGGACTCAATGTTCTGATTCTTGATGATAAGATTCCGGCAGGAGCGAAGTTATACTAGAATAAAGAGAACACGATAAAAAAATAGGACTTCCCCTAAGAGGTTGTCCTATTTTTTTATATACATTTCTTTGATGCATTTATTATTTTGCTTTTCCAATCAATAACATTTTTAATTGATAATTTTTCTTGTGCTTTTATGAATGTTGAAATATATGTGTAGTCAATGCTATCATTTGAGTCTACAGGAAGACTTATTTCCATATTTTTTAATACATTTTCATTAAAAGAGGATTGCCCCCATGCAAAATTTTGAAATGCTTTTTTCATTACCGTAAGAAGATAGCAGGCAAGTTCTGGATTTAATTCACAGTCACGATAAGACATAATTTTTATTTTATCACCAGTAAAGTAAGGCTTTTCTTGGTAAAATATAGTTGCTGTATCTTGTCCAAATGAAATTGTTTTAGCAGGATTAAGATAACATTCATCCTGCGTTATATATCCTCGAATACCATTGTTTAAACTGCTTCTTACAACGTATGGATATTCGCCACCAAATGTTACTGTGTTAGCATTAAAACGCTTTTGGGGACTTGAAATATCAAATAGCCTTTCTTCACCTTCACCAAGTTTATAAACTTTATATTTTACATTATTATCTTGAAATTGCTTGAGAGTGTCTTTCTCAGCTGAATTTAATTCATAGTTATCTAATCCGCTTATTGACAAATAAGCGGAAAGTTCGCGTATACAAGTTTCCATAAAATCAAAATCAATAATATCTTGTGCTATTATAGGCAATGATACTTCCATATTTAAAATATCAACGCTAGTCATTTTAGTAGAATAATCATAAATTCCAACTGTTTTTTTCTTTAATAATGTAATTAAATATAAAAAGGAATACCTATTCCACTTTTCGGAATATGGGTACATTCCTTGTACGTGAGGATGTCCAATAAAATCGCCTTCTTGGTAAAAAAAGTATCTGGACTTTTAGTACCTGTATCACTGAATGTAATGATATTCCTTTCAGTTGGAGGTAGATTAGAATATCCCGCTCTTCCATGATTTTCGGATGTATTGGTTACAACTGGATTTTTACCTCCAAGGACAAAAAGTTTTGAATTTGTTAACTTGTATGCTTTTGTAGGATGGATGTCAAATAGTTTCTTGATAGTAAATGATTGATATGATGTCATTGATTATTCTCCTCTCTCAATATGCAGTCTACTTTCCAATTTAGAAATTCTTTTACTGTGTTTTTAAAATCAACTTGTGAAGGAAAGTCAGCATTGGGTTTATGTTGTGTCAAAGTCCAATCGTCTCCATTTAAAGAAATTGTATCTTCAATATATTCTTCTTCTGAAAAATATTTAAGATACGATTTTCCATAAAGAACGAGATTTACAATTTCATTATATCTTTCGCTTGCGTGGTCGGTATTTCGTAGATTAACTTCTTGGCTTGATTTCTTCTTGTTTTGTCTTGTATAGCCATCATTTGAAAAATCTATAAATTTAACAAGTTGTTTTGTGTCATGTGGAACACCAATATTAAATACATATATTGCGGTTTGTACACCAGCTTTTCCGTGAAAAATATCTGACATATGGATGCTTGCAACAAGCGTATTGTTTTCTAATATATTTTTTGTATAAGGTAATCCATTTCCGCTTCCTGCATTTTCTTGAATATGGAAATTCTTACGAACTGAAGTATCTGATGGCTGATGAATTACGAATACGTGGAACAGTTCATGACATCCGAAGTTTTTAAATCGGTCATGAAATACCGGGAACTTCATAGCGTAGGTGACTCCGCCAACGGTGTAGATGATCCCACCGACTAACAGCCAGGCGAATGCTGCACCCGGCAGGTTATGAAGGATCTGCGGCAGTGCGAGTACGCACACCCAACCCATTCCAATGTAAATAAGGGAAGAGAACCATTTCGGGTAGGTGATCCAACAGGCTTTTAAGATCAGTCCGACAAGTGCGATGTCCCAGACTAATGCAAGCAGTCGGCTTCCGGTTTTCCCGCTGATTGCAATAATATATACCGGTGTGTAAGAGCCGGCGATCAGGATGAAGATCATCATATGGTCAATCTTGCGGAGAATTCTGTTTGCTCGTTCTGATACATCAAAAGAATGATATATAGTGCTGGCACCATATAATAAAATCATACTGATCATAAATACACTTAAACTTACTAATTTGATAAAGGAAGCACCGAACATGGCTGCATGAATCAGGAGTGGCGGCGTTGCGAAAATCGCTGCTACAAATCCGATTAGGTGAGTCAGAGCACTTCCGGGATCTTTTGGACGGAAACGGAAAACCGTTACCGGAGTATATGTTTTTGTATAAGTTAAATCTGTCATAAACAGCACCTACACATAACGGTAAGTAGTTTTCAATGCTATATATTACGCATATAATAGTTTGTTTATGCAAAAAAGTCAAGAGAATAATAAATTTTTAAAACGCCGGATATGTTGTTGCCAGTGTTTTATATTGTGTATAAAAAACGAAAAAGAATTGTAAAAGGTTTGTAAAAAATGTCGAAAACAAGAAGTTAGTGTCAAAAAATGTTGACACTTTTACTGATAAAATCAATAGTATTTATAATTAAGCTCAATACAAAATAAGGCAGAGCTTAATGGAAAGGAGAACTATATATAAAAATGGGAACGAAGAAAAACATAGAAGAATATGTGATTTCACATACCAAACAGTTAATCCTGGACATTAGAAAAACAAATCTGCATGCCTGTACAACTGCGGAAATCGGAAGTCAATTACATTTGAGCAGAAATCTGGTCAGTCAGTATTTGAATGAGTTGGTGAAAGAAAAAGTACTGATCAAGATATCATCAAGACCAGTATATTTTCTACATAAAGAAAGTGTTGGCAGAAAACTGAATCTGAATATATCAGAATTAGAGTCTTTAAATGGGGCAGAGTTTTTAGAGTTATTGAAAAAAGAAGGAAAATCTTCGATTTTCGGACAGATGATAGGATATAATACATCCCTTGCATATTGTATAGAACAATGTGAAGCGGCAATTAAGTATCCGAGAGCCGGTTTACCTATTTTGCTTGTGGGAGAATCAGGAACCGGAAAAAATTTCCTGGCAAAACTACTGTATCAATACGGGGAAGAAGAAGGGGTTTTTGGCAGCGATTCTACATTTGCTGTATTAGAATGCGGAGAAGTAGAAAAAACATTAGAAGGCGGTATGAAAGAAATTTTCGGATATAATATTTCGAAAAATGGAAAAAGAGTATTTGTTCCGGGCTTGCTAAATACTACACGAGAAGGTGTGTTGTTTTTAAATAATGTTTCTTTGCTGGGCAGCAAATGCCAGGAGAAGTTGGCAGAATTCTTAGAAAATCGTAATTATTCAAGTGTTAATAATGAAACTGAAAAATATGGTTCTCATGCACACATAATTTTTTCGGTAACGCCGGAATTAAAGAATCAGATATCAAAAGAACTACTTGCGCAAATACCAGTATTGTGTAAAGTTAGCCCATTAAGAGAGCGGCGGCCGGAGGATAAGGAAAAACTAATAGTAAAATTTTTCCGCGATGAAGAAATCGCATTTCAGAGGGATATATATATTAGCAGATTGGTATTTCACAGCCTGCTGGATTATGAATTTGAAGAAAATATCTCCCAATTAAAGAATTGTATAAAAGTAACTTGTGCAAATGCGTTTTTTAATCAGGAAAATGAAACAAAAATCAGAATTCTTCCATATCATCTTCCGGAATATTTACTGGTCAGATCAAATTTAGAGTTATGGGAAAAAGATACTGAATTTATAGAAATAAAAACTTATGGACATTCAGAAACCGTAGATAAGATTCTTTTGTATTATGAAAAGATATTGTCTGAATATAAAAAATGGAAATCAGGCTTCTATGATTGTAAAGAATTTGTAAATCAAAGTACAACATATATGAATCAATATTATGACTATCTTATTTACGACAGGAAATATGACAATCGCAAAATTAAAGTATTAGAGCAGATTGTTCAGAAAATATTGACATTAACAGGAAATCAATATGGGATTTTTCTTCCTACACAATGTGGATATATCCTGACCAGAGGTATTTATATGCTGATGGGTATTGACTCAGATGTTGTGAAATGGGAAGAGCTGCATAAAAAAGAAATTGAAGATTGTTTGCAGGTATTGGAAAGTGAATATTCAGTAGAAATGCATATAGCAATGGAGATACAGAGACTGTTGGAAGGAGCTCTCGGGATACCGCAGAATAAGATGAGTATTGTATTTCTGCTGCTGAATATTAGATTTTTTAATCGAAATATACGTCAGAACCATACAATGTCAATTATTATGACGGTTGGGTATATGACCGCAGGGGCTATTGCGGATACAGTGAACAGATTATTAGGGAAACACCTGTATGATTCCATAGATATTCCGTTGGAATATAAAGAAGAATTGTTAGAGATATTAGGTGAAAGATTTGATAAGGAATATCTTTGTAAAAGAATTTGTCTGCTGACGGATTTGCCGAATAGTGAAAAGCTTGCAGAAGAATTGGCGTGCAGATATCAAATAGAAGTTGTTTATCTTAACCAGATATCGACAGAACTGGCGGTACAGATGGGTAAAATAATTCTTCAAGATAGAGAAATAAAAAGTTCTTTAAAGCAATTAAGTGAAACAAATGCGATAAAAGGAATGCTTTTTTCACAAGGGAAAAAACCTCCGGCAATATTATTTGCAAGTGAATCCGGGGAAATTGTAAATCAGAGAATTATCGGGATGTTTGAAGAGAGCATTTTAAGGAAAAAGCAATTTCAATTTATTCCATATAGTGCAGATATGCTGAGTGAATCCGGGTGGCAGGAAATAAAGAATCATTATGATGTTTTGTTTTTATTAGGTACACAAAATCCGGGAATAGAAGATGTTTCATTCATTGCATTGGAGAATATTATTTCATTTCAGGATCTTGGAGAAATGAATAAAATTATTAGAAAATACCTTACGGAAGAAGATGTGGAACAGTTTAACGAAGAATTAGTGAAAAATTTTACACTTCAAAACGTAGTCAGCCAACTGACAATTTTAGATGCGACAACTTTAATGGATTATTTGGAGCAGGCATTGAAATATTTACAGGCTGAATTGGGCTATCATTTAAAAGTAAGTACCAATATAGGTATCAGTATACATCTGGCCTGCATGGTGGAACGTCTGGTAACAAAAAGTGAAATAGAAAAAAATGCAAGAAGTGAGCAGTTTGAAAAAGAACATCCGGGATTTATAAAAGGTGTGGAGAAATCATTTTATGAGTTAATGAAACATTATCATATCCGGATACCGGTTAGCGAAATATTATACATTTATGATTATATAAAAAATGAAAATCAGGAAATGGTAGTGTCAAGTAAGTTATGAAAAAACAGAGCCAACAAAATAGGCTCAATTGA
>OIYW01001012.1_pt1 | contig 21300 bp, 16 predicted proteins | sample 1588351 | NCBI WGS metagenome assembly OIYW01 (sample SAMN03283268) | human gut metagenome | biome: human-associated habitat; material: feces | host: Homo sapiens | place: USA | collected 2013 | reverse complement strand
AACAATTACTTATTTAATATTTTTAACATCTGAGCCATTGGGCTCTTTTTTTATGTCTAAAATTCCTGTAATCTTATTTTTCTCGTGTTACAAGAATGGGTGACAAAAACGGTGGATTTCGCAAGCTTCATGCTCAACCAAGCTCCTTAATATCTCCGACCTTCAACTCAGCTATATCACGAATGTCGGCGCAGGACAGGGGATTCTCAAGGTCGGCAGTTCTCTTGTGCCGTTTGTCAACAAGTTTCCCTGCAATACCGAGCTTTACAAGCTGATGACGACTAAGTTTGGAGGGGGATAAAATGCAGAAATTGCGGTGTTCGTGTCGTATCGTGAGAGGTTAGCAAAAATAATCATGTTAATTGGTGCGAAAATTAAAGGAAATATCATTGATTTTTACACGAACATCTGCTATACTATGGTCAGTACCTTTAAGGAGGACTGCTTATGTATAGAAAGATTATGGGCTTCTTGGAAGCGTGGAAAGATAGCGTTCACCGCAAGCCCCTTATTTTACAGGGTGCGAGACAGGTCGGAAAGACCTATTCCATTCTGGAGTTCGGGCGTACTCACTATGAAAATGTGGCATACTTCAACTTTGAAACCAATCCAAAGCTGAACGAAACCTTTGAGGAAAACATCAGCCCCGATTATCTCATACCGATTTTATCTCATATCGCAGGTCAGACCATTGTAACAGAAAAAACTCTGATAGTCTTTGATGAGGTGCAGCTCTGCGAAAGGGCGTTGACTTCGCTCAAATACTTTTGCGAGAACGCTCCGGATTATCACATCATCGTCGCAGGCAGCTTGCTCGGTGTTGCGGTCAACAGAGCAAAATTCTCTTTTCCCGTAGGAAAGGTCGATATGAAAACGCTTTATCCTATGGATATGGAGGAATTTATGTTGGCTCTCGGTGAGGACGATTTGGTAGAGCAGATTAAAAAGTGCTTCCAAACCGATACGCCCCTGCCGTCTGCCTTACACGATGCCGCAATGCAGCTTTATCGTCAGTATCTTGTGGTCGGCGGTATGCCGGAGTGCGTGATGCAGTTTGCCGAAACAAAGGATTATATCCTTGTCCGCCATACGCAGGACACGATACTTGCAAGCTATCTCAATGATATGAGCAAGTATAACAACTTGAATGAAATCAAGAAAACCAGACTTGCATACGACAATATAACCGTTCAGCTTTCCAAGAAGAATACCCGTTTCCAATATAAGCTGATTAAGAAAGGCGGACGGGCTTCCGAATTTGAAAATGCAATCGAATGGCTTTGCCTGTCCGGTATCGTGTCACAGGTCTACAAGGTCGAGCAAATCAAAAAACCGCTTGAAAACTACCGTGATATTGATGCGTTCAAGATTTATGTGTCCGACTTAGGATTGCTTTGTGCCAAGAAGGATTTAGCCGCCAATGACATTCTCTATATGGTCGAGGAAATTAACGACTTCAAGGGCGGTATGGCGGAAAACTATGTCAATGTGCAGCTCTCCATTAACGGCTACCACACCTATTATTGGGAGTCCGAGCGTGGAGCTGAAATTGATTTTATCATTCAGCGTGACGGTCAGCTTATTCCTATTGAGGTCAAGTCTGCCGACAACACCAGAGCAAAGAGCTTGAAGGTCTATATGGACACCTACAAGCCCGCTTATGCAATCAAGCTCTCTGCCAAAAACTTCGGCTTTGAGGATAACAAAAAAACCGTTCCTCTCTATGCCGCATTTTGTATCTGAAATCAATATGCCAACAGTAACGCTCACGGAAAATGTGGGCGTTATTTTTTTCTAGTCTTTTTTATGCCTAAAATCTCTGTGAACTTAGAAAAAGGTGGTAAGAGCAGTTTGTTGTTTAAAATAAAAATGCTATGACTGGTTGTTAGAGGGTAAATTAGAATTTATTCCGATCACGGAGGTAAAGGTTTTTGTATCATTATCAAATTTCATTTCTAAATTTCCATTGTATTTTTCAACTACTCGTTTAATACTTCTAGTGCCAATTCCGTGCATACCGGATGTGCTTTTAGAAGATACGAGAGTTCCATCAATGTATTTAGGTTTTTTATTGCAAGAATTTGAAATTTTAATGATTACAAAATTGGAATTTCTTGTACTAATAGAAAAATCAATAAATTTTTCATTTGTCATTAACGCTGACTCAACTGCATTTTCTAAAAGGTTGTCAAGTAAGGCAGTTATATCATGTTCTTTAATAAAATCAATATTTGCGTTTTTTATACTGATTGTAAAGTTGATGTTATTTTTCTTGCATATCTCATAATGCCTATGAGTAATTAAATTGACTGTAGGGTTATTACAGTAGTCAATAGGATTCATAATATTAAAATCATTAACAATTTCAGAAATATATTGAGCTATATTTGAATCCTTATCTTCTGATAATTGTTTAATTGTATTTAAGTGCTTAGTTATGTCGTGAATCAACACTTTTGAATTTTCATTCTGTTCGCTTAACAGCTTATAGTAATCTATCGTATCCTTTTCTTGCTGCTTATCTAAAAGTATTTGTGTGTATTTATGATTAACTTTTATTGTTAGTTCGTTTATATAGAAAACAATAATATTAGAAAACAATAGAAGTAGGTTTCCTATAACTAAAGATAATTTAAAATTATCATTTACTGAATAGATAATACAAAGATATACAGTAGTGTGCATTAAAATAATAGAAGCGATTGGCAGAATGCAAAGAATAAGAGCAAATTTAGAATTCGTTTCCATGCTTTCTTTTTGTGATATTTTTATAATTAAATTTATTGATAAGAAATAAAGCAATTTACAAATTGTAGCTTGAATAATTAATACAAAATCATCATTATAGCTTTCAAATAAATCTATCCTGAAAATGATTGAAGAAAAATAAAATACCATTAATTCAGTGACGATCATAAGAAATAAAAGAATTAAGTTGTTAAATAAAGCGGATTTTAATTTTGTATTATAACATAATATTGAAATTAGAAAATTACAGAAAAAGAATCCCAAAAGATTTATAATGGGGATTTCACAAAAATGAAGTATGTATAAAATAATAAAATTTCCTAGTGCAAATAAAAATATGAATTTTTTAGCAATTTTTCTTTTGAATTTAAAATCAAAATAATAAAGAGATATTAGAGATTCGATAAAATATACCACAGCATAACATATATTTGAAGTCATATTGTACCTCCCATATATTCATAAAAAGCTTTTTTGAATGATGCATAGAAACTACGGGATATAGGTACTGTTGCTTTTTTAGAATTAAATGATAATGTGATTTCATTTTTATTAAAGTCTGTTACATTCTTTAAATTAACTATGTAACTATAGTGTGATTGGGCAAAATACTCGTATTTGGATAACTGCTTTTTCCAATAATCAAACTTTTTATTTGAAATGAACTCTTGCGTTTTTGTAACTAGTTTAGTTTTGCGATTTTCTATAGTTAAATACAAGATGTCAATTGTAAATATATTGTGACATTCATCAAAATAGTCTAAGATAATTTTTTCTGTGCTTTGTTTATACAGATTTAAAGCAATCTCCATGCTCCTAAAAAATCTATTTTCGTCAATGGGTTTAGATAAAAATCTAAAAACCTTTAAATCCATTGCATCATCAAGATATCCTTGAAAAGATGTAACTATAAAGACAATAATATTCGGATTTAGTGTTTGAAGATGTTTTGTAACAGAAAGTCCATTAACACCGGGCATTTCTATATCAATAAACGCAAAATCAGTTTTAATTTGTTTATCCAATATAGAATCCCCATTTGAAAAGCAGGTAATATCAAAATTATAGGTTGACTGTTTTGATAATTTAAGGAGAAAATTTTTGATTTGCTGAACGATTTTCAAATCATCATCACATATCAGTACATTCATAGAGCTATACCTCCTTAATTAGGATTATAACTCAAAAAAAAGAATTTGTCATCTGGTTTATTCCTGTTCAGTTAAAACTCTATATATTATTTTTGATATCAGGCTCAATGATTTATCATTGCAAAAATTTGTTTGTCAACAATATTTTTAGGAATGTTATTACTTTTTTAAACTACTTAATAAGAGATAGTCAGGTGTGATATTTAATGCATTGCAGATTTTAGCAAATGTTTCAATACCTAGTACAGAGTAACCGTTTTCAATATTTGATATGTGATAATTTTAGATAACCGAATTTTTACCTAAAAACCCACTATTTTTACCTGTTTAAAATCAAATATTCTAAAAAATGCTATCCTTTCTTTAAGGCGTTATGCCAAGAAAAAGGATAGCATTTTTGATTTGTATTGAATTTTATGTTCTAGCCGTATTTGCGTTAATTCCATTATGATACTTTGGCTTTGTGTTGCAGAAATTTGAAACTTTTATTATCGAAAAATTTAAATAAGGTTTAAAGCTGCTTCCCTAAATAAGAATTATAGAGTGCAATTTTTGTCGGATTTATTACCATTTTTGCAAAAATCAACATTCGCAAATATTTTTTTGATAAATTTATAATAAGAAGGTTGATTACAACGAAAAACAAAAATTCATTATCAAGTAAAATTAAGGACGGAGTAAAAAATGCACTAATGCAACAGCACATACAAAAGCTGCACTAAATTATGCAAATACGTACAGTCCAGGTCTAGGATTATATCAGGTAACTGGAAAATCAAGTGTTGTATTTCTTGGATAATAATTAAATAGCAACATCATTTCCTATATACTTTTAACATGTTATCCGTAAATTTTGACATAGTTGTATCAATAAACTTTTGTTTAAAGTAAATTATTATTATACAGAGGAGTAAGCTGATGAAAAAATTTGTAAGTATTTTATTGGCAGTCGTATTAATATTTTCTGTTTTAACCTGCGTCGGATGTGAAGCAGACAAAAAAGAGGAGAATACAATTACTTATTATCATTATGAGCCGTATGTATCACCAGTTTCTATTTTAATATATCAATATAATGAAAAATGTAAGAATGTTCAAAATAGAATCAATATTGTTGAGTTTGATAATATTGAAAAAATGACAAGTCAACTTACAACTGAGCTTATGGCAGGGAAAGGTCCTGATATTATTACATCTGGTGAATTATCTCTATTATCATTATCAACAGAAAAACTTATTAAACAGGGTGTATTTGCAAATATTGACGATATTATTTCTAATAGCGAAGACAAGGATAAATTGAAATTATCCGATTATAATTCTAATATTCTTGATGCGGGTGTTTACGATGGAAAAAGATATTTTATTCCTGTAACATTTGAGCCTCAGATTTTACTCTCCTCATCAAGCAAATTATCAAAATATTTAGACAACGAACAACCGGATTTAACATACGGTAACATCAAAGAATTGAGCGGAAATATTAATAATGATGATAATAATCAAGCTCTGTTTTCCGGCGTTGAGGATTATAAAAATGTTTTTCTTAATTTAATAGATGAAAATGTTGACTTCTATTCTCAAAAATATGATTTCGATAGCGATGACTTTAGAAAGTCTGTCACCTCACTAAAAGAACTATACAGCAGTAATGAGAGAAATGAAGATAACATAGTGCCAATGTTATCATCGAACGGTCAGATTGAATTATTTGCGTTATATGATGAAATTGCAGACATTGAAAATGATAATGACGAGCCTATAATTTTGAATACACCGAATAAAGACGGTGAGTCCACGGGTGTTATAACCGATGCAATTTTTATTAGCAATAATTCCGACAACAAAGAAAAAGCTCTTGAGTTTATTGAGTATGCGTTATCGGAAAACGTGCAGAGTGCTTTTTGCGGAGCGAATATAGAGGAATATCTACCGACAACCTCTTACGGAAGTGGCTGGGAATATCCCGTCAACAATGAATCTTACAGTAAATTATTTGATAAAGCAAAAGAGGTAAAGTATATTAATAACACTGCAAATATTTCAGAAGCTAATTTTATGTATGCAAAGGATTACGTTGATAACATAAAAAGCTATAGACTTTATGGATTGTATAATTATTATAACACAGAGGTTATAGGTGATATTGTAGATAAATTTTTATCCGATGAAATAGATGAAAATAAATTTCTTAAAGAGCTTAAATCAAGAACTGAAATTTATTTAGATGAATAGTGTTATGCAAAAATTAGGGATATTGCAGGTACGGATCGACAAGGTACTAGTGCATACGGTCTTGTAAAGGTAATTGAACATTTTGGTTTTCAGCAAAAAGTTGTTGAAGCGGATAAAAGTGTGTTAACTAATAAATTGCCTTTGCCTGCAATTGCACACGTGATAATTGACGATTCCTTATTGCATTATGTGGTTATAACTAAAGTTAAGGATGATACTGTAGTAGTTTTTGACCCTGCAAAGGGAATTGCAAAGGGTTTATATGTTACTTTCAATTATTAATGAAGTGAATTTAACTCAGTGCATATTAATTTCGCTACTTATCCGTATGAATTAACTGTTTTTTCTTGATTAAGTTTGAGGTGAAATATCAGTTGTATATTAAATTGACATCAATATTTTTATTGCTGGCAATATTATTATGTTTTGCATCCTGTTCAAAGAATAATGAAGACGGTCAAAAATTAAAATATTATACCATAAACAATGAAGATTCGCTTTGTGTAGAATTGATACAAAAATATAATAATTATTGTCTTAAAAACCTTGATGAGTCATATCAAATTGAAATTGTGGAATTTGATTCGGAAGATACTATGCTTACAAAAATATCAACGGAGATAATGGCGGGGAAAGGACCCGACATAATTTCATTGAATCAAAAATTACCTTTTGAAAAGCTGATTGATAACGGTTCATTTGCGGATATAGATGAGCTTGCGGAATTATACAAATCCGATATAGATTTTGATGACTATAATTCAACAATAATGGATTGCGGAATTTACAATGGAAAGCGATATATTATACCTATAGCTTATTGCCCCAATATACTTATAACAACTCAGGAAATATTAGATAAATATAATCTGGAAAATACTAACTTTTCATTTAAAGAGTTAGAGATACGGTTATCTGACAAAGACCATAGTTATGCGCTTTTTGGAAATAAAGATGAAACATATAAGTTCTTTCTTTCCTATGTTAATGAATATGTGGATTTTTATAATAAAACTACAGAATTTTCAAGCGATGAATTTACCGAGAGCTTAGATTATATTGGAAAAATGATTAGGAATGATAATTCAAGAAAAGAAGGAACTACATGGGATATAATAGGTAATTATTTGTTTCGTACTTCACAATTATCTTTCGACGGTTCTATGATGAGTACGCTAAATTCTTATTTTTATATTTATAATAATAACAGCACGCCGGTTATTATTCCAAACTACAATAAAAAGGCGAATGCAGTATCAGCATTTGTTCAATGTGGTATTGCATTGAATAATAATTCAAATAACAAAGAAAAAGCATTGGCTTTTATTCAATATGTTTTAAGTTATGATATTCAAAAATTATGGAGTGAAAGCAGCTCATCATCATCAATAGTGGTAAGGGCACTGCCTGTAAATAAAGCTGCTTTTGAATATGTAATTGACCATACGTCAAAACGTGTATATGATATTAATGATGATGGAGAGTATGAGAAATCTGAGGAAGAATATTCAGATGAAATAAAAACTAAGTTTTTTAATGAATATTTAGATATGATTAACAGTATAAGCAGTTGTACTTTATATGATTATCTGGAATTTGAAAATACTTATTACAACTCCTCGGTTATCGGAGATATTGTGAACGATTACTTAAACGGGGATATTTCAAAGGAAAAGTTTATACGTCAGCTCACAGCGGCAACGGAAATTTATTTAACAGAATGAAGCTGATAAGTAATCATTAACCTCTAAATTACCTATACTTGCTATTGCTCATGTAGTAATTGACGATTCCTTATTGCATTATGTAGTTATAAGTAAAGTTAAGGGTGATACTATAGTAGTTTTTGACCCTGCAAAAGGAATTGCAAAGGATTTATATGTTACTTTCAATTATTAATGAAGTGAATTTAACTCAGTGCATATTAATTTCGCTACTTATCCGTATAAATTAACAAGTAGAGCGTTATTGTTGATTTAAATAATAAAAATTCAGATAGACTACAGATTAATAATTTAGAATTATGTTAAGATATATAATCACAAGGTGAATCATTATGAAAAATAAAATTGCGATAATTTTAACATTACAATTTATTATTACTGTGTTTGCTTTCAGCGGATGTGGTGAAAGCACAGCTTCAAGCAATTTCTCAAAGCTTACATATTGTGCATACAATGAGGATGCTATTTGCGATATTATTGAAAGGTACAATAAATATTGTACAAAGCATTACGATGAGTCCTATCAAATTGAAATCGTGGAATTTGAATCTCAGGAAGAAATGAAATTAAAAATGTCAACAGAAATTATGGCAGGTGAAGGACCTGATATTTTTTCTTTGAGTCAAAAGCTTCCATTTGAGAAATTAACAGATAGCAAAACTATTGCAGATGTAAACGAGCTTATAAGTGAATTTAGTTATGATATAGGAATAGATAACTGCGATTCAAAAATTATGGATGCAGGAGTGATTGACGGTAAAAGATATTTTATACCTTTGTTCTATTCACCTGATGTTTTTATAACTACAGAGGAAACACTTAATAAGTACAATTTAACATCATCTGAATTTTCTTTTAAAGCATTATCTGAGAAACTTTCAAAAAATAAAAAAGAATATTCTCTTTTTGGAAGTGCCGATGATAATATTGCCTTTTTTTATTCGTTTTTAGATCAATATATAGATTTTAACAGCGGAAATACAGAATTTAACAGCGATAAGTTTTCGGAAGATTTGGATTCTATCTATAGCTTGATTAAGAATGACACTACCGACGAAAATGTTAATTATTTTTTATATGAAAATATAAATAATGGTGCTTCTATTTTATATAAGGAAATGCCTGCTTTTAGTGGTATAGTAAGGACATATTCGTGTTTAAAATATTTAGGATCAACTCCTGTGTTTGTAAATAATTACAATATGGATGATGATTCAATTTCTGCCTCTACAGATGTTGGTATTGCCGTTAATGATAATTGTAAAAATAAAGAAAAATTACTGCCTTTCATTAAGTACTGTTTGTCCTGTGATGTGCAAAAAAATATGAGTGAAGAATGTATGTATTTGCCTGTAAACAGCGATGCTATGGAAAAATGCATTGATTCAATAGATGAAGTAATAGATTTTGAAGATATAATTGTTAGTGATAAAGAAAAAGCTATTGTTGAAACTGCTGAAAGTGCGGCGATAAGAGATTATAAATATATTATAAACAACATAACAAAATGTAACTTATATAGCTTTAATTGTTTATCGGATACTTATTTTAATTCTTCGGTAATCAGTGATATAGTTGATAAATATTTAAACGGGGATATTTCAAATGAAAAGTTTATTCGTCAACTTACAGCAGCAACTGAGATTTATTTGAAGGAATAGATTATGTTAAAATTTTATTATATGTAATAGAAAACTTACAGAAATTTTCTTGTGTATGAGAGATATAAGAGGGTAGTATGAAAAGAAATAAATGGAGGATGTTCGCGCATTACCATTGGTCGTTGCCTTAAAAATGGTACATATTATGTTGCATCAGTTTCAGGTAAATGTTCAAGTTATTCAAAGCATTTAAGCAAAGCTTACTCATCAGCTAAAAACTCAAAAATGTCAAATGGTCAGTACTATGATTGGCCTGATGGAAGTATACACGGATAAGGATAAAATATAATTATGTTCACACGCTTTTTATTTAAAACACATGAATCTATTAAAGTCATACTAGCTATACTTTTAAGTGTTATAATAATTACTTCATTTTCAAGTTGTGCAATAAAAAATAACAGCGAACAAAATCATCTTGTTTATTACACATTAAATGATAAAGACTCTCTGTCTTGGATTATAGAAAAACACAATAAATACTGCATAAACAGTAATAATCCGTCTTTCCAAATTGAGATAGTTAAATTTAATTCTGAACAAGAAATGTCAACGCAGATATCAACTGAAATTATGGCAGGAAGTGGACCTGATATTATTTCACTTAGTCAAAAATTGCCTTTTGAAAAATTAATTGAAAGCCGTTCATTAATGAATATTTATGATTTGCTAAAAGATGATAATTCTTCAAATGCAATAAATCTTGATGATTATAACGTTAACATACTCAACGCAGGAGTTTATAATAACGGTTTATATATTGTACCGCTGTTTTATGGAGTTGATGTATTGGTATCTACAGAAGAAAGATTGAAAAATTTCGATATCAAAGAAAATAACGGCTTTTCTTTGACATACAGTAATTTTTCAGATGTATTTGAAAATTTTTTTTTAAATGATGAAGGCTATTCATTTGTATCTAATGAGTTGTCGGATTTTTTGTGGTTTGATTATCCAATGCAACTCTTTTGCAGATTTTTAAACAGCTATGTTGATTTTGAAAATAAAGCTGTGTATTTTGATACCGATGAATTTAAAGATAATTTAGATGTAATGATGCAGATGTTGACGATTTCTCAAAAAAACAATACAAATGAATTGTTTGACGGATTGTATATAAATCGGTCATTTCCGTTGATGGCAGGAAGTTATTCTTATTATCAATCTATAAATGAAACACCTGTAGTCTTTCGTGGATTGACAAAAAGCAAAGATGTTAATTCCGCACACATACAGGTTGGATATGCAATTAATAATAATACGCAACTAAAGGAGCGAGCACTTGCGTTTATAAAATATACTCTTAGTGATGAAATTCAAGAAATTGGTGCAACAGCATCAGGAAGTTTGAGTTTTCCTGTGAATGTATCTGTTTACGATAATGCTAAGCTTGTTGCCGGCTCAAGAACGGATGATAACAATAAAATTATCGGGATTGACAACGATTTTATGAAAGCATACATTGACATTGCCGATAATGTAAACGCTTGCACTTTGTACCAAGATGTGTCACATTCATATTATAATGACAATGTTATCGGTGACATTGTTGACAATTATATAAATAAAGGTATATCAAAGGATAAGTTTATTCGTCAGCTTACATCGGCAACGGAAATTTATTTGACTGAGTAGGAATAAATTATGAGAAAATCTAAATTAACAAGAAAACAAAAAGAACATATAGCAGCATACCTGTTTATATTGCCGTCTTTTTTAGGCATAGCGGTGTTTTATATTGTGCCGTACATAATTTGTTTTACCAAAAGCCTGTATGTCGGCGATACTTTTGTGGGCATAGAAAATTACATACAGCTTTTTCAAAACAACACATTTTTGCTTGCACTTAAAAACACGGGCATATTTACAGTTACGGCGATACCGTTGTTAATGGTGATTTCGTTTTTGATAGCGTTGTTTCTTAATTCTTTTAATAAAATATCTTCCTTTTTCAGAAGTGCATTGCTTATTCCTGTTGTAGTCCCGATTGCATCTCTGATTTGCGTGTGGCAATTGGTTTTTGATGATTACGGTGCAATCAACGGATTACTTAATTCACTTGGATTTAATACTGTTGAATTTTTTAATTCGGAATGGTCTATGGTGATGATCGTTTTTATTTATGTGTGGAAGTACTGCGGATTTTGTGTGATTCTTTTTACGGCAGGCATTGCCAATGTTTCGCAATCTCTCTACGAAAGCGCAAGGCTTGACGGTGCAAAAGCTCATCAGCTTGTAACTAAAATTACTATACCTATGATTGCTCCAACTACATTTTTTGTTTTTCTGATGGAGCTTATTTATTCATTTAAAATTTTCCGTGAGGTATTTGCTTTGTTTGGCGATTATCCAAACACCAATGTGTATTTTTTGCAGAATTTCATCAACAACAATTATTACAATCTTAACTATCCAAGATTGTCGGCGGCATCAATTGTCTTATCGCTGTTTATAATTATTGTGCTGTTTATTTTCTTCTGCTTTGAAAGGAAACACAGCTATTCGTGAGAGGTTTGTTATGAAAGATACGGTTATGAAAATACTAAAATATATTTTGCTGATTGCTGTAACTGTGCTGTTTTTGTTTCCTGTCATTTATATGCTTGCTTGTTCATTTATGACAGGTTCACAGGTAAGCGAGATGCTCAATTTTTCTGACGGAAAATATAAAGAACTCAATATGATTCCGAATATGGCAACTTTGGAGCAGTTTTATCAGACTCTTTTCAGAAAACCCGAATATTTGTTGAAGTTCTGGAATTCGGTTGTTTGTACTTTTCCGACAGTAATCGGTCAGGTTGCAGTATCATCATTGGCGGCTTTTGCTTTTGCAAAATTGAAATTCCCGTTCAGGGACAAGCTGTTTTTCATATACATAATTTTGCTCATTTTGCCGTTGCAGGTAACACTTGTTCCTGATTATATGATTCTTGAAAATATGAATTTGCTGAATAATTTTCTTGCGGTAATTTTACCCGGAACTTTTTCTGCATTCGGAATTTGTCTTTTGAGGCAAAGTATAAAATACATTCCCGATTCCGCAATTGAGGCGGCAAGAGTTGACGGTGCGTCATATTTGAAGATATTTACTAATATTATTCTTCCGCAGATTAAGGGCGGACTCATAACACTTGCGTTGCTCTGCTTTATTGATAATTGGAATGTAGTTGAACAACCGCTGATTTATTTTGATAATGAGGGTATGTATCCGCTTTCCGTAACGCTTACTGATGTCGGTAGTTCGGATTACGGCATAATATTTGCCTGCGGAGTTATATTTATGATTCCTGCATTGCTTATTTATCTTTACGGACACAGGGATATTGATTCACCGTTTGTCGGAACTGATAAGGGATAGGAGAGAGGCTTTTATGAAAAAAGATAAGCTAAAGAGCGTAGTGTTGAAATTTTCAATTGTATTTTTTATTGTGATTGCATTACTTACATATTTTTCAAAAACAATCAATAATATGCTTCTTCCAAAGGTCAAAGTGGTTTCGGTTCAAACAGGTGTAATTGACGATACCGCAGGTTCAAATGATATGAAAACACATTATCTTTTGCCTGTTTCATCGGTGGATGGGGCAGGTAATACGGGAATAGTATTTGTTATAAATAAAACCGAAAACGGTGATGCAACAGTTGAAGAGGTTTCGGTGGATATATGTAACAGTGACGAGCTGTATTGCGAGGTGACATCGGACTCACTTTTTGGCGACAGTCAAGTTGTATATAAAACAACCAAGAGTATAGAAAACGGTTCAAGTGTTTATATTGAGGAGGAAACAGTGTGAGCAAAAGAAAAATTGTTTCGTTTCTGTTACTGCTGTTGCTGACTGTGAGCGTTTTTATTGCGAATATTATAATTATTGAAAATGCAAAAGGGCAATTACCTGATGTTACTCAATTAACTTATGATAAAAATTCCGAAACTGCTCCAAAAACGGTTTCTGAACTTGAAAAGCTGTTTGAACGGATTACTGACAAAGGCATAGCTTTTTGTTCCGAGGGTAAAGAAACAAAAGTTAAGGAAGAAACCGTAACTACGGTACTTGTGAATGAAAACTGGTTTTCGGATTATAAGACCGAAATTAACGGCGAAAATATTTCGTCCAATAACATAGATAACAGAGATAAGGTTGCAATAATCGGAAGTTCTCTTGCTCTCAAACTGTTTTTTACAACAGATGCAGTCGGTAAAAAGATTTGCATTGACGGAAATCAATATACAATTTGCGGTGTGATATGCGAAAACGAAAGTTTAATAAATAAGTTTTCTGCTGATGACAAACAGAGAGTGTATGTTCCATATACAACATCCGAAAATTATGGTGACAGAACGGTTGATATGATTGTTTACGATAACTCGGTATATACGGGAGCAATTGTTGAGCAAATGGATTTGCCGCAGTATTATTCGGTTAATCTGAATGAGAAAAATCAAACGCTCTCGTCATTTGAACATATTTTATACCTTGCAATATTTATCGGATTTAGCATTATTGCATTGAAGTTGTGGTATAGGTTCAGTAGAAAATTTTTTGAGGAGATAAAAGAAAATCTCAAATTAAACTACTTTCTGAAATCGCTAAAAAATATTCCGCTAAAATATGTTGCACTTGTGCTTGTTTTTGCAGGAATACCTGCCGTGCTTTTGATTGCGTTTAATATTTGTGATTTCAGCATTTTTATCCCCTCAAAATATATACCGAATGATAACATTTTCGACATTTCAAATTACCTGAATGTGCTTGTCGATAATGCACAAACACTAAACTCACAAAGCCTAACAGGAAATCAAATGCTTGTAAATCTGTTCTCAAGAACATTTACAACGTCACTGTGGCTGACAATAATATTTTTGATTAGCTGGAATTTTGTTATATGTTACTTTTTGTTAGACTATAGAATTAAAACTAAAAAATAAAGTGAATTTAAAATTATAGTATTGGAGAATATAAGTATGATTAACCGAATAAATAAGATAAAAAGTAAAAATCCTAAACTAAGGAAAATTTTTAAAATGAAAAAATTATTAAGTGCGTTACTAATTGCTTTATTGTTGCCGACTATGATGTTGATGTCTGCATGTAATGACGCAAGCAAAACTTCAGATGATAAATTATCATTTGACTACACATCAAATTTTCAATATTATTACAGTAACTTGAACGGAATAAATTTTCCTGTGACAAAATCAGAAAAAGGGTACTATGTGTTTTTGCCTAATAATTACCTTTACTATATTGACCGTAAATCACAGGCGGCAACACCGCTATGTAACAAGCCTAATTGTTCGCATAACAGTGTTGATTGTAATGCATACTTTAATTTATTTGTAAATGCATCAGGAGAATCAGCTAATATTGTGCAATATTATGACGGTAATTTATATATTGTTGTAAAAGATGAAGATGCTATGGGTAATTTTCTCGGAAATATATTGTACAAAGTTACACCCGATGGATCAACAAGGGAAAAACTGATTGAATTTAAAGACGGCATTTCGCATTGGTTGATTCATAAAGGTTATTTTTATTTCTCACAGGATAAGTTTGCCGATGATATTGATTCGTCCTCAGTTTATGACAGCTTTTCGATAAAAAGATATAAAATAAATAACATTAAATCTAAGCCGGAGGAAATCTTTAACAGCAAAAATTACAGTGATAATCTTAGAGGTACTTTCCAATTTACCGCATATGATGACTATATTTATGTGCCGGTTCTTCCTATTTCAGAAGATGAAATTAAAAAGCAGGAAGAAAGCGGAAAGGTAACAGTTTCTACGTATCAGGAATTTTATTCGATTAATATCAATACGATAAAAATAAACCAAATTAGAAATGATGAAGGTGATGTTTGCTCGCCGTTTTTCTATAATGGACAGCTAACATATCTCATTGATAATTCGGATACTAACGGTAAGTTTAAATATTTTACAAGTGAACTCGACGGAAGCAATCCCAAACTTTTAACTGAAATGAATTACGGCGATAATTTGTTTGCAAATGAATCACAGCTGTATTTACAGAACTTTAGTGAAGATACAGATGAAAACGCAGCAACTGAAAGTGACGGAGATAATGTTAAGTCTCTTGACGCTTCATTTAATGAAAAAAGTTCGTTTTTAATACCTTTTGAATGTTCAGTGTTAAACATTCCCCAGGATTCAGATTGCTTCATATTTGTTCAACAGGTGGATAATATGAATTGCGAGATTTATTTTGTTGATAAGTCAAAAACAGAATCTCTGTCAGGACAAACAGTGGAATATAAAACATTATTAAGTTCCGTGAATGTCGAGGGTGAAAATAGTAACGCATTAAGCCAAATAGATGAGAATGAAAAAATTGATACTAATGATAATGAATTGAAAAATGTTTTTGAAAATACACAAAATAAGTTGTATAAGATTTCAACATCATATGACAAAACGCTTTCTGATGAAGTCAATAGTGGCTTTTCAGTAACTTTATCTTGGGCGGGTGACGGAGGTAATTATACTGCAAATTTTCAAATATTGAAATTTAAAACCGCAGCTAATGCCGAAAAATTTGTTAAAGAAAATCCTCTTTCTTTTGTAAATGGTCAATATGTAGCTTTTGTATCTGTTGATAAAATTCCCGTAGAAATTAAAGATATGTTAGTTTCTATTATAAGAAATGAACCTATTTCGCCAATTAACAGCACTGATTTTGGCGGAGAAATCTACTCATTTAATTAAGGTTGTAACAATATGAAATTGATTATGTTTGAGATTTACAAACTGTTCAGCAAAAAACTGCTTTTAATATGCCTTGTTTTGTTTTTTACTGCAAATTCAATATTCTTGGTTTACACTCAATCAAATAATCTTGAAGTAAAAACAGTACATACTAATTTATCTGATTATGAGAATATAATATCTAAATATTCAGATTATGTGCCGACTGAAGCACAACGACAACTTGAAAGCGAATTAAAAACAGTTGAAATCGCTCTTCAATTTGACAGAACGGCAGATAACAGCAACGGCGATGATCTAAAAAATCTTGGGCGAATTACTGAACAATATAAGGCGGAGAACCCGGAGGAATACAAAAAGGCGCGGGCGTTACATTATACAAAACAAGAGCTTCTTGATAAACAAACCTATCTTTCAAATTTGGTAAATCAATGCAAGTCTTTATTTGATTATAGCTCTTTTATAGGCGATATGGATGAGCGCGCGCAGATGCAGACAAAGTTCTCGGTTTTTGCGGAAGAAGGCTCGTTTTCATACAACAACATATTAAAAACCGCCGAGGATTTTAAAGATGTTAATAATACAAATCTTAAAATCGGAAACAATTTTGCCGTAGAAAATTCAACAACATTTGTTCTGACAGATTTGCTCGTATTTGCGCTTGTATTTTTAATGTGCATCTATATTTTTACATTGGAAAGGGACAAGGAATTATACGGGCTTATCAGAACCGCAAAATACGGACGTATGCCGCTTATTATTTCAAAATTATTCGTCCTTATCTTTTTTACGATTTTAATATGCGCAGTATATTATTCTTCAAATATTGCACTCTGCGGATTGTACAGCGGCTTCGGCAATATGACAAGGAATATTCAGTCCTGCGAGCTTTTTATGAATTGTAATTTAAATCTGCAAATTTGGCAATATCTTGTTTTGTGGGGTTTATCAAAAATAATCACGATGTGCGTGCTTGCCCTTTTTATCGCGTTTATATTTGTTTTAGTAAAAAATACGGGAATGGTTTTTGCCGTTACCGCATTTTGGGTTTTCATTGAAGGAGTTCTTTATCTTGCAATAGGAAGCAACTCTCCCCTAAATCAGCTTAAGTATATAAACTTTTTATACTTTTTAAGCGGAAATAATATTTTCGGAAATTATCTTAATATCAATATTTTTTCACATACTGTAAATATTACCCTGATTTACGTTATAGCTATGATATTGATCGCTATTGCTTCCGTAACGGTAATTTGCATGTCTTTTGTAAAATCCGCGCAAATAACGACAAACAATATATTTACGCCAATTCTTGAAAAATTCAGACGAAGGTTTTATAAAATTCAAGGCAGCGTTTCAATATTCAAAGGCGAATGTTTTAAGCACTACAAAGGCTCAATGGCAATAATAGCGATTATTCTGCTTGTTTTTGTCGCCTACGGTAATGCTACTGATGATATTTCGGTTGTATACAGTTCGGCTCAGGAAAGTGCATACAGCGCGTATATTGATAAGCTTGAGGGCGAGCTTACGCAGGAAAAAGAAGATTATTTGCGGCGACAGCAGGATTATTTTGACGGACTGAATGAAGAGCTTAACACCATTTCAACTGATATGTCCTTATCGGCTGAAGAAAAAGAAATAAGGATAACGGCTATAGATTCGATTTTGAAAACCAAGGGCGCCGCCTTTGAGGAGATTTCAAATCAAGCCTCGTACATAAAAGAGGTCGGAGAGCGTTATCATATTACTCCCATATTCATTAACTATATTGTTTATAAAAGACTTGCCCAAAATCCGTCAAGAGAATGGCAGTATTTTACCTTGCTTATGGCAGTAATAATATTTATATCGTCCGATATATTTGCATATGAGCATAAAAAGCATATGATTGATCTAATTCGCTGTACAAAAAAGGGCAAGCTGAGGCTTGTACTTTCAAAAGTAATGACACTTTCGCTTACCACGCTTATATCATATACTTTAATTTATTTGCCTTATTATATAAATTTTATAAAAACCTTCGGAACAGAGTCGTTAAACACTCCTGTTGTATTTATGCAGGACTTTGCAAATATTGGCAGTACAATTTCCGTAAACAGTATGATTTTTATTACGGCGGCAGTGCATATAGCGGAGGCTGTCTCGGTTATGACGGCGGTTGCTATGCTTTCTCAAGTATTAAAGAATAATATATTGTCTATGATTGTCGGGGCGGTGATAGTATTATTTCCGTGCCTGTTATGTATGAATTTGACCGATATAAGATTATACACAAGCTTTCAAAAAGGCAGTTGGATGTGGCTTGTCCCGAGTTTGATAGTATTATGCGTATTCCTGCTGATGATTTGTTTAACTATAATTGCATTTAACTTTTCTAATATTGAATTTAAAGCTATGAGAAGGTGTAAAAATGAGGCTTGAAATAAAAAATTTATGTAAAACATATAAAAAAGGTGTAGTTAAGGCACTTGATGATTTCAGTGTTACCTTAACGCCGGGCGTTTATGGCTTGCTCGGACCAAACGGCGCAGGCAAAAGCACCCTTATGAATATCATCACCGACAACCTGAACGCCGACAGCGGAGAAGTTCTCTATGACGGCGAGGAAATTAAAAAACTCGGCAAAGACTACAGAACAGTTCTCGGCTACATGCCACAGCAACAGGGCTTGTACGATGACTTTACGCTCAACCGATTTTTGTGGTATATGGCGGCTTTAAAAGGTCTGAAAAAGAAAGAGGCAAAACAAAAAAATTGCCTCGCTTCTTGAAACCGTCAATCTTAAAGAGTCGGCACATAAAAAATTGGGCTCATTCTCCGGTGGTATGAAGCAGAGAGCCTTAATTGCACAAGCCCTTTTAAATGATCCCGAAATCTTAATTCTCGACGAGCCGACAGCAGGGCTTGACCCGAAAGAGAGGATAAGAATCCGCAACTTTATAAGCGAAATTGCGGAGGATAAAATAGTATTGATTTCAACCCACGTTGTGTCGGACATTGAGTTTATTGCAAAGGAGATTATATTACTCAAAAGCGGTCAGCTTGTGTCGCATGATACCTGTACCAACCTTACAAAAGAAATTGAAAATAAGGTATTTGAAGTCGAAATTAATAAGGAAGAACTTAAATATTTTCAAGATAATTACCGTGTGTCAAATCTCTATCATAACGACGAAAAAATCATTGTAAGATTAGTCACAGATAATCCCCCTGAAAATCATAAACTGTCCTCACAATCCCCAACCCTAGAAGATTTGTATCTCTATATTTTTGAACAAGGAATGTGATATTAAAATTATTACCGACAAGTAATGGTGTTCTATGCTAATACTTGTCGGTATTTTTATGCCCTTTTTACATGAAATTGTAAGGATAAAACGGAATATAGATACAAAATAATCAGTTAACGCATAAAATAGCAATAAAATAGTTTGACTAATATATAATATTGTGTTAAAATTACGCGAGGAAGTTTGGTATGTTCAGTGGTAGCTTCTTTAGTAACAACTTCCTTATCGACATATTGGAGTAATAAATGGAGTAGTGAAAATGAAAGAAAGTGGTGTGGTGTGTAAAAAAAAGAAAGTATATCTACTTTCTCTTTTGCTTTTTTTGATTTCTTATTTGACTACAGTTGTTAATATGATTGTTAATATTATTACTGGTAGTTTTCATTTATACATTTTTAGTACTTTAAGCTTTATGTTGCCATGCTATAAATCTATTAAAACAACAGATGTGTTTGGTATCGTTTTAACAATATTGTTGTTTTTGATTAGTTTTCTGCTCATATTTTTTACCGTAAAATATGATGTGTTAAAATATGATCAAAGCAAAAGACCGTTGTGTTATACGAGCTTACTCTTGTGGTTTTTTATAACTCAAATATTGTCTTCGTGGATACTGGTTGATTCACATTTTCAAAATTATATTTATTTGTCTGTCGCCGAATTTTATGAAAGTGAAGAGTTACAGTACATGAACTCAATAATTATTTTTGGAATATATCAACTCATTATAGGCTTAAAACGATTGTATGATTCTAGAGAAGCATATGACGCAACCAATATTTCAATCGTTCCACCTTTTGAAAAGTATTTTACTGAAAAAACTATTTTTTGTTACACCGTTCCTAATTATATATTTTCCTGTATAGGAGTCTTATCAATTATATATATTAGGTATGTTTTTATCGACAGTTATGCAATTAGCTTTTGGATTTTTATTTTCTGTGTGCTTTTTAGTTTATGCCTTCTGCTTGCAACTTTAATAAAATATCGCCAGATTGTAAAATATAGAGGTGTCGAAATAATTGTAAGAAAGAATTTTAAAATATCTATTTTTCTGCAATTGAAATTAGTTTTTTTGATATTTTGCACATATTGTATAACGTTGTTGTTCGATTGATTTTTGATATTTGGTAGAATATTTTCTGTAAGGAGGCTCAAAAGAGCCTCCTTTGACCCAAAAAAAGCAACCGGTGGCTAACCTTCCTAAAAAACAAACACAATGTAGATCTTGTGGCAGACCAATAGGCAAGAAATATGCATGGCAATGTAAAAATCCTACATACTATTAATTTTATTTAATTTAATGTGAGGTTTATGGTTTAATGATTTTTAATATTTTTGGAGGCTTAGTTAAAAGTCTGGGTGTTTACAGACATAGTCCTCTGCTTTTAGCTGTATTTTTAATAATTCAACTTATCTGTATTATTGTTTCATGTATATTTGACAATATGTATTTTAAGTCTGTCATTTCTGAAACTTCTTTCACAAATAAGAGGTATAACAGAGTTAAACATTTTGTGTATGATACGATTCTTAATCTGTCAAACAGTATGTTTGTTCTTATGGTTGATGAAAAAACTAATATAGTTTCTCCTGCACTTTACACAAAGAAAAGCAATAAAATTTCTATGATAAACAGAAATGCTGAATATACTGTATTTGAGCATATTGATTTTTCTGAGAGTCATTGCCCAAACGAATACAAATTTATCAGAGCTTGTAAATTGCGGGATAAAAAGACAGGTGAGCAGGTTCTTTTTG
>OIYW01001010.1_pt1 | contig 21329 bp, 18 predicted proteins | sample 1588351 | NCBI WGS metagenome assembly OIYW01 (sample SAMN03283268) | human gut metagenome | biome: human-associated habitat; material: feces | host: Homo sapiens | place: USA | collected 2013 | reverse complement strand
CATGGCCGATGGCTGCGCCGCGGCTTGCGCCGGAGAAGCGGCCGTCGGTGATGAGCGCCACGCTGGAAGCCAGCTTCGGGTCGGCGCAGATGGCCTCGCCGGTGTAGAACATCTCGGGCATGCCGCTGCCGCGGGGGCCTTCGTAACGGATGAAGATGGCATCTCCGGGCTGGACCTGCTTGTTCAGAACGGCGCTGATGCACTCTTCCTCGCTGTCAAAGGGCTTTGCGCGCAGGGTGGCGTGGAACATGTTCTTGGGGCAGGCGGTGTGCTTGATGACACTGCCCTCCGGGGCCAGATTGCCCTTCAGGATAGCGATGCTGCCGTCGGTGCCCTTGGCGTTGTCAAAGCTGTGGATGATGTCCTCGCGGGTGACTTTGATGCCCAGACCCTTGGTCTTTTCCTGCAGGATCTCGTCGCAGTGCTCGTAGAAGCCGTTCTTCTTCAGGTCTTCCAGGTTTTCGCCCAGCGTCTTGCCGGTGACAGTCATCACGTCCAGATGCAGCATGGACTTGATCTCTTCCATCACGCGGGGCACGCCGCCTGCATAGTAGAAGTACTGTGCGGGCCAGTCGCCGGAGGGACGGATGTTCAGCAGATAGTGTGCGCCGCGGTGCATCCGGTCAAAGGTGTCGGCATCGATCTCAAAGCCGAACTCGTGTGCAATGGCGGGCAGATGCATGGTGGCATTGGTGGAGCCGGAGATGGCGGCGTGCACCATGATGGCGTTTTCAAAGCTCTTCATGGTAACGATGTCCTTGGCCTTGATGCCCTCGGCCACCAGCTTCATCACCTGAACGCCGGCATCATAGGCAGCCTGCTTCAGCTCCGGGGCGGTGGCCGGCATCAGGGCGGTGCCCGGCAGCATCAGGCCCAATGCCTCGGCCATAATCTGCATGGTAGAAGCGGTGCCCATAAAGGAGCAGGCACCGCAGCTGGGGCAGGCGTTGTGCTTGTAGTAGTCCAGCTGCTCGTTGGGGATGACGCCCGTCTTTTCCCATGCGTCGAACTTGCCAATCTGTTCCAGCGTCAGCAGGTCGTTGATGGCGCAGGCGGGGTCGTTGACCACGTACTTCTTGGGCAGGGTGTGGGCTTCCATCACGCCGCCGGTGACCACGATGGCGCTCATGTCCTTCAGGCGGCCAATGCTCATCAGCATGGCCGGCATGGACTTGTCGCAGCTGGCGATGAACACGCCGCCGTCGTACACGGTGGCGTTGGCCTGAGCCTCCACCAGATTCACGATGGCGTCGCGGTGGGGCAGCGAGTAGTTGATGCCGTCGTGGCCCTGTGCGATGCCGTCGCACATATCGGTTGCAAAATAGCGTGCAGCCTTGCCGCCGTGGGTGTTGACTGCCTGTACAGCCTCCTTCACGAACTGATCCAGATGGGCGCTGCCGGGGTGGCTGTCGCCAAAGGTGCTCTCCACCATGATCTGGGGCTTTGCAAGGTCGTCCACCTTCCAGCCCATGCCGATCTTCAGCGGATCGTTTTCCGGTGCCAGTTTACGCACTGCCTGAGAACGCAGTTCCATGATCATACCTCCAAAATGCTCTTTTTCTGCTTTGCAAATCGTCCTTTTGACTGTCGGACATCTTACATATTCATTTTAATCGACTCCCGCCTTGTTTGCAAGTTGTCGCAGTCAGAACCCACTTTATGACAATAACCAGCCCAGTTTTTCGTGCATACTGCTCTGAAATCTTGGATACATCATATAATCTAACCAGTTTTTCAACTTTTCTGTATCATTCGTCTAAAAAAGTCATCAGACGACTTCAGACATAAAAAGTCCCCGCTCAGACCTTGCGCTGTGCGGGGACGTAAAATGCGGCGGCGTCAGTTTTCCCATTCGCCGTCGTAAAGCTTTCGGATGCAGTTGCGGTTGAAGTTCAGGTGCATCACCATGGCAGACCGGGCACCAATGGGGTCATGCCGGGCAATGGCTTCGGTGATCATGCGGTGGGTCAGGATGGTCTCCTCCGTCAGCTTTTTGTGGGTGACGTTCACGAACATCATGACCGCCGTATCGATAATGGGGATCAGCTGCTCCACCACCATGTTCTTGCTGCTCTCTGCGATGCAGGTATGGAATGCGATGTCGTCCTCAATGTACAGATCACCGCTGTGGATCTTGCTCTCCACCCGGTCGCACAGGCGCTGGATGCGCTCGATGTCCTCGTCGGAAGCGTTTAAAGCGGCCATCTCCGCAATACCAGGTTCCAGCAGCAGACGCACATTGACAAGATCCAGCGCCAGTGCGTTCTTGTCCTGCACGCTGCGCAGGTTCAGTGGGTCCGAAAGGCCCTTGGCGGTCGTGACCACATAGGTGCCGGAGCCGCGCCGCACCTCCACGATGCCCTTGCTGGAAAGCAGCTTCACGGCTTCGCGCACCGTGCTGCGGCCCACACCGAACTTTTCGCCCAGCTCAAATTCATTGGGCAGCTTGGCTCCCGGCTCCAGCGGGGTATCCAGAATATAGTGGTAAATTTCGTCCTCCACCTGTTCGGCAAGGAGTTTGTTTTTCAGATGGGAAAATTCGCTCATGGGTGTTCCCTCCCCTGTTTTTTAATTTATTATAAGGCAGGGCAGCAGACAAAAGCAAGGGCTGTCCTCATTCACAGACAGCCCTTGCTTTTGGGTATTTTATTCGTTTGCGGCCTTTTCCAGCTCCGCTTCCTCTGCGGCGGCTTCGGCCTCCTCCTGCTTCTGGTACTCCAGGAAAGCCGACCACATGGGTTCGATGTCCTTGCCCTTCACCCGGCGGTCGAAGTAGTTGCGGGTGATGTCCACCACAGTGCCGGACAGCACCAGCACGCCGATCAGGTTCGGGATCATCATCAGACCGTTGAAAGTATCGGAAAGATCCCACGCAAGGCCCAGCTTCATGGTGGCACCCACCACGGTCATGCACACAAAGACCACCTTGTAGATGCGGCTGCCTGTGGTGCCGAAGAGATACTCCACGGCCTTGGTGCCGTAGTGGCTCCAGCCCAGCGTAGTGGAGTAGGCAAACAACAGAATGGAAACAGCAATGAACTTGGGGCCAAAGCTGCCAAATGCGGCGGTGAAGGCCTGACCCACCAATGCGTTGTCCTGCACACCGGCCAGTACAGCGCCGCTCTGCAGGTCCACCACGCCGGTGGTCAGGATGACCAGAGCAGTGAGCGTGCAGACCACGATGGTATCGGCAAACACCTCAAACACGCCCCACATGCCCTGATGCACCGGCTCCTTGACGTTGGAAGCGGAGTTGACCATGACGGCAGAGCCGAGACCGGCTTCGTTGGAGAAGGCACCGCGCTTGAAGCCCCAGGTGATGGTCTGGCTGATGCCGTAGCCCAGCGCACCGCCGCCTGCCGCGTTCAGGTTGAACGCACCCTTGAAAATAGCCGCAAATGCCGCTGGGATGTTGCCCGCGTGCAGCACTACGATGATGAGCGCGCCTGCAATGTAGAACAGGGCCATGAGCGGCACCAGCTTTTCGGTAACAGCGGCAACGCGCTTCAAACCGCCAATGACGATAAGGGCCGTGACCACCATCAGGCACAGGCCGGTGACGAGGGTCGGTACGCCAAAAGCAGCGTTCATGTTGCCCGCGATGGAATTGATCTGGCTCATGTTGCCAATGCCGAAGGAAGCCAGAATGCAGAAACAGGCAAACAGCACTGCCAGCACCTTGCCCAGCTGTTTGCAGCCCTTCTTTGCGCCAAGACCATCGGTGAGGTAGTACATGGCACCGCCCGACCACTCGCCTTTTTCGTTTTTGCGGCGGTAGTACACGCCCAGCACATTCTCCGAAAAGCTGGTCATCATGCCAAGCAATGCCATGACCCACATCCAGAAGATGGCACCCGGCCCACCGGAAACGATGGCCGTTGCCACACCCACGATGTTGCCGGTGCCGATGGTGCCCGCCAGCGCCGTGCACATGCTCTGGAACTGGCTGATGGCCATATCCTCCTTGCTGGTGTGCGCGGTGATGTCCTTGTTGGTGAAGATCGCGCCGATGGTGTGCCGGAGCCAGTAGCCCATTTTGCGGAACTGGAAAAAGCCCGTGCGGGCGCTCATCCAGAAGCCGGTGCAGAACAGCAGTGCCAGACCAAACGGCCCCCACACCACGCCATTGATGGCATTGTTCACCTGCGTGATCATCTCGACCATTCTCTCTTTCCCCCTATACACAAAACAAAAGCGGACAGAACCCACCAAAGGCTCTGCCCGCAAAATTCGGAGCGCTCTCATTTTCCGCAGCCGGGGTGCGCCGCATTCCCGGCTGCGCCCCATTGCGCAAAGACGATGGCTCTGTCCTTTTGCCTGAGAGATACAGCCGCTTTCCCTGCGGCCTTACACCTTCGGCACCCACTTTACAAGCGGGCTTCTCCAGAGTGCACGGTCTTTCCCCGCCGTGCACGTCTTTTTCAGTTCTTCCGGCGCACAGTTGTGCGCGATAGAAAGACTATACCATATTCTGTCCTTGTGCGCAAGACATTTTGTATATCATACGCTGCTTTTTCATCTGTTATGCCGACAGATGAATTTTGTTTTGGTATTACTTTTATCCTCCCTCATCATAGCGCTGCCATAAATTTATTTTACTTTTCTTTCGGCTCCGCGCCTTCAAACCCCCGGGCTTTGCCATCCGGGCTGGCATCGCCGTTTTCTTTCGCGGTCTCATAAGAATCTGTGCCGTAATAGGCGCTGGCGGGGCCGATCTCCAGCCAGAAGTCCTCCCGTTCTTCCTCTGTGGTCGGTGCTGTCTCTTTTTTGTTCTTCATCTGCAAACGCCTCCTTTTCTGCATAAAGTCTTGCCTGCAGGCCAAAGCTTTATGCAAAGGAAAGGCGGTGTATCCCATGCGCAGTGGAGGTTGGAAGCCCTTTTGGGCAGCACTGTTTGCTTCGCTGCTGGTGCTGGTGCCGCTGGTGGGCGGCACGGTGCTGCTGTCCCGTCAGCAGCTGCGCACCCAGCTGCGGCAGGCTGCCCGCAGCGAGAGCGGTGTGCCCATCCAGCTGCCCCGGACGACCGACCAGCTCACTGTGCTGCTGTGCGTCTCCGGCGAACATCCCGGCTTTGTGCTGGCCTACCTGAACGCCAGCCAGAACTGCGTGCATCTGCTCAGCGTGCCTGCCGTGCTCACCGTGCCTTTTGCAGAAGAAGAAACGTCCCTTGCCCGCTGCTATGCCGCCGCTGGCCCGGCCCGCTGCCGCGAAGCGCTGGCACAGGTGCTGGCCCTGCCGGAGGGCACAAGGTATCTGGCCTTTTCTCCCGATGTGCTGGAGCGCATTGCCAGCCGGTACGGGCCGGTGCGGGTAGGCTTTACCGGCGCACTGACCGAGGAAGAGCTTGCCCGCTATGGCCGCAGCCGGGCCGTGCAGGGCATTTCCGCCGGGGACGCGCACGAATTCTTGTGCCAGCTGCAGGCCGACGAAGCCTTTTCACCAGTACGCACCGCAGCGGCCCGCGCTGCCGTGTGGGATGCTTTTCTCCGGCAGGATCTGGACCTGCTGCCCGCCACCCTGCCGGATGCCCTGCGTGCCAGCAGTTCGGCCCTGCTCACCGACCTGACCGCGCTGGACTATGACGCTTTGGAACGCACACTGGAATTTCTTGCCAACAACAGCGCCGCTGTGGCGGCGCAGGCCCTGCCCGGCCAGTGGAATGCCGCCAGCGGCACTTACACGGTCACGGATGTTTCCCGCGCTGCCATGCAGACCTTTTTCAATGTTTCACCCACCGAGGCGCAGGCCTCGTCCTTCAGCGAGCCATAACCCAGCACCAGCGTGCCCGCCGCTGAGGGTGCTTCTCCGGTCAGGTCGTAATCGCTCAGCAGGCTCAGCTGCACGCCTTCGGCTTCCGCCGCGCAGCGCAGCGCAGCATCCGGCGGCGGGTCTTTGAGCTTTGCCAGCAGGTTCAGTCCGGTGTGCAGGCCCGCAAGGGTCAGCTCGCCGGGAGCAAAGGCAGCGTTCAATGCTGCCGCCAGTGCGTCCCGCCGGGCCTTGTAGGCCACCCGTTCCCGGGCCAGATGCCGGGTGAAGTAGCCCTCGGTGATAAAGCGGGCCAGCGTCTGCTGCTCAAACCGGCTCACCGTGCCGGAGTACAGGCGGTATTTTTTCCGCCATGCAGGCAGAAGATGCTCCGGCAGCACCATATAGGCGATACGGATGCTGGGAGCCAGACTGCGGGAGCAGGTGGAGAGGTACACCACCGGGCCGTCTGCACCCGCCATGCCCTGCAGGCTGGGCAGAGGCCGGGTATCAAAACGGAACTCCGAATCGTAATCATCTTCTATAATATACCGCCCGCCCGGCCTGCGGGCTGCCCAGTGCAGAAGCTCGGCCCTGCGGCCCGCAGGCATGGTGACGCCTGTGGGGAACTGGTGGCTGGGCGTGACGTAGCACACCGCTGCATCCGACCGGTTCAGTGCTTCCACCGAAAGGCCGTCCTCGTCCACCGGCAGGCAGCAGCAGTGCACACCGTTGTTCTGCAGCACCTGCAAAGCACGGGGGTAGCCCGGCGTTTCCACCGCTGCAGGGCCGGGCAGCAGCGGTGCCAGCAGGCCCAGCAGATATTCCAATCCCGCCCCCACCACGATCTGATGCGGCCCGCACTGCACACCGCGGTATTCAGAGAGATATTCCGCCAGCGCCTGCCGCAGGGCCGGGTCGCCCTGCGCATCGCCGTGGGTGAGCAGCTGGGGCGAGGAATAGAGCAGCTCCTTTTGCAGCCGCGCCCATGTGCGGAACGGGAACAGCTCCGGGTCTACCCCGCGGGTGGAAAGGTCGTACCGCACCGGCAGCACAGGCGGTTCCGGTTTTGGCGGTGCGGGCTGTTCCGGCCCGCCGGCAGGCCGGGACGGCAGGGCCAGATATTCCTGTACATAAAAGCCGCTGCGCTCCCGCGATTCCAGATACCCTTCCGCCGCCAGCATCTGATAGGCGGCATCCACCGTATTCACCGAGACGGACAGCTCTGCCGCCAGCCGCCGCTTGCCGGGCATCCGGGTGCCCGCCGCAAGGGTGCCGCTTCGCATCTCTCCGGCAAGGCTGCGGTACAGCTGTTCGTACAGCGGCACGCCAGAAGAAGCATCCAGCGCCGTGGTCAGATGGACCATAAATTATCCCTCCTGTCTGGGTATTGCATCAAACTGACCCCATTAAAAAACTTTATTCTGGGTATTTTCATGGTGTCAGTTCTGCGTATAATAGGAGCATACCCGCTGGGCACCCAAATGTCAAGTAGGATTGTAGGTAAGTGGTTGCGAAGCAATCAAAGCCCCAGTGGGGCTTTGGTGCCGCGGGAACGGAAATTTGGAGGGAGAGTAAATCATGTCTACTACTGCAATGTGGCTGCTTCTGGCAGTCGTTGTCATCGTCATTCTGTTTGCAAGTGTGCTGTACAAGCGCACCTTCACCACCAAGGAGCTGGCCATGACCGGTGTCATGGCCGCTTTAAGCCTTGTGGCCTATCTGTTCTTCCGTGTGCCGTTCTACGGCGGCTCTTCGTTCCATCTGGGCAACACCTTCACCGCCCTGACCGCCCTGCTGCTGGACGGTGTGTCCGGCGGTCTGGCCGGTGCCATTGGTCTGGCGCTGGCCGATATTCTGGCCGGTGACCCGGGCTACGCCGTCACCACCTTTGTGCTCAAGTTCATCATCGGCATCACCTGCGGTGCCGTGGCGCACAAGGCATTCAAGCTGCGCGACCTCGACAAGCACAGCTCCGGCTATCTCGTCAAGGTGATCGTTTCTGCCGGTTCCGGCCTGCTGCTGAACGTGCTGACCGACCCGTTCCTGGGCTACTTCCGCAATGTGTACATCTTTGGTCAGGAATACACCGTGGCACAGGCGCTGACCAAAATTGCAGGCGGCGTCACCTTTGTAAACAGCGTGGCCTCCACCGTGTGTGCGGTCATCCTGTACCTCGCCCTGCGTCCGGCCCTGGAGCGTGCCGGTCTGCTGCCCAAGGGCGAAAAACACTAAGCGATCTCTCTATCCTGATACAGCACTGCTGCCCTCACCTGCCGGACTCCTCCTATCCTCCGGCGGTGGGGGCAGTGGTGTTTTTCGTGGACGACCTATCACACGGAACTTCTCCAGTCTCGCATTCGCTCGACAGCCCCCTCGGGGACGGGGCTTTTGACAGAAGCTGAAGCAAAAAAGCGCTCGTCACACAATTCTGCATGACGAGCGTTTCTGCTTTTTATCGCAATTTTCAAAAATAGTGCCTATTAAAACGGCATATTTGCGATATGCAGTCTGCGGATGTTGCTTGTGCATTAAAAACGCAAACTGCTATCATTACAGCTTTTCAAATACAAGGAACCGGAACGAGATATCGGTTTCCAGCTGGGACAGCGCAGCAAGGCGCTCCGCCCCGCCGCGCGGCGTTTTCCAGTAATAGGGTGTCATGGCGAACAGCGCTTCCAGCTGTTCGTGGGGCACCATGACGCGGCCGGTCACTTTCCGTTCCCCAATGGCGGCAAAACCGTCATAGGCGATCTGCTGCACCGGGTTTTTATAGGGCTTTTCGTAGAGCACGGCCTTCATCTGGTACAGATGTTCGGCACCGGGCACCACATAGATCATCCGTCCGCCCGGGCGCAGCACCCGCAAGAATTCCTCCTGTGCAAAGGGCGAAAAGCAGTTCAGCAGCAGGTCGGCCCAGCCGGTGCGCACCGGCTGGCTGAAGCTGGATGCCACCGCATACTGTGCCGTGGGCAGGGCCTTGGCCGCAAGACGCACCGCAGGCTTTGCGATATCAAAACCCGCCAGCTGCTCCCGGCGGCCTTTTTCGGCAAGCGCCTGCGCGATGCAGCGGTCGTACCAGCCCTCGCCGCAGCCTGCATCCAGCAGATGCAGCGCCGCCTCCGGGCTGGCAGGCTGGCCGTACTCTGCGCACAGCTCACCCACCGCTTTGCCAAAGATGCCGTAGTATCCGGCATTCAGGAACGCGCGGCGGGCGGCCACCATCTCCTTGCTGTCGCCGGGGGCCTTGGTGCGCATGCTCTGCACCGGCAGCAGATGCCAGTAGCCCTCCTTGGCGCGGTCAAAGCAGTGGCCTTTTGTGCATTTCAGGGTGCTGTCGCCGGTCAGTTTCTCCCCGCACAGCGGGCACTGCCATGGGGCAAACGGTTCATTTTTGCTCATACTTCGTCGCTGTGGTCCTCAATGGGTGCAGTTGCACCGCCGTGGGCGTTCATATACTCCTCAAAGTTCGTGAACTTCTGCTGCGGCGGACGACGGCTGATGAGCATAAGGCCCGGGTCTTCGTCCCTTGCAGCAGCGGCACGGCCGCGGCGGCTGCTCTCCGCTCTGGGGGCACGGGCCGGTGCAGGCTGTGCATTGCGGGACGCATTCTGACGGCCGCGCTGGCCGTTGTTTGCACCGCGGCCCTGCTCTGCGCTCTGGCTCTGGGCGGCAGGCTGGCTGTTCTGGCGGGCCGGACGGTCGCTGCGGTCATTGCGACGGCTCTTCTGGCCTTGCATGCTGCTGTTCTGCTGAGCAGGCTGTGCAGCCGTACGGATGGCCGGGGCGGCGGGTGCAGCCGGAGTCTTTTTGGCCGGGCGCAGCGGAGTGGCCTCCGGGGCACTCACAAAATGCGGGTCAAACTTGGGCTGCGCATTGCTGCCGCGGGCAGGAGCGTTCTGCTCCCGGCGCGGGCGGCTGTTATTATTGGAACGGCGGTCATTGCTGCGTCCGCCGGTAGTACGCTTGGTATCATCCATGAGTGGTTCCTCTTTTTCGGTTTTTGCGGGCTTTGCCTGCACCTTGGGTGCGGGTGCAGCCTTTTTTTCAGGTTTTGCGTTTTTCGCTTCGGCCTTTGCGGGCTTCGGCTGCTTTGCGGCAGGCTTTTCTGCCGGTTCAGCGGCGGCTGCCTTGGGCTTTTTGCCGCGCACCGGCGGCTCCGGGCGCACCGGCGCGGGCACGCCGTCCCACGGGTGGCCGCTCACCACGGGAATTTTACGGCGGTTCAGCTTTTCGATGCCTGCCAGATACTCCTGCTCCTCAGGTGCACAGAAGCTGACCGCCGTACCGTCGGCACCGGCGCGGGCCGTGCGGCCGATGCGGTGCACGTACGTCTCCGGTACCTCGGGCAGGTCGTAGTTGAACACATGGGACAGCTCGCTGATATCGATGCCGCGGGCGGCGATATCGGTGGCTACCAGCACCTTGGTCTTACCGGCCTTGAAGTTTTCCAGCGCGGTCACGCGGGCGGTCTGGCTCTTGTTGCCATGGATGGCCGCCGCCGGGATGCCCTGCTTGGTGAGGTCTTTTGCAATTTTATCCGCGCCGTGCTTGGTGCGGCTGAACACCAGCGCGTTCACCACCGGGGGCTGCAGGTTCTTGATGAGCCACGGCAGCAGGAATTTCTTGTTGCCCTTTTCCACATGGTACAGGCTCTGCTGGATGCGGTCCACGGTGCTGGACACCGGGTCCACCTTGACGAAGGCGGGCTTGCGCAGGATGCCTGCGGCCAGCTGTTCGATCTCGGTGGGCATGGTGGCGCTGAACATCAGGTTCTGACGCTCCCCGGGCAGCTTTGCGATCACCTTCTTCACATCGTGCACAAAGCCCATATCCAGCATCCGGTCGGCTTCGTCCAGCACAAAGATCTCAAGGTTCGAGAGGTCGATAAATCCCTGACCGATCAGGTCGTTGAGCCGTCCCGGGCAGGCGATCAGGATGTCCACGCCCTTTTTCAGCGCTTCCACCTGCGGTGCCTGGCCCACGCCGCCAAAAATGACGGTGCTGCGCAGCTTGAGATACTTGCCGTAGGCATCAAAGCTTTCGCCGATCTGCAAAGCAAGCTCACGGGTAGGGGTCAGGATCAGGGCGCGGATGGCACCCTTTCTGCGGGGCGCATTGGCCGTGAGCCGGTCCAGCATGGGCAGCGCAAAAGCAGCCGTCTTGCCGGTACCGGTCTGGGCACAGCCCATCAGATCCCGGCCGGACAGCACCGGCGGGATCGCCGCCGCCTGAATGGGCGACGGGGTCTCATAGCCTGCCTCCTGCACAGCGCGCAGAAGCGGGGCGGACAGATTCAATTCTTTAAATGTCATGGTTCTCCAATAATTATTCCGTAATTTTCCGGCACTCCACATAGTACCGCTTTTCTTCTGCGTGGCCCATGCTGAAGGTCTTGCGCGGCAGCACGCCGCCCATCACAACGCCTTTGAACAGGTCACTCTTGGCAAACGGCGGCATCAGGAATGCCACAGCACCTTTTTTGCACAGGGCGCGCACAGCAGGCTCGTCGTGCACATAGTCCACGCGGGCTTCCTTGTGGTGCTCAAGATAGTATTCGATAAATTCGTCAATGGTGCCCACGGTCAGCGGTGCGGTTGGGTCCTCAAAGCTGAGCACGTTGGACATGTGCGGCCCGGCCAGCGTGAAGGGCTGCTGCTTGCTGCCGCCAAAGCTGCAGCCGGCCATATTGGAGTCGCTCCACGTGATCAGGCTCAGCAGCACCGCTGCGCAGTCCACATTGAACAGCACGCGGTGGATCGGCTCGATCTCGATCGCAGGCGAGTGCACATTGCACACCTCGGCCAGACACCAGCGGGCCGGATGGTTTGCTGCCTGCTCCGGTGTGAGTGTCTTTTTCAGCTCCTCCCAGCAGGCCTTTGCAGTGGCCAGCGAGTGGTTGCCGTCGCCCACGGCCAGCGTCAGCGGGTCGCGGCGAGTGGCATCCGGATACTTTTTGTCGAATTCTTCCTGACTGCCCAGCACAGCCAGCGCATCTTCGATCTGCGCAATGAGGGCAGGGTCTTCCACAGCCCAGCCCGCAATGTGGCCGCCGTTCAGCATCAATTCGCCTTCGTATACCTTGGGCAGTTCGGCTTTATGCGCCGCCACCGGCTCGATGAGGGTGCAGCCGGGGTCGTCCGCCAGCATCATGATGTGGGGCGTTTCCAGCGCGGCACCGGTGCGCACCTTCATGCGGGGCGGGATGCGGCTTTCCACGGTGCTCTCGCTGGGGCGCACCGTGCATTTCTCGCCCCGGCGGTAGCTGTAGGCTTCCAGATCCACCATGCCCACAAGGCCCTGCCGCACCTTGCCGCTCTGCTCGGTGCGTTCCACGTAAACAAAGCCGTCCACCGCGCGGGTCAGCACGTTCCGGGCATAGTCATCCATGGTGGCATGGATCTTCTCAATGCGTGCATCGGCATCGCCGTCTTCCAGATAGACCTCCGGCAGGATCATGTTCAGGGTGCTTGGGCTGCCTGCCGCGGCAGCCTCGGCTTTCTGCCAGTAATCCCGGTCACTGGTGAACTGATCGCAGGCAATGCAGCCCCACTTTTCCAGTGGGATCTGCTCCGAAGGCAGAAGGATGTGGGCCGGTGCAAAGCAGGATTTGGTATTCATAGCAGATTCCTCCCTCTTATAAAACCAGAGACGTTACTGGAAAATGTCGGCGCTGTGCAGCACCAGATGCTGCACGCCCTGTCCGGCGGCAGACTGCTCCAGTGCGGTGCGGCTGTCGGCGTCCATCGCCTTGTCTGCCGTCACCAGCAGGTTGTCCATGCCCAGCGTCACAGCGGGCACATCCAGCGACACGCTGTTGGTGTTGCACTGATCCAGCGTGTAGCTGAACCACAGGGTCATGCTGCCCGCAAAGCGGCTCTGCAGGGCGGCGATATCCGCCTTGAGCTGATCCGCGCGGGAAACGCCGCTGGTTTCGCCGTAGTCCTGTTTGCGGCTGAGCTTCGGGAACTGGACATTGGTCAGGACTACCTGCTCAAAGCCCATGCCCTGCACCTCGGCTACCAGATCGCCTACATATTCCACTGCCGCAGCGGAGTAGGGATTCAGCCATGCATTGCCGTCCTTCTGGGCGTCCAGCCACAGGCCGTCGCCGTAGTGGATGGCCATGCTGCGGTCGGTGCGGGAGGAGATGGGGTCCTTGAAGGCTGCAAGCTGGGCCACAGGGATCACGCCCTCCTCCCGGAAGATGGCCGCGATGCGGGCCGGGTCCACGGTGGTGTCGGCAATGCTCTGGGCGGCAGCCGGCACCTGCGAAGCGTAGCAGATGCTGCCATCCGGTGTTTTCAGGGTCACAAGGCCGTAATCCGCTCCCTGCGCCTTGAGCTGCTGCGCCGCTGCACGGATGGCCGCATCATCGGCAAGGGTGCTCACATCCACTGCGGCCCAGCTGCCGCCGGTAACGGCCTTGCCGTCCAGCTCCTTGGGCTGTTCCGGCTCCGGCTGGGACGAAGCCGCTTCCTGTACCGCCGAGGATGCAGCTGCTTCGGACGAGGCGGCTGCGCGGGATGCCGATTCAGCTTCCAGATCACGGTTCTTCACCACAGTATACCAGGTGTGGGTAGCCCAGTCCAGCACGTGGGGTGCTGCCAGCCAGGCTGCGCCCAGCACCGCCAGCACCAGCACCACGATGCCGATGCCTTTTTTGATGCGTGTACCGCGGCTGTAGAAGCTGCGGCGGTAGCGCTTGACCTTCTGACGTTTATACTTTGCCATTGTCGATTCTCCTCCCTGCCAATGTTACAGGATCACAGAATGTCCGGTGAAACCATAGATTGCCAGTGCCAGCACGCCGATATACACCAGCGTGATGGGCAGGCCGCGGAATGCTTCCGGGATGGCCTTGCTGCGCAGGCGGTGGCGGGCTTCCGTTACCAGCAGCACCGCCAGCACATAGCCAAGGCCGCTGCCAAGGCCAAAGCCAAGGCTCTGCCCCAGCGTAAAGCTCTGGGTACGCTCCACCAGTACAGTGCCAAGCACACAGCTGTTCAGGCCCGCCAGCGGCACGATGCGCAGCAATGCGCTGCGGTGCGGCAGGCCCTTCGCCAGCCACAGCACGGCGTGCTCCAGAACGCACACCACGGCAATGCTGGCAATATACACCAGCGGGCGCAGCTGGGCACGGTTTGCCAGCGGCGCGATCCGGCTGCCGGCATACCACGCAAACGGCGTTACCAGCACCTGCGTGATGCACAGCTGCATACCGAACAGCCAGCTGCTGGTGCGGTCATCGCCCACCAGCTGCACCAGACGCGAAACGCCCAGTGCACGGGTAAAGACGGCGTTCTGCGCGAACACCGCCAGCAGTGCATAGCTGAAGAACACTGCGCTTGTTGTTACAACATCTCTCATTGTTCGCGGTCCGCCTCCTTCTGGGAATGCACATCCACAAGGTTGCGTGCCTCTTTGGTGAGATATGCCTTGCGCTTTTGGGCCAGTGCACGCCATACGGCGCACAGCACACCCAGCACGATAAAGCCGCCTGCCGGCATGCTTGCCATGGGCAGCACCGGGCGGCTGACAACCACACCGAACATGGTGCCTGCGGCCAGCCATTCACGGACGCAGCCCAGCAGCACCAGCAGCAAAGCATAGCCCACCGTGATGCGCAGGCCCTTGGAGACAGCCTTGCGCACCGTCTCCTGCACGCGGCCAAAGCGGTAGGTCAGCAGCGGCTCCACCGTGAGCAGGGGCAGGTAGATGCCAAGGCTCAGCAGGCTGGTGCTGAACAGTATATTCAGGATGGGATACACCGCCAGATACACCACCGCCGTGCTGAAGCCGTACACCAGTGCACGGGGCAGCAGCTTTTTCTGCAGCGTTTCCGGGGCGGGGTCCTCGTCGTGCAGGGGCACAAGGCGGCTCAGCAGACAGGCCAGCACGCGGGAGGGCACCAGCAGCAGCGCCACCGCCGCCGCCAGCATCACCGCATTCTGGCCGCTGGTGGCAAGCACCACCAGCGGGGCAAGGCCCATGCCCTGCATGACCACCGGGTTATTCAGGAACACACGGTCGTGGTGGGCAAACTTGTTGGGATCTTTTACGATCAGTTCAGCCGTTGCGCGTCTCATTGTGCTGCCCCCTTTCCGGCATCTGCCTGCAGATGGGTCAGGTGATACAGCTTTGCCTCGGTGCGGTCGATCCATGCCGACACACTGTTGACCACCAGCAGCGCAAAACACACACCGGTCTCGTACACGCCATAGTAGCGGAAGCCCATGCTCACAACGCCCACCAGCACGCCGTACAGCACACGGCCCATGCGGTGGTGCACGCAGGTGTAAGGCTCGTTGATCAGGAACACCGCGCTGAACAGGATCGCGCCAGTCAGCAGCTCATCCCGCACACACTGCAGGCGGGGCAGGATATTTGACAGCACGGCACTGTCGGCAAGGCCCGCCTGCCGCGGGAAGAAGAACGCAATGACCGCACAGGTCACAAGAAAGCTGATCGATGCAGACATGTGGGCATCCTTCTGGGTCCACAAAAACAGGCCGCAGGCAAGGATCACCAGTGCAGCGCCAGTGCCCATGGGAGCAGCATATTCGCCCAGACCCAGCGCCAGCGAGCCGATGTTCAGCATGCCGCCGCTGCGCAGGGTGTCCTCAATGGCGCTGGAGACCGGCACCATGGAAGCGTCCCACAAAGGGATGTTCGTATAGGGCTGCGGATAGCGGAACACCTGTTCCGGCCATGACACTGCCGCCACCACATAGCCCACAGCAGCCGGGTTGAAGGGGTAGCTGCCGTAGCCGCCAAAGATCTCCTTGCCGATCAGCACACCGGCAAGCACTGCGGCGATCAGAACATAGATATCCACCGTCACCGGCATCAGCAGGGCAATGACGAGCGCAAAGCTCTCGTTGGAAAAGTCACTGCCCTGATACACGCGGCGGCGCAGCAGCGAAACGAGACGGTCGCACAGGTTGCCGGTAAGCACCGCAATGCCGCACAGCAGCAGCGGGCGCACACCGTACAGAAAACAGGCCATGCACAGCACCGGCACCGCCATAAAGCAGATATGCTTATAGTAGCGGCCGGTCTTCTGGAGCTGTGCCTCCTGCTCCCGGATCAAAGATTCATCCATAAATGGTTATCCTTTCAAAGGCTGGCGAGGTGCTGCACGGCTGCAGCAGGGTCTGCTGCGCCGAACACTGCACTGCCCGCCACCAGAATATCAGCGCCCGCTTCCACGCACTGGGGCGCGGTGGCATTGTCCACGCCGCCGTCCACTTCCAGCAGGTAGTGTGCGCCGCGTGCCGCGCGCTCCGCCTTGAGCCAGCGCAGCTTGTCCAGCGCCGAGGGCATGAACTTCTGTCCGCCGAAGCCGGGCTCCACGCTCATCACCAGCACAAGATCCAGCTGGTCAAGATACGGTGCCAGCGCCTGCGGCTCGGTGCCGGGCTTGATGGTCAGCCCCACCTTGCAGCCCAGCGCCCGGACGGCATCGATGGTGGCCTGGATATCGTCCTCGCACTCAAGGTGGAAGTTGTACAGGGTGGCACCGGCTTTGATGAAGGCTTCCGCATACTGCAGCGGATGGCTGATCATCAGGTGCACATCATAAAAGGCATCCGGCAGATTTTTGTGCAGGCTCTTGAGCACCGGCACGCCAAAGCTGATGTTGGGCACAAAGTGGCCGTCCATCACGTCGTAATGCAGCATCTGTGCACCGGCATCCAGCACCATGCGGCAGTCTGCACCCAGTTTGCCAAAATCAGCGGAAAGGATCGAAGGACTTACGATTGCCATATTCTATCTTTACGCTCCGTTATTTTATAAATTCTTATTCCCATTTGTCCCATTGTGCTGGCGGTTTCAAACCGCAAAAACAGCATGGGCATGGTTATCTTTTAGTTTACATGAAAACGAGCAAAAAATCAAACCCGCCAACGGCTTTTTCACGGAAATGACGTATTTGGAAAGATCTGTCCATTTGCGAAGTAAACTCCCTCAGTCAAAGCCTGACGGCTTTGCCAGCTCCCTCGGAGAGGGAGCCTCTGGCACGCCCGGAAGATTTGCACTTTAACCGGAAGCTTTACCGCCATGCCAAGGGCCCCATCCCAGAGGGGGCTGGCATTGAGCGCAGCGAGATGACTGGGGGAGTTTCATCGGCGGCAAAGTTTCCCCACGCCAAAACAGCCAGACCGCCCCGGGTCCGGGGCAGTCTGGCTGGAAGTTCATTCTACGGGCTTCATGCTTGCAGGGTCTTCCACGGTGGGTTCACCGCCGGCTTCGTCCGGCAGACGCTTCATGCCGCCGGGGTTCGGGGCCACGGTGGGCAGGGTGAACACGAACCGGCACCACTCGCCCTGCTGGCTCTCCACCCGGATCTGCCCGCCGGAAAGGTTCACCAGCACCTTGCAGATGTTCAGGCCCAGGCCAGCGCCCCGGGCGTGCAGGCCGCGGGAGCGGTCCTCCTTGTAGAACCGCTGGAACACGTAGGGCAGCGCTTCCGGGCTGATGCCCTGACCGGAATTCCAGATGGAGATCTCGGCTTCCGGGCCAAGCTTTTCCACCCCGAAGCGGATGGTGCCGCCCGCAGGCGTAAACTTGATGGCGTTGTCCAGCAGGTTATACACCACCTGATGGATCAGGTCGGGGTCGGCGTAGACCAGCACCTTTTCGTCCATGGTCAGGCCGTCGATGTCGATCATGCCGTCGTTGATGCGCTGCTCTGCCGAGAGCGCCACGCCGGTGATGGTCTCCCAGATGTTGAACATCCGGGCATTCACCTGATATTCGCCGCTTTCCAGCTTGGAAAGATCCAGCATGTTCTGGATGAGCCGTGCCAGACGGCCCGTTTCCTCACTGACCAGCTGCAGGTAGTGGTTCTGCATATCCGGCGGGATGGTGCCGTCCAGAATGCCGTCCACAAAGCCCTTGATGGTGGTCATGGGGGTGCGCAGCTCGTGGGCGATGTTGCCCATGAACTGACCGCGGGAGTTGTCGTTCATCTGGATGTTGTCTGCCATGCGGTTGAAGGTGCGGGCAAGGTCGGCTGCCTCGCCTTCGCCTTCCACTCCCTCCACACGGACGGAAAGATCACCGCCGCCAAAGCGCTGGGCGGCATCCGTCACCTTCTGCAGCGGGTCGGTGAGCTGGCGCATCAGGATCTTGGTCAGGATGCTGGCACACAGCAGCATCACACAGGCCGACAGCAGAAAGTTGGACCAGAACTGCTGCTTGAACTGGGTCAGCTGCTCACCGGAAGAGCACAGGAACAGGTAGCCGCTGGGCTGGCCGTTCTCATTGCGCATTTCGCTGACCGTGATGTAGCTTTTCCCGTCCAGCATGCCGCCCAGCGTGCCGAACACATGGTAGTAGTCCGCACCGGAAGCGTCGATCTTCTCCATCATTTCTTCCGGCACGGTCAGGCTCTCCAGCTTGTCCGGGCTGGAGGCGATCATCACCCGGCCGTCGTTGTCGGTAAAGAACAGATAGGCCTCTGCGCTCTCGCCGATGATCTCCAGCTTGGTGCTCAGTGCGTCCAGCTCATCGCCTTCCGGCAGCTCCGCCTGCTGGACCAGATACTGGGCCGTGCGCTGGGTGACACCCACCACCTGATCCAGTGTTTCGTAGCGGTCCTTGGCGAAGTAGTTCTTGAACAGCACCCACTCCGAAGCGCCCATCAGCACGATGCCCAGCACCATCAGGGTGGACACCAGCGAGAAGAACGCCACCGAGATACTTTTGCGCATTACTGACGCACCTCGAACTTATAGCCCACGCCCCATACGGTCTTCAGCTCCCATTTGTCGGAAGCACCGGCCAGCTTCTCGCGCAGGCGCTTGACATGCACATCAATGGTGCGGCTGTCGCCGTAATACTCAAAGCCCCACACCTCGTCCAGCAGCTGGTCACGGGTGTAGACGCGGTTCGGATGGGAGGCCAGACAGTTCAGCAGTTCCAGCTCCTTGGGGGGAGCCTCCACCACCTTGCCCTTGACCCGCAGCTCATAGCTGTTCATGTCCAGACGCAGGTTGTCGAATTCGATCACGCCCTCGGTGCTCTCGGCAGCAGCCGTGGTGGTCTGGCAGCGGCGCAGCACCGCCTTGATGCGGGCCACCACTTCCTTGGCATCAAAGGGCTTTACCATGTAATCGTCTGCACCCAGCTCCAAGCCCAGCACCTTATCAAAGGTCTCGCCCTTGGCCGTGAGCATCATCACCGGGGTGTTGCCCGCCTTGCGGATGCGGCGGCACACTTCCAGACCGTCCATCTTGGGCATCATCACGTCCAGCAGCACCATATCGGGCTTGACCTGATTGAACTTTTCCAGGCCTTCTTCGCCATCGTTTGCCACTGTAACCTGATAGCCCTCCTTGGTCAGGTACAGCCGCAGCAGCTCGCAGATATTGGTATCGTCGTCCACAACGAGGATCTTTTCGTTGGCCATAATGATCTCCTCCCATTTTATCGGATGCCCGCCGGGGCAGGCAGAGCAGCAAAGTATTCCACTTCTTATTATACGGAAGAGTTATGACAAAATAAAGAAGGATTTGTATGATTTTTTCACAATTCCGGCCCGGCCTTACTCGATCATCAGCCGGATGATCTCCTCATTGGTCTCCTTCATGCCGTTCTTGCCCAGACGGCCGATGCCCTTGATGGTGGTCTCGATGTCCTTCATCACGATGCCGTCGCCGCCCTTGAACTCCTGATGGCACTTGTACATGTTGTAGCCAAGCAAGGCCGCGTCCACCGAGGATGCGATCTTTGCCGCGCAGGAGGCCTTTGCGCCGTCGCACACGATGCCGGACACGATGGCCAGCGCATTGACCACCGTGTGGATGGCGGCCTGATAGCCGTCGCCGCACAGATATACGATGCCCGCGCCAGCGCCCGCACCAGCACTGACTGCGCCGCAGTAGGCGGACAGGGTGCCGATGCCGGTCTTTTCGTGGATGGCCACCAGATTGGAAATGATGAGGGCACGGTAAAGCTTTTCCTTGCCGCTGTGCAGCTCCTTGGCATATTCAATGAGCGGCACCGAGCAGGTGATGCCCTGATTGCCGCTGCCGGAGTTGATGATGACCGGCAGCTCACAGCCGTTCATGCGGGCATCCGAACCGGCGGCCGCCTTGGCCTTGGCCCGGATAGACACATCGTTGCCGTAGGTAGAAAGCAGCACCCGGCCGATGTTCGCGCCATAGTCGCCCAGAAGGCCCTCCTCTGCAATGGCGTTGTTATAGCGGATCTGGCGTTCCAGCAGGTCCGCCACATCCTGCAGGTCGGCCGTCTCGGCAAAGTCCCAGATGTCCTTCATGTTCAGCAGGCTGCGGTCGGCCCGGCTGTCCCGCTGGGCCTCCTCGTTCAGCAGCGGCTTTTCGTAGAGCACCCGGCCATTCTTTTCGATCAGGCAGATGTTGGTGTGAAAATCCGCAATGCGCACCTTTGCGTAGGAATCCCCGCTGCGCTCGGTAACGATGATATCGAACACATGCCCCTGCTCGATGTGCTGGATGGAAATGGGCACCGTCTGCAGATAGTCCCGGATGGCAGCCTTCTTGTCCTCGCTGACCTCGGAGATGACTTCCAGCTCTCTGTCTGCCGAACCGGCAATGATGCCCGCTGCCACAGCGGCTTCCATGCCTTTCAGGTGGCCGGTGTTGGGCACGATGACGCTCTTCACGTTTTTGATGATGCTGCCGCTCACCTGCAGCTGCACGCTCTCGGGCAGTGCGCCCAGCACCTCGCGTGCCCGGGCCGCAGCATAAGCCAGTGCAATGGGCTCTGTGCAGCCCATTGCCGGGATCAGTTCTTCCTTTAATATTTCCACATACGCCTGATAGCGCGGATCACTGCATTCCATAGACGGGTCCCTGCCTTTCCTGTCGATTCGATATTTACCAACAGGAATAGTATACTATAGAACCCGCGCAATGTAAAACAAATTCTTCCCCGCCCGCAGGGCCGGCTATTGCAAAGCGCAAACCGCAGAAGTAGAATAGGAGCATCCAAACCGATAAATCCATGGAGGGTCTTCCAATGATCGAAAAAGAAGTACAGGAGCTGCTGTCCTTCATTGACGGCAATCCTACCGCATACCACACCACTGCATCCGTCCGGAACATCCTGCTGAAGGAGGGCTTTTCCGAGCTGCTGGAGAGCCGCCGGTGGCAGCTGGAACCCGGCAGGAGCTATTTTGTCTGCCGCAACGGCTCCAGCATCCTTGCATTCCGCATGGGAGAACAGCTGGAAAACTACAGCTTCAACGTGGCCGCTGCCCACACGGATTCCCCCTGCTTCCGCATCAAGGAAAACGCCGAGATCCACATGGGCCGGAAGTACACCAAGCTGAACACCGAGGGCTACGGCGGCATGATCTGCTCCACATGGATGGACAGGCCGCTGTCGGTGGCAGGCCGCGTGCTGATAAAGGAGAACGATGCCATCACCTCGTATAATAAAATAGTAGTATTTATAGACCGCTCTCCAGCGGAATGCTACAATAAGTTCAGGATGCTGTGGATTGGTGGAACATCACCTACCGCAAAGACGGTTTTCGGGAGGCTCCAACCACAGCTTCTTTGTTGAAATGTTAATCAGTTAGATACCGCCAG
>OIYW01001008.1_pt1 | contig 21344 bp, 17 predicted proteins | sample 1588351 | NCBI WGS metagenome assembly OIYW01 (sample SAMN03283268) | human gut metagenome | biome: human-associated habitat; material: feces | host: Homo sapiens | place: USA | collected 2013 | reverse complement strand
GATAATTCCTTACTGGCTGTAAGGGATATTAACCATAAATATATTGTAGTAGAAAAGGAGAAAAGTATTATGGCAAAGAAATTATTCACAACAATTTACGGAAGAAACTTAGTAGGAGAGTTAAAGAACATCGTGCAGAGACCTTATCTCGTTGTAACGATGGAGGATCTATGGGATAAATTTAAAGATGAGTTTGACGAAGACTGCATCGTACATTTTGTGAAAACTCTGGAGTACGATGAGATCATGGCAGATGTAGAGAAGCTTCCAAAATTTGAATCAGTCATCGGTCTTGGCGGCGGACAGGCTGTAGATTATGCAAAGATGGTAGCATGGAAGAGTCATATGCCACTTTATCAGGTTCCGACTTCTATTGCAACAAATGCAGTGTTCGGACATCGTGCAGGAGTTCGTTTTAATAGTGTAGTAAGATATGTAGGTTATGTAGAGCCGGTTGCAGTTTATGTAGACTATGATGTGATCCAGAGCGGACCGAAAGCATTAAACAGAAGCGGAGTATGCGATGTCCTTTGTTACAACAATTCTATGTTCGACTGGAAATATGCAGCAGATCATGGAAAATGTGAAGAAAAATGGCCATATGATCAGGAGATGGTAGATGAAGTACGGGAAGTCTTCCAGTCAGTAGTAGATGGTCTGGATGATATTTATGAACTGAATGAAAAGGGAATCCGTACCCTGACTGAAGGATTGAGATGGGGTGGTGGAGCATTCCACAACAACGGATGGAACCCAAGACCGATCGAGGGAAGCGATCATTTCCTGTTTTACACATTAGAGTATATGACAAAGAAGAAATTCATCCACGGCCAGCCTGTATGTCTGGGAATCTTTGTAGGATCTGCAATGGGCGGAAATGATCCGGATGGAATTCTTGACATCATCCACAGAGCAGGCGTAGAGATCCGTCCGGAAGGAATGGGAATCACATGGGAGGATGTATTTGCGGCGATCAAATACGAAAAAGAGTTCTTGGAGAGCAACGGATACTGGTACACAGTTGTAAATGACTTTGAAGTAACTGATGAATTCTGCCAGATGATCAAAGATAAAGTTATCGCAAAATATGGCGAGTGGGAGAGTTAATAGAACGGAGGTGGCGTCGTGAGTCAGAAAAGAGATCCTTATGATATAGATTTCACGTCAACGACCGCGAAGGTTCCGTGGGCAGACAAAATTATACATAGTATGTATGGAGCTTATAGCTTTCAGGTATCCTGGGTAATCTTCGGGTATTATCTGGTTTACTTTTACACAGATGTAGTCGGCTTGAGTGCAACGGTAGCCGGAACGATCATGTTGGTAGCCAGAGTAGCGGACTGCTTCACAGACTTATGGGTTGGCTATATGCTCGACAATGTATGTTATCGGTGGGGGCGTTACCGCTCTTGGGCAATTTTTGGAATTGCGCCTCTGTTCCTCTTGTTCGTAGGAGTTTTCACAGCACTTCCTACAGACAGTACCGGACTTAAGATCGCATGGGCAGCTATTTGTTATGGATGCTTTGGGGCAATCGGAGCTACATTTTCTTTCATGCCACAGATTGCACAGTTCTGCAATATGACAAGAAATTTACGAGAGCGGGAGACGATCGCGGTAATCAAGAGCGTGTGTACGAATCTGGCTCAGGTAGTAGCGGCATCTCTCTTCCTGCCACTGGTAAATCTATTTGGCGGGAATAAAGGAGATGAAGCGCAAGGGTACTTCTGGGCGGCATTTACAATCGGACTTACAGTAATGCTTTTCCAGGTGTTGAATGCTATAATGACAAGGAAGTATGAGCTGAACCGGGACGGTTCCTGCAGAGAACATTTGCGTCAGGTAGAGCATGAGAAGATCTTTGCACAGTTGAAGAGCTTTGGAAAGAACAGACCGGCGATCATTCTCCAGATTGGAGAGGTATTAAAGCAGATCATGCAGGCGATCAAAAATGGAATGGTGATCTATGTGTTTACATATTTCCTTGGAATGGAAGAATTTTATTCGGTAGCAATGTTTGCATTTACTGTAGCACTGATGCTTGGCGTATTCTTCATGAAACCATTGATCAGAATGTGCAAGGATACAGGAAGAGCGTATCAGTTATGCATGCTTGCAAGCGCAGGCTTCAGCATTTTGATGTTTGTTCTGTGCAAGAGCTTCGGGCAGGATGCAGCGGCAGATTCCATGAAGTTTGGACTACTCTTTGTAGTGTTTATCATTAACGGTATTTTCAGCGGTGCATATTATTCCTTCTCTAACGTAATGATCCCGGCAACGGTAGATTACGGTGAGTGGAAAAATGGAAATGGCCAGGCGGGAATTGTGTCCGCGATCAATGGTTTCTGTATTACGATCGGTGCAGCTTTAGGAGCACAGATCATGGGGATTTTACTGGATGGTTCCGGTTATGTGGCAAATCAGACACAGACTCCGGCTACATTAAACTGGTTACTGATTCTTGCATTTGTGATTCCAGCAGTTGTAACGATCATCCACTTTATCTTACAGATGTTCTATGGACTTACAGATAAGAGACTTGATGAATGTATGCAGGAAGTACGTGCAAGACGTATGGGAAAATAAAAAATCAATTTATAAATAAAGAAAAGGAGAGTAAGTATTATGGCAAAGAAATTATTCACAACAATTTACGGAAGAAACTTAGTAGGAGAGTTAAAGAACATCGTGCAGAGACCTTATCTCGTTGTAACGATGGAGGATCTATGGGATAAATTTAAAGATGAGTTTGACGAAGACTGCATCGTACATTTTGTGAAAACTCTGGAGTACGATGAGATCATGGCAGATGTAGAGAAGCTTCCAAAATTTGAATCAGTCATCGGTCTTGGCGGCGGACAGGCTGTAGATTATGCAAAGATGGTAGCATGGAAGAGTCATATGCCACTTTATCAGGTTCCGACTTCTATTGCAACAAATGCAGTGTTCGGACATCGTGCAGGAGTTCGTTTTAATAGTGTAGTAAGATATGTAGGTTATGTAGAGCCGGTTGCAGTTTATGTAGACTATGATGTGATCCAGAGCGGACCGAAAGCATTAAACAGAAGCGGAGTATGCGATGTCCTTTGTTACAACAATTCTATGTTCGACTGGAAATATGCAGCAGATCATGGAAAATGTGAAGAAAAATGGCCATATGATCAGGAGATGGTAGATGAAGTACGGGAAGTCTTCCAGTCAGTAGTAGATGGTCTGGATGATATTTATGAACTGAATGAAAAGGGAATCCGTACCCTGACTGAAGGATTGAGATGGGGTGGTGGAGCATTCCACAACAACGGATGGAACCCAAGACCGATCGAGGGAAGCGATCATTTCCTGTTTTACACATTAGAGTATATGACAAAGAAGAAATTCATCCACGGCCAGCCTGTATGTCTGGGAATCTTTGTAGGATCTGCAATGGGCGGAAATGATCCGGATGGAATTCTTGACATCATCCACAGAGCAGGCGTAGAGATCCGTCCGGAAGGAATGGGAATCACATGGGAGGATGTATTTGCAGCGATCAAATATGAAAAAGAGTTCTTGGAGAGCAACGGATACTGGTACACAGTAGTAAATGATTTTGAAGTGACAGATGAGTTCTGTCAGATGATCAAAGACAAAGTTATCGCAAAATATGGCGAGTGGGAGAAGTAAGATACAGCAGACAGAGGCATGCAAATGAAAGTATATAAAGTAAAAGATTATGATGAAATGAGTAAAAAGGCGGCATCCATCATTGCCGCACAGATTGTGACAGCCCCGGATAGTATTCTGGGGCTGGCAACAGGCTCGACGCCGGTAGGAACTTATTCTTATCTGAAAAAATGGTATGAATCAGGAAGCCTTGATTTTTCAGGGATATCTACGGTGAATTTGGATGAGTATAAAGGAATATCGAGAAATAATGAACAGAGCTACTATTATTTTATGAGAAAAAACCTGTTTGATCATGTTAATATTAAACTGGAAAATACTTATATTCCAAATGGCGAGGATGAAGATGGTGAAAAAGTCTGTAGAGAATATGAAGAACTGATAGGTAAGAGTGATGGAGTTGATCTTCAGCTTCTTGGTATTGGAAGGAACGGACATATCGGGTTTAATGAACCGTCGGATATTTTTGAAACAAGTTGTCATTGTGTGACACTTGCAGAAAGTACAATAGAAGCGAACCAACGATTTTTTGAAAAAGCAGAAGAAGTTCCTAAGCAGGCGTATACTATGGGAATCGGAACAATCATGAAAGCGGACAAGATTCTGCTTCTCGCAAGTGGTGAAGATAAAGCAGAGGCGTTATATGAAACAATCTGCGGAAAGATTACACCGCAGATACCTGCCACAGTACTTCAGCTTCACCAGAATGTAACAATCATTGCTGATGAAGCGGCACTTTCAAAAGTTTACAAATAGACCAGAAAGGAGAATGATAAAATGAATACCTTAGAGAAAGATAAAAAGTATTTGATTCAATGTTATACAACAGATGATGTTGTGTTTACAAAAGGAAAAGGAATGTACTTATACGATGAGAGCGGAAAAAAGTACCTTGATTTTTCCGGACAGTTTTCTGCGTGTACATTGGGACATGGGAATGAAGAACTGATTGATACATTAAAAGAGCAGATGGATAAGATCGTATCTGTTACTTCTTGTTTTGCAACTGAAGAGCGTGCAGCTCTCGCGGAAAAAATGGTTGAGATTTCCCCGGAAGGCCTTGATAAAGTAATGTTTGGATGTACGGGTTCAGATGCCAATGAATTTGCATTGAAATTAGCAAAATATTATCGCGGAGGAGGAAGAATTATATCTTTCCGAAGAGGATTCCACGGATCTACTGCAGGTGCAGCAGCAGCGACGGGAAAATCAGAGATGATTCAGGAAAATTCAGGAATTTCTGAACTTCTTCCAAGAGGTTTTGTTCATTCTGCACCACCATATTGTTATCATTGTGATTTCGGTAAAGAGCCTGGCAGCTGTGGCATGCAGTGCTTAAAATATTTGGAACAAACGATGCTTCATGAAGGAGGAGACCGTATAGCGGCGGTAATTTCGGAACCGATTTTTGCAGCCGGTGGCGTGATTGTACCGCCAAAGGGATTCTGGAAGGGAGTACGAGAGCTTTGCGATAAATATGGAGCTTTATTGATCTTTGATGAAGTTGTAACAGGTATTGGTCAGACGGGTAGTATGTTTGCTTGTCAATATGAAGGGGTGACACCGGATATTCTTGTGACAGGAAAAGGCCTGACCAGCGGTTATGTTCCGGGATCAGCAGTGCTTTGTCGTAAAGAAATCGGTGAGGCAATGAGTAAGATTAATCTTCATGGCCATACTCATTCTTGCTATCCACTTACTTGCAGAAGTGCACTTAAGAATCTGGAAATTATTGAACGTGACAATCTAGTAGAAAATAGCAGAGTTGTCGGAGAATATTTGCATGAGAAATTGCTTGGACTAAAAGAAAAATACGATGTAATTCGCGATGTTCGAGGACGCGGCTTATTACAGGGAATAGAAATTGAAGGAAATAATTCTGCTGATAAGTATGTTCTTGGACAAGAATTCTACGAGACGATGTTGAAAAACGGGTTGATTACAGAATTGGAAAGCAGAAAGAATCTGGAAAATGTAGTGGTTGTAATGCATCCGGCATTGATTACTTCTAAAGAAAATGTAGACGAAGCAGTCGAAATCATTGACAAGTCTCTCGCAAGCTGCTTAAAATAATAGTAAATAATATTTATAAATATTGTTACTATTTAACAGCAATCCGAAAAGGAGATTCAGAACGATATGGCAGTAGAGAGAAAAAGTGTTTTAACAGTAAAAAATATAAGAAATGTCAACGTGGGAAATATTTTGCAGAGTATTTTAAACAGCAGAACAACTACGAGGAGCATTCTTGCAAAAGAAAATAAAATTAGTCTGATGACGGTAAAGCATATTGTGGACGATTTAATTGAAAAAGAAATTTTATTGGAAAAGGAATCCAAGAGTGCAGAAGTAGGAAGAAATCCCAAGGTGCTTGAAATCTCGGAAGTCTACGGAAATATTGTGTGTTTGAATCTGACAGCCAAGGATGAGATTAGTTTTTTGATTTATGATATATATGAAACACTGCTTTTGGAGGAGCATATTCCTGTTGAGAGGAGTGAGACATATATAGAAGCATTAGAAAATACGGTAAGTATTTTAAAGGAAAAGTTAAAAGCAGTTCCCACAAAGTTTGTCGGTATGGCAGTATTTGTACCGAGTGCATATAACGAAAGTGTGGATTTGGTAAATTATGATTTAATACCCGAATTTAAAGAATTGCATATTAAATCATTTTTTGAAAAAGAATTGCAAATTACAAATATATTGATACTTCATGATGTATTTGCGGCAGCATGGTCTGAGTATGATAGTTTGAATCCGGAAAAAGAAAGTCAGTTTTATTTCTATTGTGGTTATGGAGTCGGCGGATATTTTATTCATAAAAATGAACCAGTAAGCGGTGAGGAGAATATGGCCGGCGAAGTGGGGAAAATGTTAATGCCGTCTGCACAGGATAATAAAACATGGGTTACTTTGGAGGAAATCGTATCTATTTCAGCTATAAAGAAAAAGATGGAAGTGTATGGGAAAAGACATTTTAGAGAACTGTTGCAGGGGTATAAAGAAGGAGATAAAGTTGCAATAGAGCTGTTGAATCCTGTGTTGGAGACAATATCTTTAGCGCTTTATAATTTGCTCTGGATCTATAATCCGACAAGAATTGTTATTGATAGTTGCAGAGATGGGTACAGCGATTTGATAACAGAACATTTTCAACAGTTTTTGAATGAAATGAAAAATGATGCAATTCCGATTCATGTTCAGGTTCGGAAGGCGAAGCATGATGAATATAACATGATGCGGGGCTGTTTTCATATGACGCGTTCGGCATGGATTGAAGAAATTGCGGATTTGTAAAATACCATATATCATTTTGGACTTATAAGTTCTGCATCAGGAAGTGGAAACGGAGTTATATATGGAAAAAGTGGTGATTGGAATAGACCTGGGCGGAACGAATTTACGAATTGGGGCAGTGACTGGGGAAAATAAAGTTCTGGCGCCTCGTATATTAAAGACCGAAATAGTTGCAGAATCTGAAAATCCGATGAATACAATATGTAGAATTATCGAAGACTATCGAAAAGAAAATCAGATACAAGAGATAGAAGCTATTTCTATAGGAGTTCCATCTTCGGTAGAAAGCGACAAGGCAACTGTAATCTGTACAACGAATATTAGAAACAAGGCGGGAGAAGTGGTATTTTCACATATGAATATGGCGAAGGATATTGAGGAGGCATTTCAAGTCCCGGTATTTATCAATAATGATGTGAAGAATATTATGTTGTATGACATTGTAGAGAATGGTTTGGAGAAACATAAGGTTGTGGTCGGAATCTATATAGGAACCGGGGTCGGTGCGTCAGTTGTAATAGATGGAAAATTTCTGGAAGGAAAAAATGGGGCAGAAATGGATCTTGGGCATATTCCGTATTATGGAGGAACTGTAGAGTGCAGCTGTGGGAAAAAGGGCTGTTGTGAGTGTTATGCTTCGGGATGGAAACTGCAGGAAATTCGAAAGGAATACTATCCAGATACAGAAATCGGAGATTTATTTACCTTATATAAAAATGAAAAACCTCTTCGTGATTTTATAGGAGCTTGTGCGAATGTTTATGCAATCATGGCAACTATTTTCAATCCAGACTCTATAATTGTAGGAGGAGGAGTTCCTGAAATGAAAGATTTTCCTAAAAAGCAGTTTGAAGAGGAAGTTCATGCTGCAACGGGAAGAGATGTGATGAGTTACGGATTTGATTATGTTTATTCTAAGCCGTTTGTCGGGAAAGGGGTAATTGGAGCGGCGATCTTTGCAAGAAAACAACTTAACCTATAAATAAAAACACATCGAGAAGTGAAATGGTAAAACATACCACTTCTCGATGTGTTTTTTTGTAAAAGTTAAATATAAATCAAAAAACAACGAAAAACAAGATATAAATAATTTGAATTATGTTGGATTATATGATAAAATGAAGAAAACAAACAAAAAACAATATTAAAAAGATCTAAAAATCAACAAAACCCAAAAAGCAACAAAACAAAAATCAAAGGAGGATCATTATGAAGAGCGAGTTGGAAATCAAACAGGAGATGTGTGAGATCGGAAGACGTGTCTATAACAGAGGCATGGTTGCAGCAAATGATGGGAATTTTTCGGTGAAATTGAGTGAGGATGAGTATTTGTGTACGCCTACCGGAGTAAGCAAAGGATTTATGACGCCGGAATACATCTGTAAAGTAAACGCGAAAGGAGAAGTTCTTGAAGCAAACGAGGGATTTCGCCCATCCTCTGAGGTGAAGATGCATATGCGGATTTATCAGGAGCGTCCGGATGTAAATGCTGTTGTACATGCGCATCCGATGTATGCAACTACTTTCGCAATTGCAGGAGAAGCATTGATGGACCCGATCATGCCGGAAGCAGTAATCTTCCTTGGAGGCGTGCCGCTTGCAAAATACGGGACACCATCTACGATGGAAATCCCGGATTCTATTCAGGAATTTTTACAGGATTACGATGCAGTGCTTTTAGAAAATCATGGTGCTCTTACATATTCCGATACCTTACTGAATGCATATCATCGCATGGAATCTGTCGAGTTTTATGCACGTTTAATGTATCAGGCAAGAATGCTCGGAGGTCCGAAGATCATTCCGCCAAATAAAGTGGAAGAACTGAATGAAATTCGCAGAAGTATGAATCTTCCGGGAAGACACCCGGCTGTGAAATAGCATTTGATCTACAGGTGAGTCGGGAAAAAGGAGGAACAAACATGGGGAAATATTATCTTGCTGTGGATATAGGAGCGTCCAGTGGGCGACATATTCTGGCAGAACTCCGGGACGGACAGATGATTTTACAGGAGGTTCACCGATTTCAAAATGGAATGGAAGAGAAAAACGGAGCTCTTTGTTGGGATATAGAGCATTTGTTTTCTGAGATTAAAGCAGGAATGAAAAAGTGCAGAGAGATTGGAAAGATTCCGGTGTCCGTATCTGTAGATACGTGGGGAGTTGATTTTGTATTATTGGATGAAAAAGATCAGGTGATCGGAGATACTGTGGGATATCGGGATCGGCGGACGGAAGGGATGGATCACAAAGTAGAAGCTGTGATTCCGCAGGAAGAACTATATCGTCGTACAGGAATCCAGAAACAGTCCTATAATACAATCTACCAGCTGCAGGCAATCAAAGAAAAGCATCCGGAACAGTTGGAAAAAGCAGAAAACATGCTTATGCTGCCGGATTACTTCCACTTTTTGCTGAGCGGTGAGAAAAAAATGGAATATACGATTGCGTCTACAAGTCAGATGCTTGATGCCAAAACCGGAGACTGGGACTGGGAGTTGATCGAAAAATTAGGATTTCCAAAGAAAATCTTCCGGTCTGTAGAGATGCCGGGAACATTAGAAGGGCATTTGAGAAAGGAAGTACAGGAAGAGGTCGGATATGATTGTGCGGTTGTATTTCCGGCATCTCACGATACAGGATCAGCAGTGCTTGCAGTTCCGGCTGAAGGAGATGATGTGGTTTATATAAGTTCCGGCACATGGTCTTTAATGGGCGTTGAACGAAAAGAGCCGGATTGTTCACTGGAAAGTATGAGAGCAGACTTTACAAATGAAGGTGGATATGAGCACAGATACCGTTATCTGAGAAATATCATGGGCTTATGGATGATACAGTCGGTGAAAAAAGAGTTCAAAGAAGAGTTGAGCTTTGCGCAAATCTGTGAACGGGCAGAACAAGAACAGATTGCTTCTATAGTAGATTGTAATGATGCATCCTTTATGGCACCGAAAAGTATGATACATGCCGTGCAGGATTTCTGTAAACGGACGAATCAGCAGGTGCCTGAAAGTGTTGGTGAGATTGCAGCTGTTATCTATAATAGCCTTGCCAGATGTTACGCAGACACACTGACACATTTAGAAGAACTGACCGGAAAATATTATGATACGGTCTATGTAGTGGGCGGCGGATCGAATGCGGATTACCTGAATAAATTAACCGCGAAATATACAGGAAGAAAAGTATCCGCAGGACCGGGTGAAGCTACTTCTATTGGAAATATTGCAGTTCAGATGCTTCGGGACGGTATGTTTGAAGACCTGGATGCAGCAAGAGCATGTATACGGAAATCTTTTGGTATAAGGATGTACGAATAAAATGCAAAATTTGGGACGGAGTAAAAAGGCTCCGTCCATTTTTTGTAAAAATCCAAAAACCACATAAAAACAACAATTAAATGTTGATTTATCTTTGAATAAGTGGTAGTATTTCAATAGAAACAACATTTCTTGTGTGGAATATTGTTGGAATCTATGTGGACAGACAGAAAAAGGAGGTGCCTGAATGCTTGCGATTGAGAGGCGTAATCGCATATTGGAGAAGCTTCAAAAGGATAAGCGGGTAGTGGTCAGCGAGTTGAGCCGTTTATATCAGGTGTCGGAAGAAACCATTCGCCGGGATTTGGAGAAACTGGAGAATGATGGATTGGTAATCAAAAGCTATGGGGGAGCAGTTTTAAACGAACATAGTATTTTTGATCTTCCATTTAATATCCGCAAAAATCAGATGATTGTGGAAAAACAGAGGATCGCGTCTATGATTGCCGATATGGTCCGAGATGGAGAAGCAATTATGCTGGATGCCAGTTCTACAGCTGCGTATGTGGCAAGAGAGCTAAAAGGAAAAAAAGAAGGGCTTACGATCATTACGAATTCAGTGGAAATAATTCTTGAGCTATTTGATGTGCCGGAGTGGAATGTAATTTCGACCGGTGGGGTGTCGAGAGAAAAATCATTTGCACTTGTGGGACCGAATACGAATCGGATGATTAGCTCTTACCATGTGGACAAAGCAATCATTTCCTGCAAAGCAATGAATCTGGGTATCGGAATGATGGATTCAGATGAACAGGATGCATGCAGTAAACGGTTGATGTTGAATGCGGCAAAGGAACGTATATTGGTAGCAGACCATTCCAAATTTGACAAAATGGCATTTGCAAAAGTAGCAGAGTGGACGGAACTGACAAAGGCAGTGACAGACAAGGAGCCGTCCAGAGATTGGCTGAAAGAATTTGAACGTTTGCGGATTGATTGTGTTTATCCGGAAAAAATGTAACATATTAAATATAAGATAAATAGGAGGAAAAAAATATGGCATTAGTAACTTCAGAAAAAATGTTGGCAGACGCACAGAAAGGTAATTATGCAGTAGGCGCTTTTAACGTGGAAAACATGGAGATGGTAAAAGCGGTTCTTGCAGCAGCAGAAGAATTACACGCACCGGTTATGCTGCAGACAACACCATCAACTGTAAAATATGGAACAATGGAAACTTTTGCTGCTATTGTTGCGGCGGAGGCAAAGAAGGTATCTGTTCCGGTATGTTTGCATCTGGATCATGGAAATAGTTTTGAACTGGCTGTTCAGGCAATGAAAGCAGGATATACTTCTGTCATGATCGACGGGTCCCATGAGGATTTAGAAGGTAATATTGCAATTACAAAGAAAGTTGCAGATGTGGCAAAGGCATTTGGTGTGCCGGTAGAAGCTGAACTTGGAAAAGTGGGTGGAAAAGAAGATGATCTGGAAGCAGAAGCAGATACAAATACAGATCCACAGGAAGCGAAAGAGTTTGTAGAGAGAACAGGGGTTACTTCTCTTGCAATCGCAATCGGAACAGCACATGGCTTCTATGCAGGAACACCGGTTTTAGATAAAGAGCGTGTGTCTGATGTGAAAAACCTTGTCTCTGTGCCATTGGTTCTTCACGGAGCATCCGGTCTTAGCGAAGAAGATGTAAAAGAATGTGTGGCAAGAGGAATGTGTAAGGTGAACTTTGCAACAGAACTTCGAGTAGCATATACAGATGCATGTAAGAAATTACTTGCAGAGAAGCCGGAGACATTTGATCCGAAGAAGCTTGGTGTTGTAGCTATGGAAGCTGTAAAAGAAACAGTAAAAGGACGCATGAAAATGTGCGGATGTGAAGGGAAAGCAGAATAATTCATACATAGGAGGTCGCTATGAAGCAATATTTACTGGGAATTGATATTGGAACAAGCGCCTGCAAAATTGCGATATTTGACGGAGACGGACGAGTGATTGCCAGCGGAAACGGAGATTATCCGGTGTATTATCCGCAGGCAGGATGGGCAGAGCAGAATCCGGAAGAGTGGTGGTCTGCTGTTTGCCGGGCAGTGCGTGAAACACTGGAAAAAGGAAAGGTAAGTCCAGGGGAAATAGCAGGAATCGGAATTGACGGACAGAGCTGGTCAGCAATCCCGATGGATAAGAACGGAGAGGTGTTAACAAATACGCCGATCTGGATGGATACACGAGCAGCGGATATCTGTGAAGAAGTGGGTCGTGAAGTAGGGGAAGACAGGATTTTTGACGTATGTGGAAATCCGTTCAAACCATCTTATACAACCCCGAAGATATTGTGGTATAAAAAATATTTACCTGATGTGTATAAGAAGACTTATAAAGTACTTCAATCCAACAGTTTTATCGCGTATAAGCTGACAGGAGAATATACACAGGAATTGTCACAAGGCTATGGGCTGCACTGTTTTGATATGCGCCGCGGCACATGGGATATGGACATGTGCCGAGAGTTGGGAATCGAGCCGGGAATGCTTCCAGATATCTTCCCTTGTCATCAGGTAGTGGGAAAAGTAACTGCGAAAGCAGCGGCTGAATGTGGATTGATGGAAGGAACACCGGTGACTGCAGGAGCATTGGATGCGGCTTGCGGTACACTTGGCGCAGGTGTTGTTCATCCGGGAGAAACACAGGAGCAGGGTGGTCAGGCTGGCGGAATGAGCATTTGTATGGATACATACAAAGCGGATAAAAGGCTGATCTTGAGTTACCATGCGGTTCCGGGACAGTGGATTCTTCAGGGAGGAACTGTCGGCGGCGGAGGCGTGATGCGCTGGATGGAGAAGGAGTTTGCTGATTACGAGCGAATAAAAGGAGCAGAACTGGGAAAGAGTTCGCTGGAATTATTCAACGAGATTGCGGCGAAAGTGTCTCCGGGAAGTGACGGCGTCGTATTCCTACCATATATGTCCGGTGAGAGATCACCAATCTGGGATCCATATGCAAAAGGCGTATTTTATGGATTGGATTTCAGTAAGACAAAAGGACATTTTGTCAGAGCCGCTATGGAAGGTGTTGCATTATCACTTCGGCATAATCTTGATGTTGCTGAGCAGGCAGGAGCAACGGCAAGTGAACTGCGTGCAATGGGAGGTTCTGCAAATTCTCTCCTTTGGACACAGATCAAGGCTGACGTGACAGGCAAAAAGATCATTGTACCGTCTTCTGATACTGCAACAACACTTGGCGCAGTGATTCTGGCAGGAGTTGGAATCGGTATGTACAATAGTTTCGAAGAAGCGGTAGAGCGTACTGTGGAGATTAAAAGAACACATGAGCCAAATCCGGAAATGAAACCGGTGTATGATAAAAATTATGAGACCTATCTTCAACTGTATGAACAGCTGAAGAGTGTGATGGGAAGAAAGGAGTAAGAAAAAATGAAAGCAGCAGTTGTATGTGCAAATGAAGATGTGCAATATTTGGATTATGAGGAGCCAAAAGTAGAGCCGGGAACCGTGAAGGTGAAAGTGAAAGCTTCCGGAATCTGTGGATCTGATATTCCGAGAGTGTTGCATAACGGAGTACATTTTTATCCGATCGTTCTGGGACATGAGTTTTCAGGAGATGTTGTGGAAGTTGGCGAAGGAGTGACAACTGTAAAAGTAGGAGATCGTGTGTCCGGAGCACCGCTTCTTCCATGCATGAAATGTGACGACTGCCAGAACGGAAACTTCTCATTGTGTAAACACTATAGCTTCATCGGTTCAAGACAACAGGGAAGTAATGCCGATTATGTGGTAATACCGGAACAGAATGCAGTTGTATTTGATCCAAGTATTTCTTATGAGCAGGGCGCAATGTTTGAGCCTTCGACAGTCGCACTCCACGGAGTCCTTCAGAATGATTACAAGGGCGGAGAATGTGTGGCAGTTCTCGGCGGCGGAACTATTGGAATGTTCACTATGCAGTGGGCAAAGATCTTTGGTTCGAAGAAGGTAGTTGTCTTTGATATCAGTGATGAGAGACTTGAGCTTGCGAAGAAGCTTGGCGCAGATGAAGTTGTAAATACAATGGAAGATGGCTATATGGAAAAAGCTATGGAAATCACAGGTGGAAAAGGTTATGGCTATGTGTTTGAAACAGCCGGTCAGGTTCCGACGATGCACATGGCATTCGAGTTGGCTGCCAATAAAGCACACGTATGCTTCATTGGAACACCGCATGTAGATCTTACATTTACACCGAAAATGTGGGAGAATATGAACCGGAAAGAGTTTAAACTTACCGGATCATGGATGTCTTATAGCTCACCGTTCCCTGGAAAAGAATGGCAGCTGACAGCACATTATTTTGCAACGGGACAGCTGAAGTTTGATCCTGGATTTATTTACAAGAAGATGCCAATGAGCCAGGCTCAGGAAGCTTTTCAGATGTTTAAGACACCGGGGCTTGTAAAGGGAAAAGTACTGTTAATGAATGAAGAGTAGGAGGAAGTCATGATATTGACAGTTACGCTGAATGCAGCGATTGATAAAAGATATGTAGTGGAAGAATTTAAGGTCGGAGAAGTAAACCGGGTAAAAGAATGTGCATATGTGCCCGGAGGAAAAGGGCTCAACGTGTCCAAGCCGGCAGCTGTTGCAGGCGCAGAGGTTGTGGCAACAGGATTTGTGGGAGGACATGCAGGTAACTATATCGAGGCTTCTCTCAAAGACTATCATGTGAACAGTGCTTTTTATCATTTGGAGTCAGAGAGCCGTTCCTGCATTAATATCTGGGATGAAAAGAACTGTGTCCAGACAGAATTTTTAGAGCCCGGATTTACTGTTTCGGAAGAAGAGTTTTTGGGATTTTTGGAAAAATTCAAAGAATTGGTGAAAAAAGCGGATGTTGTAGCAATGTCCGGAAGCGTTCCGAAAGGATTGGATGGAACCGCATATCAGAAACTTGTAAAAGTTGTGAAAGATGCCGGTAAGAAGGTGATTCTGGATACGAGCGGAAAGCTGCTTGAGATGGGAATCGAAGCGTGTCCGACAATGATCAAGCCGAATATTGATGAAATTCGAATGTTGACAGGTAAAGACTGTAATGAGATTGATGAGATCATTGAAGCGGCAAAAGAGATTCACGCAAGAGGCGTAGAAGTTGTAGCAGTTTCTCTGGGAGCAGATGGTTCCTTAGCAGTCAGTGACGAAGGAGTATTTCGTGCGATTGTTCCGAGAATTGACGCGGTAAATACAGTGGGATGCGGAGATTCTATGATTGCCGGATTTGCACTCGGATTTGCAGAAGGGCTGAGTATAGAAGAAACACTCCGGAAGGCCAGCGCAATCTCTGCGGCGGCAGCGTTAAGAGAAGAGACCGGATATTTTGTGATGGAAGATATGGAGAGACTGTATCCGCAGATTAAAATTGAAAAAATGTAATTGTAAATGAGGATGGGTTTTGAACACCCGTCCTCATTTTATATATTGCAAAGCGGTAGGGCATATTCACCAGAATAGCGCCTTCTTTTTTGTTAAAAATTCATATTGCGCGACTAATGGTATTCTTATACAATACCATTAAGAAAAGAGTATTATGGAAGATAAGATACAGAGGAACAAAGTATGGGAAGAGAAGCGGCTGAGCTTAGATATCTGGAATTGAAAAATGTGTTGTGCGAAAAAATATATGAGGGCGTATACCAGAGCGGAGAGCGTATTCCTTCGGAACGACAATTGGCGGAAGAATATGGAATGAGCCGTATTACAGTGAGAAAAGCGTTGGAGCTTCTGGAAGAAGATGATTTGATTGTCAGAGAGGTCGGCAATGGAACGAAAGTCACACTTAAAAATTATGGGAATCGCAATCCTCTCGATGTGATCGCATTAGTGGCGCCTTCAAAAAATCCATTTTTCGTTCGCTTTATCGCGGAGTTTCAAAAATGTGCATGGGAGCATGATACCTTGCTTTTGTATGTAGAAGTACCGGAACCGACATCGCTGGAAGATTGTCTCTATCGGCTCTACCGCAAGGATATTCGAAATGTTGTTGTGTGGCCGGATGATCAAAGCATTGACAGAGAAAAACTTCTGAGACTTCGAAGCATTGGTATGAATCTGGTGTTTTTTGATACGGACGTGGCACATCCCTTTGCGGATAGTGTTTTTCTGGACAATGAAGATGCGGTCGAAACACTTCTGCGTGCAGGGGATACATTTGTAGATTATATGTATGTCGGCTGGGATAATCTGTATGTCAGCAATATCAGAAAACGCGAAGAAGCTTATCGGAGAATTCATCCGGAGGGCAAAGTCGAAAATGTTCCGTGGAGAAGAGATCGAAGGATTGAGAGGGAAGCTCTGGAACGGATCAAAGAACTGGCAGAAACGATGGAGCATGGGCTTATCCTGTGTGGGGCAGGAGAGATCGGAATGCAGGTATTGGAATTTCTGGCAGATCAAAATGAGTTTGATCCTTCCGGAAAACAGTCGAAAGTAACATTGGCGGTCATCGATGAATTTGAGGGGGCGAAGAAATATTCGTTTTTTCTTTACAATCAAGATTTGCAGTCAAGTGCAGAAAAGATTTTCGAATGTCTGAAATGTCAGATGGAAGAAGGGGCGAAATGGAAAGCCAAAATATGTCCGGTAAAAGGACAGTTTAAAGCAATATCAAATGGTGAATAGTATTTATAATATTCTGAATGGTTATATATAACAATACCAATAGAAAGGCGGAGAGAGAATGGAAAGAATAAACCCAGAATTAGTACCACAGAGAACATTAAGTAACGGAATGGTAATCCCGGGAATTGGGATGGGTACTTTTGGAAATGACAAGTATACTTCAGAGGAAGTATCAAATGCAGTATATGGTGCCATACAGGCGGGTTATCGATTGTTTGACTGTGCGGCAGCTTACGGAAACGAAAAAGAGATTGGCGCCGTGTTTTCAAAAGCATTTTCAGAGGGTCTTGTACAGAGGCAGGATCTTACAATTATGACGAAAGTGTGGAATGACATGCATGGGAAAGGAGATGTGCTGGTTGCCTGTGCACAGAGCCTTCGGGATCTCGGACTTTCGTATTTGGATATTTATATGGTGCACTGGCCGTTCCCGAATTACCATGCGCCGGGAGCGCATTTGGAGGGAAGAAACCCGGATGCAGTTCCGTTTTCTGTAGAGGAGTATATGGGTGTCTGGCGGCAGATGGAACGGTTGGTAGATCTTGGGCTGGTAAAAAGTATCGGGATGTCAAATATGACAATTACAAAGTTAAAACAGGTACTTCCGCTTTGCAGGATTCGCCCTATCGTACTGGAAATAGAAGTGAATCCGACATTCCAGCAACCGAAATTATTTGATTATTGTAAAGAGCAGGGAATTTTGCCTATTGCATTTAGTCCGCTTGGCTCTCCGTGTCGTCCGGAGCGCGACACAGAACCGGGAGATGTGGTGACATTTGAGCTTCCCGAATTGCGGGAGATCGCGGAGGCACACCGGTGTCATCCGGCAACAATCTGTGTAAAATGGGCGGTTCAAAGAGGGCAGGTTCCGATTCCGTTTTCTATTTATGCAAAGGAATATGTAGGAAATTTGAAATGTACGACTGAAGATTTTCTAACCGAGGATGAGATGGAGCGATTGAAGAAAGCAGATCGGAATCAGCGATTGATCAAGGGGAAAGTATTTCTTTGGAAAGATGCGAAAGATTGGCAGGACATCTGGGACGGAGAAGATGAATGGAATGAACTAAAATAACAATAACAGTCGGAGGAAGAAAGAGATGGAGAAAATAAGAATCTTCCAGAAAGGCTTCAACTATTCGCAGGACGGACAGGGAAATCGCCTTGTTTATCATCTTCAGGGATGTAATATGAAATGTCCGTGGTGTGCGAATCCGGAAGGAATGAAAATGGAAGGGGCTCTTTATCTGGATAAAGATTGGATTCAAGATGAGCTTTGTCCGAAAGGCGCTGTGAAAGAAAAGGTACTGGATCGTTCTGTATGTGCGAAATGTGACGGGATGGAATGTCAGACTGTAAAATATAAAAACAAAGGACTTCGGTTATCTTTTGAAGAATATACAACAGATGAAATCTTCGATGAGATTCTAAGGAGCAGTCCAATGTTCTATGACGGTGGAGGAGTAACATTTACCGGAGGAGAGGCAACCATGCAGTTTGATGCATTGAAAGAACTTTTGATTCGGCTTACAAAAGCGGGAGTTCATACGGTAATTGAAACGAACGGAGCGAATCCGAGGCTGCCGGAATTATTTCCGTATATTGATCAGCTGATTATGGACTGCAAACACCTGGATGCAAAAAAGCATATGACATACACAGGGGTTCCTTTTGACGTGGTTGATCGAAATTTGAAGCATGCGGCAGAAGTGCATAAACATCTGGATATCAGGATTCCGTTCATTGGCGGGGTAAATGACAGTGAAGAGGACATGGAGATGTTTGCCCGATATTTAAAAGAGCTTGCGGGTGAAAATGTAACGGTCGAAATTTTGAAATACCATGAATTTGGAAAAAATAAATGGGAAGCATGCGGTATGAATTATCAAATGACAGAAAAAGCACATGTAACAATAGAACAGATTCAATATTTTCAGGAGAAGCTAAAAAAGAACGGAATACAATTAAAAAAGAGCTAATGGAAAGAAGGGAGATAGCAATGGAAGTAAAGGCAGTATTTCAGGCAGATCGGATTACGGATCTTGCGAAAAAAAGATTTCAGGAAGAGAGAGAGCTGAATCATTTGGAAGGATGGTTTCTGGCAAAAGAGATTCAGCGGGAGTGCGATGAAACATATAAAAACGAAGAAGACTGTATCCGTATAGCCAGGACACAGGTGGAAGTGATGAAACGCATTCCTCTCACATTAGGAGAATATCATGTGTTTGCGGGCACACAGGATGATTCGTTTGCGCGTTCATATGCGTTGATCAATCCGGCATTTACAGTGGATTCTTTCTGTGGATATTGTGATCCGGTGGCAGTGTTCGGAGACATTGATCCAATTGGTGATATTACAGAGGAGAGAATCAAAGATCTGAGAGAATATAATAATCGGACAGAATTTGCAGATGCACTTCGAAAAGCGTATGACATTGCAGGGGATAGTACCAGTGAGGCGATTTTCTTCATTGAACAGGTGACGGGGCATTTGATTCCGGATGTACGTCCTCTTCTTGCTCGTGGAACCACAGGGGTGAAGGAAGCAATTTTGAAAAATCAAGAGACGTGTCAAGATGAAAGGAAGAGCTATTTCGAATCAATGAAAATTTCGATGGAAGCTCTGGAAATTTTGGCAGATCGTTATGCGGCGCTGGCGGAAGAGAGAGAAAATCGTGCGGTTTTGCCGGAAGATAAAGGAAGATATCGTCTGATGAAGGAGACGCTTCATAAAGTGCCGAGGAACGGAGCTGACAATTTATATGAAGCAATTCAGTCCTTTATTTTAATCTGGCAGACGATGTGTCTGGAGCAGACACCGAATCCATTTGCATTTTCTGTAGGAAATGCAGACAGAATTTTTGAACCGTACCGCGCAAAGACAAATATGAGCCGCGAGGTGGCGGCAGCACTGTTAAAGCATCTTCTCGTGTTTTTTAACGTGGCAGATCGAAGCTGGGCAATTTCGCAGAATTTACTGATAGGCGGAAAAGATGTAGACGGAAAAGATCTGACAAATCTCACTACATATGCGCTGCTGGATGCTTATTATGATATGAATCTTCCGCAGCCGATCCTGTCTGTGAAGTTGCATAAGAATACGCCGCAGGAATTATATGAAAGCCTCGGACGATTTTTCTTCACTCCGGGATGTTTAACACCGTCGCTTTTCAACGATGACAGTCTCTTCCCGATCTTGGAGGCACACGGAGTGGAAAAAGAAGATCTGCCGGATTATTCGGTAGCCGGATGCCAGGAGCCGCTTATCATGGGAAAAGATAACGGAAATACGACAAACAGCTGGCTGAATCTCGGGAAAATATTAGAATTGTGTATTAATGGCGGCGTATCTACGATTACAGGGAAAAAACTCGGAAAAACAGATGCAGAAAACGGATGTGGCAGTAAGTTGGAGGTGCTTCAAAATATCCGTGAGATTTTCTACCGGAATGTGGAGGATTATGTGGACCAGATGACAGCAGCAGCCAATGCTGCGTCAGAGGCAATCGGACTTCTAAAGGTTCCATTTTTATCTGCGATGATGGGAGGAGTGGAAACCGGAATTGACACAAGAGATACGAAAAAACAAGGAACAAAATACAATGGAAGTGGCTGCCTGATCCATGGATTATCTGTGGTGGCAGATTCATTTATTGCGATTGATACATTGTTAAGAGAACGTCCGGAAGATGCAGACCGACTGGTAGAAGCATTGCGGACAAATTTCGAACATGATCCGGAGATGCATCAGTATCTTTTGAGCTGTAAAAAATTTGGAAATAACGAAACGGTGGTTGATGAAGAGGCCAGATGTATCGCAGAGAAAGTCAGCGATATTGTTTCTTCCAGAAAGAATTATCTGGGGAATCCGTTCCGAAGTGATTTTGCGACACCGTCAACACATTTGTTGTATGGTTACTGGGTGGGAGCAACACCGGACGGAAGAAAATCAAGAGATATGCTTGGATACGGAGTGGATCCGTTGTACGGGGAGGCACATTCGGGACTGGGCTTCCGGGTGCTGTCGGGAATGAAGCTTCCATATGAGAAAATGAATGGAGGTTACGCTTCTCATTTTGGTATTAATCCAAATTATTTCCGTGCCGACTCTTTTGAAGGAAAGGGAATGGAGTTTAAAGAGAAGATTGTTGCACCGCTATTCTATAACCCGGCAAATAAAGAAATTCAGCCATTTTATCTATATGTAAATGTAACAACGCCGGATATGTTAAGAAAAGTACTGGCTGATCCGAAAAAATATGCTCCAAGCGGTGTGTACATTATGAGAATTCATGGAACGTTTGTTAATTTCCTGGATTTGTCTCCGGCGATTCAGGAAGATATTATAACCAGACTGGATCTGGAGTCAACCAGTCTATAGAAAGGTAGTGTCAAATGAGTTATGAAAAACTGAGTTAAAAGAAAAAAGCTCAGATGA
>OIYW01001000.1_pt1 | contig 21437 bp, 17 predicted proteins | sample 1588351 | NCBI WGS metagenome assembly OIYW01 (sample SAMN03283268) | human gut metagenome | biome: human-associated habitat; material: feces | host: Homo sapiens | place: USA | collected 2013 | reverse complement strand
AACGGTTTTCAAGACCGCCTCGTTATGACCACTTCGATATCTCTCCCTATGCAATTCTGTGCTTTTGTGACATTCTCTGTCAGCACGAATTGCATTTTATCATCAAACGTTCTCACTGTCAAGACATAAATTCAAATATTTTTCAAAAATATTTCCGCAATGTCCAGATCCTCAGGTGTCGTTATTTTAAGATTCTTATAGGACCCCTCTGCCAGACTGATTTTTGCCCCGGACGCCCGTTCCACCACCATAGCATCGTCAGTTATCGCAGACATATCCCGACAACGAATCTTCTCATGAGCCTCTCGGATAAGATTATACTCAAAGATCTGGGGTGTCTGAATCGTCCAGACAGAGCTTCGTTCCGGTGTCTCTGCAACATATCCCTGTGTATCTGCTATTTTCACCGTATCTTTGGAAGGCATACCGATCACGCAGGCACCTGTTTTCTCAACTCCCTGTATTCCTCTCCGAATAATTTCTTCTGTAATAAAAGGTCTGGCTCCGTCATGAATCAGAACATACTCTGTGTCCCGACAGGCAAGAAGTCCTTCATAAACAGAATCATATCGCTCTTTTCCACCGGGTATCACTTTTGTCACCTTGGTAAGACCATATTTTTCCACAATTTCCTCTTTACAAAAAGCAACAGACTCTGCTCCTGTTACCAGAATAATATCCGTGATCAAAGGACTCTGCTGAAAGCAATTCAGAGAATAATAGAGAACCGGTTTTCCTCCCAGCTCCAGAAACTGCTTCTGGACCCTGCTGTTCATCCGTTTACCCTGTCCTGCCGCCAAAACAATGGCTGTATTTTTTCTTTCCATAAAAACCTCCCCAAAAGTTTTTATCTTTCTCCCAGTTTCAGATTCGGCACTGCATTCAGATCCCATCCATGGCGAGTCCCTTTTTTGTACTCATAATAAGCTGCAACTCCGATCATAGCTGCGTTATCCGTACAGAAAATCGGAGACGGGCGGTAAAAGCTGTATCCATTTTCCTTGCATGCCTGCTCCATCGCTGCTCTCAGAGTACCATTGGAAGCTACTCCGCCTGCAATAGCCACCTTTTTCATCCCAAAATCCTTTGCCGCCATCATAGTATGCTCTACCAGAACATCTACCACCGCTTTCTGGAAAGATGCCGCAAGATCTGCACGATTTACCTCTTCGCCCTTCATCTGCGCCTGATTCAGATAATTCAGAACCGCAGACTTCACTCCACTGAAGCTGAAATCATACGGACAGTCTCCCACTTTTGCTCTCGGGAACTGTATCGCATCCGGATTTCCTTCTTTTGACAGTTTATCAATCTTAGGACCTCCCGGATAGCCCAGACCAATAGCCCGGGCAACTTTATCAAAGGCTTCTCCTGCCGCGTCATCTCTGGTTCTTCCCAGAATCTCAAACTCCCCGTAATCTTTAACGATCACAAGATGGGTATGTCCTCCTGAAACGATCAGGCAAAGAAACGGCGGTTCCAGATCCGGATGTTCAATATAGTTTGCGGAAACGTGCCCCTCTATATGGTGAACGCCTACAAGAGGAAGTTTTTTCGCATAGGCAATGGCCTTGGCTTCTGCAACCCCTACAAGCAGCGCGCCTACAAGCCCCGGACCATAGGTAACGCCAACAGCGTCCAAGTCGTCCAGCGTTACCCCCGCTTCCTTTAACGCTTCCTCGATTACCTGATTGATTTTTTCAATATGTTTGCGTGATGCAATTTCCGGCACAACTCCGCCATACAGCTTATGGAGTTCAATCTGAGAGGAAATCACATTAGATAAAATTGTTCTTCCGTTTTTTACAACAGATGCTGCTGTCTCATCACAGGAGCTTTCTATTGCCAGGATCAGTGTATCTTCCACTTTTATTCCTCCTCAAAATTCAGTTCCGCACTTTTTCCATCCTTCCCCGGATAAGCCTGCGGAAAAATTCCTCTTACCGTTTCCATATACTCTTCCGGACGGATCAGGGACGGACTGTAATGTGTCAGCCACATTTCTTTTACCCGGGCATCCCGCGCCAGCTCCGCCGCTTCGCGGAAAGTCATATGCTTGTAGCCTTTTGCCTTATCCGCCTTGTCATCCTCTCCGTACATTCCCTCACAGATAAAAAGATCTGACTCTCTGGCATTGCGGAGAATGGATTCCGTTGGTCTGGTATCTGTGGTATACGTAAGTTTGATCCCCTTTCGATCCGGTCCAAGAACCATATCCGGAGTATATACAACTCCATTTTCCTCTATAGTCTGGCCCTTTTGCAGCGGATTCCAGAATTTCAGCGGAATCTCCTGCTCTTTGGCACGTTCAGGAGAAAATTTGCCCTGTCTTAAAATTTCCAGAGTATATCCGTAACAGATGACATTATGATTCACTCTGAAAGCAGTAATTCGATACCCGTTCAGCTCAATAACCTCTTCCGGTTTCGTAATTTCTATAAATCTGATCTCAAAGGGCAGCTCCGGAGCGATCACCCGAAGAGCGTTCACTACCCTCTCCAGGCCTCTGGGGCCGATCAGCGTCAGAGGCTCTGTACGGTCTGCATTTCCCATGGTAAGAAGCAGTCCGGGCAGTCCGCTGATGTGATCTCCATGATAATGGGTAAAGCAGATTACATCAATCGGCTTAAAGCTCCATCCTTTTTCTTTTACAGCAACCTGAGTTCCTTCTCCGCAATCGATCAGCAGACTACTTCCATTGTACCTGGTCATCAGAGCAGTCAGCCATCTTCTCGGAAGAGGCATCATCCCTCCGGTTCCTACTAAACAAACATCTAACATAGTTTACCTCTTTTATTCTGAAAAGACTTCTGCAAAATACCTTCTGCTGTTATCTTCACATTTTCTCTACTGGCAAAGTGTAACACAATCAGAACCTCAAAACAAGGCAAAAATCCCCTTCTGTCACAGTGTCATCGCAGTGGAAGACTGAGTTCTGCAACAAACTCCTCTCCGGTTTTCCCACATAAAAGACTTCCTCCGTGAAGCTCTGCAATCTTTGCAGCGCTTTTCAGTCCGATCCCGCTTCCTACCGCCTGCTTCTCTTTTCCCATACCGTTGGACATTACTGTTTTCAGCGTCTTTCCTTCTACATACACCTGAATATCCGTTGTTCTGGTTCTGTCCCCATAACGCTCAATATTGGAACCAAGATTCCAGATCAGACGTCTGATCAGAAAGGGATTTGCTTTCCATATGGCTTCCGGCAGTTCCCCCTGGCTAAAAGAAACCGGAATCCCCTGAACAGACAGTTCTTCTGCCATTTCCTTTACCATTTCTGCAAACATTGACGGGTTCCAGGTCTGCATGATAGTTTCTCCTGTATTCTCAAATACAAGAGCATACTCAAACATTTTATCTGATAGGTTCCTGATCTCTTCTGTTTTTTCCAGGCATTTCTGAATATAAGCAGGGTAATCTTCTGCCCTTCCTTTTTTTCTGTGGAGAATCTCCAGATATCCGTTAAGGGCAGTCAGAGGCGTTCTGAGATCATGAGAAACTGCCCTGATCAGCTCCTGATTGTCCCTGTGAACTTTCCGCTCATTTTCCATACTGTTTTTCAGCGTCAGTCTCATGTTGTCCAGTTCTACAGCCAGGGCGGAAATTTCATCATGCCCCTTTACTGTTACTCTGTGCTCCATGTCCCCCTGCCCGATCACTGTAATCTCAGCACGCAGGTTTCCCAGATATTTCATTCTTCTGTGAGCAAAAATAAGCAGCGGAAAAAAAACTGCCATTCCATCTGCAGCTGCAACCATCAGATAATATAACGAAAAAAATTTAAGAGACTGGTAACTCATAATCTGTACCCGGGCAGTTCCATCCTGAAATTGAATTTCTGTTTTTACAGGCGTCTCCATCCCCTGGGCGGCTATATCACTGTCTGACCATACCCAGCTGCCCCAGAAAGGACTGTCTAAGACTTCTGGAAAAAAGCCTTCCTGATATTGTCCGTCCTCATCATAAATTCCAAGCCATGTATAAATATCTGCCTTTTCTTCAAATACCGGCATATAAATCTCCGGCTGATCCATTCTGTAGGAGGGCGCCGTCTCTTTAAGCCAGTCCATATATTCTTCCCGGGAATCTGTGAATATTTCATGTTCCAGAACCCAGCCGTAAGCTGCAAATCTTCTGCTTACAAAAAACATGGTAGCCAGAACAGCAACTGCAAAGCTTGTCAGAAAAAGCAGCATAAGCTCCTGTGTCAGCTTCCGCTCTCTTTCATTTCTTTTTTTCTTAATCACAGCGGTATCCCCTTCCCCATATGGTACGGATAATTCTTGGCTTTCCGGGATCATCTTCTATTTTTGATCTTAGATTCCGGATGTGTACCATAACAATATTTGCCGCCCCGTAATAATAAGTTTCTTCCCATACCGCCTCATACAGGTGTTCCACAGAAAAAATCTGCTTTCTGTGCTTCATAAGGGTACAGAGAATGGAAAACTCCGTATCTGTCAGAGAAATCTCTTTTCCGTTTTTCCATACAGTTCCGGCTTCCGGATACACTTTCAAAGCTCCGCTGCATATTTTTTCTTCCTGTGTTCTCCGGCCGCTGCCCTGATATACATGATAGCGCCGCACCAGGGCTTTTACTCTGCTGATCAGCTCCTGATAGGAAAACGGCTTGGGAAGATAGTCGTCTCCGCCGCTGGAAAATCCCATGATCTTATCTTCCACCTGAGTTCTTGCGCTGAGAAACAGGATTGGGACATTTGATTTTTTCCGGATCTCCATACAGGTCTGATACCCATTTAATCCCGGCATCATCACATCCAGCAGAATCAGATCATAAGCTCCATGTTCTATTTTATCCAGAGCTTCCTTTCCGTCTCCTGCTTCATCCACAGTAAATCCTTCCCCCTGCAGAAGTACCATAGCCACCTCCCGGATTTCAGGGTTATCGTCCACAATCAAAATTTCCGGTTCTTCCATTATCTTTCTCCTTTTGCGTTTGGAAATACTGCTGCCGCATTTTTCCACAAAATATTATACTACGATCTTTAAACTCTATGTTTGCATCATTCGCCTCGTTAAGTGACCGGGTATCAGGAATTTTGCATATATATGACAAAACGCCTCGCAGAATACTGTCGTATAAACAATAACCATTCTATCTCCGAATTCACTCTGTATCTTCGTCCCGGCTTCATTAAGCGTTCATATTATATCATGTTTTTCGGGCTTCAATGTGATTCTTAATAATTCTTCAGATTTATGCAACAGGTTTCTTAAGATATAAAATGTATATTTTCGTTATCATTTCATATACTCTACTTCATTTGAAAGGAGCCCGCTTTTATGGAACATCTTATTAACCGGAAGTCCACTTCCTTCTCTCATCCCCGGAAAAATACTCAGGTCTTTTTCCCTGTTACTGCACTGCATTTTATTTTACTTACCACAGCAGTACTTATATTTGTGTATTTTTCCGTTCCGGAAGGAAAGCTTTTCGGCTCAGAAACAGACTGGTACTGCCAGCATGTAACGCTTGTGGATACTATGCGCAGACAGTTTTATGCAACAGGAGATCTGTTTCCGGACTGGATTTCTCTTGGAAGCGGGACAAATTTTTATGCACTTTCCTACTACGGATTTCTGCGCCCGGACGTTCTGGTCAGTTATCTTCTTCCTTCTGTTCCTGTGGAAACTGTAATTCAGTTTTATGCGGTAACAGAAATGGCTGCCGGCGCCTGCCTTCTTTACTGGTGGCTTTTTCATAAATCCCTGGACAGGCTTTATTGTCTTACCGGAGGATTTCTTTATCTCACAGCCGGCTGTATGTTCCAGGCTCACAGGCAGATCATGTTTGTAAACTATCTTCCGTTTCTGATTCTTGCCCTTATATACACAGACAGACTGTCCGAAATTCATACCGGAGTTTACGCAAAAACATTCCCCCTTCATCCCGGACCTGCTGTAAGCTTTTTTATGATATCTGTTCACAGTTTTTATTTTCTGCCCTCCTGCCTTGTCTGCTGTTCCCTGTATCTTCTCTGTACAGGCAAAAACAGACTGCACACATGGAAAATCTGGCTGATTTCTGTTATTACAGGTCTTTGTCTTGCAGCTGTCCACCTTCTTCCTACAGCGCTTGTGATCCTGGAAAATAAAAAAGACGTACAGCCCGCTTCTCTGTGGCAGATCTTTACAGTAAATCCCTCCATGAATACTTTACTTTACAGCTCCTACGGCTGTGGACTCACCCTTCTGGTCCTTTACTGTGTAATGTTATCTCTGGGCTGCAGCAAAACAAAAAAACTGGCCTTTGCGCTTCTTATCCTGTGTTTCAGTCAGCTTTGCTGCTGGCTTCTGAACGGAACCCTTTATCTTCGCCCCAAAGCTCTTATTCCCTTTCTTCCACTGTTTCTGCTGCTTACGGCCCGTACTCTCAGCCTTCTTCAGCAGAAAAAGCTGGAACACCGCTTTCTGCCGGCAGCTTTTTGCGCCATACCTGCACTGGTTCAGATATTTTTTCTTCATCATCCACAGTGGAAGCTGATCCTGGCAGATATACTTGTGCTGCTTTTTTATTCACTGTTGCCGAAATCAGAAATTGTTTTAAAGAAAAAATTTCATTTCAGAGAAAAAAACAGCTCTTCCAAAACAGGAGTATCCTCTTCCCTTTTACAGGCTTATCCCGCAAAAAACCACATAGTCTGCGTCTTTCTCTGTATTATACCTGCTCTTTTATTTGTCAGCACTGCCAAAACAGAAAAATTCGCTGCTTCCTCTGTAAAATCCAGAGAAATCTTTACCCGTCAGGAACTGAAGGAGGTCTGTTCCGAACCCGGAAACGCTGTAGATATTTTTACTGCCCCCATGACAAACAGCAACTACGCTCCTTTGGAAAACCAACGCCGTACAACCATGTATTCTTCTGTTTCCAACACCGCCTACAACCATCTGTTTTATGACATTCTGAAAATGCCGGTCAGCACCAGAAACCGTGTTTCCATGAACGCTGCTCCCAATCCGTTTCAGGAATATCTGATGGGCATCCGATATATACAGACCACTGAAAACCGGCTTCCTGCAGGATATGTCCCCCGCCTCCAAAAGGAAAATATGGTTCTGGCAGAAAATTCCAATGTACTGCCCGTTGCTTACGGAACCTCAGCTCTTATGAGTGAAGCAGATTATGATACGCTTGATTACCCTTATAATCTGGATACCCTTACCAACCGGACCATCGTTCCGGAAACTGCCGGCATCGGGAAATCAGACTATACTTCTCAGATAAAAGAATATACTCTTCCACAGGATTTTATGAAACGTTCCTCAGAATACCTGGCAGAAACCGTATCCCGCAGTCTCCCTTCTGTCCTGAAAGATCAGATTCTGCTTCTGTCTTTTGATGTGGACTATGAGGGAACCAGGGATATTGACATAACTATTAACGGCATCCGAAACAGGCTTTCCGGTTCCTCCGCCCCTTATCCCAACCAGAATCACACGTTCACCTATATGCTTTCTGCCAATACACCTTTAAAAACTCTCGAGATTGCTTTCTCAGAGGGAAATTATAAAATAAACAATCTCCGCGGATTCACTTTGCCGATTTCCGCTATTGCTCATCCTGATATCACGCCATTTACGCCCTGCTCAGAAAACGAAAAGGCGCTTCTCCAGGGCAGTATTACCATGAAGGAGGACGGATACTTTGTAACCTCCTTTGCCTTTTCCAACGGATATGAGATTCTGGTAGACGGACGCCCTGCAGATCCGGTTATGGTAAACAAAGGATTTACAGGTTTTCCCATAAAAAAAGGGACGCATGAAATTATTGTCACTTTCCATGCGCCCGGTAAACGGATCGGTATTCTGTTCAGTTTTGCTGCCGCAATCCTTCTTCTGACAAAGTTATCTACATTGTTTTTGTCATCAGCACTGCGTTTTCCACAGGATTCTCATAATAATTCCTGCGAAGTCCGTCCTCTTTAAATCCAAGTCTCTGATAAAGCCGTCTGGCGGTTTCGTTTCCCTGGCGGACCTCCAGATGGACAAGCCTGATTCCCTGCATTTCCGCCATGCGAAGCATACTGTCCACAAGGAACTGCCCGATTCCCTCTTTCTGTCGGTCTGAGCGTACTGCCACATTAAGGATATCTCCTTCATCCAGCACAGTCATCATACTGCAGTAGCCGAGAATACGTTCTTTTTCTTCCACCACAAAAAACATGGTGTCTTTTTTCATCAGATAAGTAAGAAAGCCTTCTTTTGTCCACGGTACAGAAAAAAGGTTCTGTTCGATATCCACAACCTGATCCAGATCTTCCACAAGCATTTCACGAAATGTCATTGTGCAGCCTCCTGATTTTTCACTTTTTCCCGTTCTGCCCGCTCTCTTTCCGCCTGAGAAACGCGAAGGTAGTCCGGAACATGCTCCTCTGCGGTTTCATATCTTCCCTCTTCGTAATATACAAGTCCCAGAGAAGCCACTGCTGCCGCTCTCTGTCTGTTTACATGAGCAGGAGCAAAGCTGAAAGCTGCCTGAAGCTTTTCCTGGATCAGTTTTCTGAATACAGGCACACCGTCCCCCAAAAAGGTAACTCTTTCCCCATACTGCTCAAGCTTTGCAAGAAGATCCTCAATAGGAACAGCCATCTGATCCTCCACTGTCTCAAGCCTGTGGTCTTTAAAACGATAAATCCCTGTATATACCTGATTTCTTCTGGCATCCATGATCGGACAGATCAGGCCTTGTGTGTCATAAAGATTATAAGCCAAAGCTTCTACCGTAGGCACACTGATCAATGGCTTTTTAAGCGCAAGCCCCAGCCCTTTGGCCGTAGCAGAACCAATACGGAGCCCGGTAAAAGATCCCGGACCACCGGCAACGGCAATAGCATCAACCGTATCCAGGTCAAGCTCTGTCATCTTTGCCACCTCATCCAGCATGGGAAGCAGAGTCTGAGAATGTGTTTTTTTATAATTCACTGTATATTCTGCAGTCAGAATTTCGTCTTCAACAACAGCTACGGAAGCTACAATTCCCGAACTGTCCAAACCTAAAATTTTCATATTTTATTCAACCTCCTGTACAGTGATCCTGCGGTAATCAAATCCCTGTGTCAGATCCTTTTCTATAGTGATCTCAATCCGTTTTTCCGGAAGGATGTCTCTGATCAGCTCCGCCCACTCAATCAGACAGATTCCCTCTCCGAAAAAATAATCGTCGTAACCGATCTCTTCCATTTCTTCAATATCACCGATACGGTACACATCAAAATGATAAAAAGGCAGACGGCCTTCCTCATAGACCTGCACGATCGTAAAGGTAGGACTGCTGACAGGCTCTGTGATGCCAAGCCCCGCTGCCACTCCCTGGGTAAAAACAGTCTTTCCCACACCGAGATCTCCGTTCAGGGTATATACCTGTCCCGGCTTTGCTGCTTCACCGATTTTTTTTCCTAATTCAAACGTCTCCTCCGGACTTCTGGTTTCTATTATCATGGCTCCGCCTTCCCAAACAAATTCCGGCTACTGATCACTTCGTTCCCGGCGGCTTTCATGCCAGTTAAACAATTATCATCTTACTGATTCAGCAGCTCCGGTCTTTTACTTATTTCTTGCAGAATTGTTCTTTGCATATTATAATAGAGCAAACAGAGAAAAACAATACTTTTCGCAAAAGGAGAATAAAACTATGGCAAATCCAGTTGTAACAATCACCATGGAAAACGGTGATGTAATGAAAGCAGAGCTTTATCCGGAGGTTGCTCCCAATACGGTAAATAACTTTATCAGTCTTGTAAAAAAAGGATTCTATGACGGTCTGATCTTCCACCGTGTCATCAACGGCTTCATGATCCAGGGCGGCTGCCCGGACGGAACCGGCATGGGCGGCCCGGGATACAGCATTAAAGGCGAGTTCGCTCAGAACGGCGTTGCAAATGACCTTGCGCACACTCCCGGTGTTCTTTCCATGGCAAGAGCCATGCACCCAAACTCCGGCGGAAGTCAGTTCTTTATCATGCACAAGGCTGCTCCTCATCTTGACGGAAGCTACGCTGCCTTCGGCAAGATCACAGAGGGTATGGATGTTGTAAACCGCATTGCAGAAGAGGATACCGACTACAGTGACAGACCCCTTGACGATCAGGTAATGAAAACAGTAACTGTGGAAACCTTTGGCGTGGATTATCCGGAACCGGAGAAATGCTGATTCAGTTTTCGGGAATAGTATGTAATAAAATCGTACTGAAAAAAGATTCACTGAATGGCTGACAGACAGCCTGTAACCAGAGAATAGCTGAAAAAGTTATTCTCTGGTTTTTTCTTACCCGCCAGATGGTATTCACACAGTCAGAAACAGCGCTGCTGTCAGTCCTCAAAGGTCAGCACTTCCCCATCCAGAACTGCAAAATACAGTTCTCTGTCTTTTTCCATTTTTGCTCTTCCGTTTGTGCTTTCCGTAATGGCTTTCTGTACCTCATCCACATCCTGAAACGGAATCAGAAGCTCCAGGATTACCCGGTCTGTATATTCGCTGTTCAGAACAGGCAGGCTCCTCTCGCCTGCAATATACTGAAGCTTTCCCACTCCTGTATAATCCGTGGTTACTCTGAGACAGATTCCTTTTTTCTTCTCAATAATACGGCTGGCTGCAAGTCCTTCCTGAACCGCCCTGGAATAAGCCCGGACAAGTCCCCCTGTTCCCAGCAGAACTCCCCCGAAATATCTTGTTACAACCACTGCCACATTATAAATATCTTCTCCCAGGATCACATCCAGCATAGGACGTCCTGCCGTTCCGGAGGGCTCCCCGTCGTCGCTGCATCTGGTATATTCCCTGTTTAAGCCCACGGAATACACAAAGCAATTATGCCTTGCATCCCAGTATTTTTTTTTCATTTCTTCCAGAAATGCCAGGGCTTCCTCCTCAGTTTTTACCGGGCGCACAGTTGCTATAAATCTGGACTTTTTTTCTGTGATCTCTCCACAGCCGCCCTCTAATATGGTCTTGTATGTTTCCAGCATAAATCTTGTCTCCTGTTTTTATATTTACTTTCTGTTTTTTCTGTTCAGGATTTCTGTTTTTCCACAGCCTTGATCTGATCCAGATTATACTTTTCCACTTCGCTGAGAACAGAATCCTCTATTTTATCAAACTCTTCCGGCGAATACTGAGGAACATACCATTCCCTGCTGTCAAAATACTGCTGAAGCTCCGGAGTTTTAAACCTCCGTCCGTGTCTGGCATAGATCTCATTTCTCGCCCGCGAAAGCTGTTCACTGGTCAGTCCTGCAAGCTGCTTCTGAGTTATTTTTTTCTGAGAGCTGTCCGGCAGAATATAGTCTGCCTCTGCATCTGCTGCCTGATTTTCCTGAGGCTGTAAAGACGAACTGATATTAAGTGTATTTTTTGTCTCCTGAACTGTCTGGATAATATTGGAATAATCTCCATAATTCATTCTATATATGATCTTTGAAGCCTGCCATGCCTCTTCGTCGGCATTCCACTGAGCTTCGTCAACTATATTTCCGTCAACACTGTACGTAACGCCTCCATTATCTGTCTGTTTTTTTGCCTGGCGTACTATTCCGAATTTTCCCCCAGCATAGCCATGATAATCATTGACCTCGCCGTCATCAGATATTCCCGTAAGCAGATATCTTGCATTATGATACTCTGTCAATACCAATGTCTGAATACCGCCATTTGTTAAATACAGTTCTCCTGAATCCAGCATATTAATTGATGAGCTTCCGGAAGCTTTTTCCTCTCCCCACACTTCGAATGTATAACGACCTGAAAATGCATTCTGCATCTCATCCTGATAAACCAGAAGAAGTTCATCTGATCCGTTTTTATCAAAATCCACCAGCTTCATAAAGCACAGGCCACTGAGAATATACTGCCCGTCTCCCCTGTCAGTTTCCTGAATTACTCCATATCTGTTTTCATATTCCCCAATCAGTTTCTTATACTGTTCATAAATATTCACCGGATTATTTCCAGTATCTTCAACAGCACTCTCCTGTGCCGTATCTTCATTTCCCCTGTCTGTCAGGGTAACTGTCTGCGTATCTTCCTCATACTGCCATTTCAGCCCAAATATTTTTGCAAAGTCCTCAAAGGAAATCATCAGCCTTCCATCTGCAAATGATGCGGGAATCTGCATTTCACGGGTCTCTCGCTGTTCTGGATTCTGTTCAGGTGCCACCTGGATCTCTGACTGATCTTTTTTTACAAACACAATTTTTCCCTGATACTGAATTGCGTAGGTATCCTGATTATCGTGATAGACACCTGCTCCAAGTTTCTCTGCCAGATCCGCCACAGAGACCATAATTACATGATTTCTGGTTATCAGAGCATCCTCCGGCAGTTCCATCTGTTCCTGATTATACAAAACAGTAAACCGGGAATCTGCTTTTGTCGCTGCTGTCATACATGGCAAGAAAGCCATACTTATAGCACCGATAAGTACAAGCACTGTTTTTATTTTTCTTTTCATATTTTTCTCCTTCCACGCTCTTTATCCTTTTCCACACTGAATACTCTGTTTATTTATACGCCGTTTCATTATATCCTGCGCATTAAATCCGCATTCCCATTACCGGACTCCATCAAATATCCAGGCAATGTCCTCACCAAATTCATCGTTTTCCTTACGGAGCATAAACGGTTCCTATTGCGCCGCATAAGTCCATACCTGAAGTACCTGAGGCGCCACCGTATTGTAATCCCATTTCTTTCTGCTGTTGGCTTTGCTGAAAGGATCGTTAATTGTAAGCATTCCGTCAGAAATCCCCCTGATCACAATAAAATGACCTTCATCGGTAAAATCCCCGGGGCCCACGGCGCAGATGATCAGCCCCCCGTTGTCCACTGTCTCTTCCATTTGGCGGAGATCCGCAGAAGGGAACTGATTAACTGTAATTCCATACTCCCTGGCAATATCCCCCATAAAAAGCCATGAGGTTCCCACCCCTTCCACATAATAACCGTCCTCCATAGCCCGCTGCGCCAGCATATCAGGAGTAAGACTTTTATCTCCTGTCAGACTGTAAAGCACCATGGAGAGACAGGTGGGCCCGCATCCGGAAATCCCCACATTGGACTGTCCGTAAGGCACATAGCCCCAGCGTTTGTCCCACTGGATAAAAAGCGGAACCTTTTCCGGCAGCTCTGATTCCCGGATTCCTCCGAATGCTTTTTGCTCCGTATCCGGATATGCAGCTACAAAATCCGCAATCTCAGGATTTCGCCTCAAAGCATCCAGAAAGCTTGCCGGATATTTTGACGGTTCTGCAAAAATCTTCTCTTCCACGCTCAGGGGAGAAGTATCTTCTTTGTCACTTTGAGCCTGATCCGTAGTTTTCCCTTCTACGATCACTGCTGTGGGAATGACTGTCGTCTCCCTCAGCTTCCATCTATCATTTTCCCTCATCAGAAAGTTTCCGGCCGCCAGAAATACAAACAGAGAAACTGTCATAAGGATTCTTCTGTTTTTCTCCTTTATTCTGGCCTCTGTAGCCGGACTTCTGGGGCGGTCAGATGCTGGATGATCTGCTGTTTTCTTTTGTTCCACAGTATAGCCTCCCTTATCCGGTTCTTCTCTTATTTTTTCAGACCCGAAAACGGTATTTTTTCATTTCTCTATGAGATTATATCATAAAAAAGCCTCTGTACTGTAACCAATTTTACATAAAATTACAATACAGAGACTTTTTTATTACTATTCGCATCCCACTATCCTGCGGAATATTTTAGCATATATATACCCGAATTCCGGGACATACAGGACAAAATGCCTTCCATGTTACTGCTCACACGGTATCTCTTTTCAACATATTTTCTTCTCTTCTATGTTCCTCTTAAATCCAATATAAGTAGCTGCAAAATAAATCAAAAACAGAACTGCCACAGCCCCTGCTGCCCCTGCAAAATACAGAATACTGTTCTGACGGATTCCTGTATAAAAAACAAAGGAATCGCTGATGTACTTCACTATGATCCAGCTTATCACTGCAGAGACCACAAACGGAGTCATATAGTAGATCAAAAGCTGTTTCCGTATTACACTGTGTATTTTTTCCGGGCGAAGTCCCAGTTTCCTGAGCGTGTCATACCGAAACCGGTATTTTCCGGAATCTCCAAGCTGCTGAACAGAAAGAACGGTCAGAGCCACACAGAGAAATACCACCGCTGTATAAATACATGCATAGGCCACTACTGTAATAATGAAATTCATAGTATCAAGAATTTCCCCTTTGACAAAATTTTCTGCCATGTATACAAATATTTCATCCGTTCCGTCAGCCCAGTAAAAATCCTCATAAGTCATTCCCGAATTTCCAAGCGTCCTTTTACCATAACTTTCGTCTGCACTGTCCAGAGCATCCAGCGCTCCTGTTTTCATGACTCCGGAGGTCTGAGCCTCCAGAAGGGAATAGTACGGTGTCAGTGTTTCTGCCGCCTGATCGCTGACAATGATCAGATAATCTGATCCGTTTAACCCTGACTGGCAGAATCCTTCCGTGTAAAGCTCTGCTCCCTTCAGTCCTTCTCCGTTTGGAAGAACCAGCGTTTCTTTCAGCGCCTTTTGGGCAGTTTCCTTTACCCTTGTTTTTGCATGGATCAGATAAGTTCCCTCCTCTAAGGAAACCGTCCTGTATCCTGCCGCCTTTCTCAGGTAATTATAATCACTGAGCTTCATGTATGTGTCACAGGAAAAATACGATGGGATCTCTCCCTCTGCTGTCAGATCCTCATATCCTTCTCTTTGAAAGAACGGAAGATTGTCATAAAAGAAATCATTCATATCTGTGTCTCCATCTGTATAAATGGAGTAAACATAGACGTCCTCAATTTCTCCAAAATCCTCCAGAAGCTTCTGCTTTTCTTCCAATAAAGGTCTGTCCTCTGTTTCCGGACTGAACAGCAAAATGTCAAAAGGATTTTCCTGTTCCATCATATTGATCTGATAGTCCATAAACATAAGAGCAATACTGCTTACAAGAAGAGCCACAGTAAAAAGGACCGTCAGGGTTCCCATAGTAAACTGCATGGTACGGATCTTGGAGGAAAACTGCCTGATCAGAAATACATTGGCGCTCTTGTAGATCTTTCGCCCGCCTTTGTCTGCATACCGGCACACAGTTGCTGCAATTCCTGTGTACAGAAGATATACGGAACCAGAAAGTCCCAGGCACAGAGGAATTCCATTTGCATTGTTGATTCTGTTGTTCCATAAAAGAAGCATAAAAATCAGAATATAGATCACAGCCATAGGAAAAAGAAGCGTTTTTTCAGAAATATGTTTCTGACGGATTTCTTCATTTGCTCTTTCTGCGTTCATCAGTTCTCTGATATTCAGTTTTTTCAGTCTTCTTCCTGCCCGCAAAAGAGCGATCCAGAATATCACCAGATAGATTCCCAGTGTCAGAAGGATATTCCATATGGAAATCTCTGCTTTCAGGTGATATGCCTTATCCATGGTTCCCATAAACATGGACGTAAGCACCTGCTGAAAAAACATACCCGGAAGCAGCCCCAGAACAAAGGCAAAGCCTCCAAGAATCAGGTTTTCTCGAATAAACATGCCTGCCAGACGTCTGCCTGATACACCCAGAAGCAGATAAGTGCCAAATTCCCTGCTGCGCCGGTTTGCCATAAACCGCACAATATATCCCACCAGCCATGCCATGATAAATACAATAAAAAATGCAGCGGCTCCGATCATACTTCCAATAAAAAGTCCGCCGTCCTCACAGAGCTTCAGAATATCCTCTGAAAACATCAGCGAATGAAAGGCAAACATCAAAGCAGATACGGCTGTCAGCGTGGCAATATAAATTCCGTAATCCCGGAAAGACCGGCTGGCATTTCTTCTGGTAAGTGTCCGGAAAATTTCTCCGTACTGTCTGGGAGATCCGTTTTTTTCCCGTCCCGCTTTTCCGGAACTCTTCCGCTGATTTTGCGGCTTTCTCTGTGTTCCTTTTTCTTCCGTTTTACTCACAGGATCCTTCACCTCCTGTCAGAGACAGAACATCCAGGATCTCATTGAGAAATTCTCTCCTGCTCTCCGCGCCTTTTACAAGCTCATGAAAAATCTCCCCGTCCTTTAAAAACAGAATGCGGCTGCAGTAGCTTGCAGAAAACGCATCATGGGTAACCATAAGGATGGTGGCTCCCATTTCATCGTTCATGGCAGTAAAGGTTTCCAGAAGCATCTGTGCAGATCTGGAATCCAAAGCCCCTGTAGGCTCGTCTGCCAGTATCAGATCCGGACGATTGATCAGAGCTCTGGCGCAGGCGCATCTCTGCTTCTGTCCCCCGGAGACTTCATAGGGAAAACGATTCCGGAGTTCATAGATTCCCAGCCGTTTCATCACTGCCGATACCCGCTCCTCAATTTTTTTCCTGGAATTTGTGTGAAGAGCCATTGCAAGCGCAATATTTTCTTTCAGAGTCAGCGTATCCAGAAGATTAAAATCCTGAAATACAAATCCAAGATGATCTTTTCTGAAATCTGCAAGCTTTTTGTCCGGAAGCTCCGTAATATCCATATCTCCATAATAAATATGGCCTGCCGTCACCTGGTCAATAGCTGCCAGAAGATTCAGGAGCGTAGTCTTTCCGGAGCCGGAGGCTCCCATGATCCCTACAAACTCTCCGTTCTGTACCTGAAAGCTGATACGGTTGACAGCCTTTGTAAGATTATTTTTATTCCCGTAATATTTTTCAATATCACATACCCGGATTTTTCCACTCATAAGTCTTTTGTCCTTTCCTTTGATGCTGCCATTATATCAGAGCTGTCCGGCTGCTCCTATCGAAGTTACTTGCATAAATCTTACAGTTTTGTCAGATAAGTACTTTTTCCAAAACAAAAGATCACTTTTGTATACTCTCCCTCTTCTGATTCTATTCTGATCCCAATATCCATTTTTTCACAAAGCTTTCTGCAAAGATAAAGCCCCATTCCCGTGGATGCCATAAGACTGTTTTTATCCGCAGCCCGTCCGTTTGCTCCGGTAAATCCTTTCTCAAATACTCTTCCAATATCTCCGGGTGAAATTCCCACTCCATTATCCTCTACTACCAGCTCTTTTTTGTCTGCATCTTTCTTTATATAAATATGAATCCGGAAAATCTCCTTTTGAAAATCCATATATTTCACTGCGTTTGTAATAACCTGCTGCAGAATAAAGCTCATCCACTTTCCATCGCACAGAAGCAGGTTTCCTTCTGTTTCTACCTGCACTGCAGCCCGGTTTCCAATGAGAAGTCCTTTGTTTTTTGCCATAACCTCATAGATCACTTCTGTAATATCTGTTTCCGAAATCACAAAATCCTGATATACCTGCTCTGACCTGGCATAAAAAAGTACCTGCTCCACATAATTGTCAATCCGCTCCAGTTCTTCCATAAGACTGTTCTTTTTCTTTGGCTCTTCCTTCTGAACCATCAGCTCCAGAGCAGTGATGGGAAGCTTGATCTCATGGACCCAGCTTTCTATATACTCCCTGTAATCTTTCATTTCATCCTCTGTTTCATTGATTTTTTCAATCACTAATTTGTTGGATTTTCTTAAAATTTCCCAGTACTTTTTCCCTTCCAGATTATTCAGTGGGCTTTCCACTTCGCCGATCAGATAGGGCTTATCCAGCTCAGAAAGAGTCTGCAAAATACATTCAAAGGTCTTTTTTCTCTGAAGGAAACGCCCAGTCTCGCATACAGCCATCAGCGCCAGCCAGAAAATCAGAATCAATATCACATTATCCAACCGGTTCCCCACTGACAGAAGATAAAAGGAAAGCAGCAGCATGCACAAAATCCTGCCCAGATAAACAAGAGTTCTGTCTTTCAGATATTCCAGTAAATTCATAACAGATATCCCAGTCCTCTCTTTGTTTCAATGACAGGTCCTGCCCCCAGTTCTTTCAGTTTATTGCGGATCCTTGTAATATTCACGCTGAGCCCGTTATCATCCAGAAATACATGCTGATCCCACAGCGCATCAATGATCTCCTCGCGGCTGCGATCTCTCCCTGTCTGGAAAAAAGATAATGCAGAAGCTTCAGCTCTGTTTTTGTCAGCTCCTGCCTCTTTCCCTGAAAGGTTACAGAGGCATCTTTCAGGCTCAGCCTGACACCTCTGCACTCAAGCTCTGCCTCCTGCATAGTCCCGGATTTTCCTGTTCTTCTGAGAACTGCCCTGATATGAGCCAGAAGAACAGGCGCCTGGTATGGCTTTGTAATATAATCGTCTCCTCCTGTCATCAAAGCTTCCAGTTCATCCATTGCCCCGGTCCTTCCTGTTACAAAAATCACCGGAACCTGGGATATTTTTCTGATCTGGGCGCACAGACTTACTCCACTGCCGCCTGGAATATTGATATCCATAAGGATCAGATCCGGATGGTTTTCTTTCAGAAGCTTTATGGGTTCCTCTGTAAATTCTGTCACTGCCAGAGCTGTGTATCCGGCGCTTATAAGAAGCAGGGAAAGCTCTTCCCTTATTCGTCTGTCGTCTTCTATGATCATAATTGTTTCCATTTTTGTCCACCTTTTCTGCTTTTCCGGCTGTTGACTTTATGTTGTATAAAATGATGTTGCACTAAGTATCGATTAATTACTGTTCACACAATTCTGTCCCGCCAAGTGTTTTGGCCTGTTTTTCCCAAAACTACAAAACATACAGACTAAAATGCCATCACTGAAAATGATTTGCAGTGCATGTTAACCAGGTTACCGGGAGCAGAGTGAACCGTACTATCTATTATAACTTTTTTCTTTCCGCACGCATATGAAAATTACAATATTTTTTCATTTTTCTGCTATACTAAATATGAAGTTTTGATTTTAGGGTTTATTTACTATTTTTTATTTGATATAATAGAACGGATTATAAAGGAGGAAAATCATGAATTACGGTAAAAAATCAGTCTCAAAAAAGCGAAATTCTCTGATTTCCCGTACAGCCATGATGGGAAAACGTGCACACGTTTCGTTTATCAGAGTCCTGTTCATATCTCTGATCGCACTCTGTGTGATTGTAGGCTGTTTGGGCATCGGGGCCTTTCGGGGAATTATAGACAATGCCCCTGATGTGGAAGACGTGGATATTTCGCCTCTGGGATATGCAACCTTTTTGTATGACGGAGACGGAAACCAGCTGCGTAAGCTGACTGCGCCAAGCTCCAACCGACTGCCTGTTTCCATCGAACAGATTCCGGTGGATCTGCAGCATGCGGTAGTTGCTATTGAGGATGAACGTTTTTACGAGCACAACGGAATCGACGTAAGAGGTATCCTCCGTGCTTTCGTAAAAAATATCACTTCCGGAGGACTCTCCGAGGGTGCCAGTACCATTACCCAGCAGCTTCTGAAAAACAATGTGTTTACCAACTGGACCAATGAGTCCACCTGGCTGGAACGGTTCACACGTAAATTCCAGGAGCAGTATCTGGCAATTCAGATTGAAAAGAAGATCAATGACAAAAACGTGATCCTTGAAAATTATCTGAATACCATCAACCTGGGAGCAGGCGCCTACGGCGTTCAGGCAGCGGCAAGGCAGTATTTTAATAAAGATGTGTGGGATCTGAACCTTTCTGAATGTGCCACACTTGCAGGCATCACTCAGAATCCGACTCAGTTCAACCCCATTGAGCATCCGGAGGCAAATGCCAAAAGACGTAAAGAAGTCCTGGATCATATGCTGGATCAGCAGTATATTACCCAGGAGCAGTATGACCAGGTGATCAATGATGATATCTATACACAGATCCAGGCTGCACAGGCTCAGAACTCTGAATCAGCCGACACGATCTACAGCTATTTTGAAGACGAGCTTATTGACCAGGTGATCAATGATCTTATGAACATCAAGGGTTATACACGAACTCAGGCCCAGAACCTTGTTTACAGCGGCGGTCTTAAGATTTATACCACTCAGGATCAGCATATCCAGTCAATTCTTGATGAGGAATATGCCAACCCGGAAAACTATCCGGAAAATGTTCAGTATGCTCTTGATTATGCTCTGACCGTAACCAATCCTCAGGGCGAGGAAGTCAATTACAGTAAGGAAATGCTTTCTCTGTATTTCCAGAATGAAGATCCGGAATTTGACCTTCTGTTTGATTCTCAGGAAGAAGCACAGAGCTATGTTGATCGATACAAACAGTCTGTTCTTGCAGACGGAAGCAAAGTTGTTGCAGAACGTGTAAACTTTGCTCCTCAGCCTCAGTCATCCATGAGTGTGATTGACCAGCATACCGGCTATGTAAAAGCAATCGTGGGCGGACGCGGCAAAAAAACCGCCAGTCTTACTCTGAACCGTGCGACAGATACCACCAGACAGCCCGGTTCCTTATTCAAAGTTGTTTCTACCTATGCTCCTGCTCTCAACGAAAAGGGCATGACACTGGCCACAACATTTGAGGACGAACCATATAACTACCCGGATGGTTCTCCTGTAGAAAACGCTTCCAGAACTTACGGAGGAACAACCACGATCCGAAAAGCTATCCAGAACTCTGTAAACGTAGTCGCAGTGAAATGTCTGGAGGAGGTTACTCCTGAGCTTGGTCTTCAGTATCTGGACAACTTTGGCTTCACAACTCTTGCCCATGGGACAGAGGCAGACACAGATGCCAACGGAACTGTATGGACAGACGCCAATCTTCCTCTTGCACTTGGCGGTCTGACTCACGGTGTAACAAACGTGGAGCTTTGCGCAGCCTATGCTGCCATAGCCAACCAGGGTAATTACATTGAACCTCTTTACTACACAAAGATCCTTGATCACAGCGGCAATGTTCTGATCGAAAAAACTTCTGCTGAACGTTCTGTAATTAAGGAGAGCACTGCATGGCTTCTCACAAGCGCCATGGAGGACGTTGTAAAGAACGGTACGGGAACTGCCTGCCAGCTGGACAATATGACAGTAGCAGGAAAGACAGGTACCACAGATGATTACAATGACCTGTGGTTTGTAGGCTACACTCCATATTACACCTGTGCAGTATGGTCCGGATTTGACAACAACGAAAAGCTCCCTGATGATTATTCCCGTGACTTCCACAAAGATATGTGGCGCAAGGTCATGACACGGATCCATGAGGGACTTGAGGACAAAGATTTTGAAATGCCGTCTACTGTAGAAAAAATAAGTGTATGTGCTGATACAGGACTGCTTCCAAGATCCGGCTGTTCCGTGATCACAGAATTCTTTGATGTAGGTGATGTTCCTACCGATTACTGTGAAGAACACTTCTATGAACCGGTGATTCCTGAATACACCTATGAGGAAACGATCATTCCTGAACCGTCTCTCACCCCGGAAAATCCGGATGGAAACGGTGATCAGGGTGACGGAAACTCCGATAACGGCGGTGATAACGGCGGCGGCACCGATGGCGGTGATAACGGCGGCGGCGATACTGGCGGCGGCGATAACGGCGGTGGTGATA
>OIYW01000994.1_pt1 | contig 21485 bp, 27 predicted proteins | sample 1588351 | NCBI WGS metagenome assembly OIYW01 (sample SAMN03283268) | human gut metagenome | biome: human-associated habitat; material: feces | host: Homo sapiens | place: USA | collected 2013 | reverse complement strand
GCCGTAATGCAGCCCCCTGCCCGATTGGGCCGGGGCCGGTCCCAAGCCCGGAAAAATGCAGAGGGCGGAATTTTGAGAAAGGATGTGGATACATATGGCAAGGAAAAAGCTGCACCGGGAGCCTGTGCTGAAGGACTGGTCGGAAGTGAACGACGCGCTGCGCAGCATCCACGAGTACGAGCACGCGCTGACGGAGATGGGCGTGGACATGTCGCGGCGTATCGACGCCGTGAAGGCTGAATACACCAAAAGCGCGGAGCCTTTGCAGAAGCGTGTCAAACAGCTGGAAACGGACGTTCAGGAGTATGTAGAGGCACACCGGGAAGATATGGCCGGAAAAAGCCGACAGCTGACGTTTGGGCGTGTAGGGTTTCGACAGTCCACGCGGTTGATTTTGGCAAATGCGAAGGTCCCGCAGGCCATCGCCACGCTGCTGGCCATGGGCCGCAGGGAGCTTGTAAAAACAGAGCAGAAGCTGGACAAAGAGGCGCTGAAGCAGCAGCCGGAGGAAGTTCTGGAGGCTGTGGGGGCGTACCTGAAAACCACGGATGAATTTTTCTACGACACGGGCGACGCCGTGCCGGAGGAGTAACAAGGAAGGAGGCGGCCGGGATGGGTGCGCTGGATGTAAGCAAGGGAACGGTAAAAAGCATCTATGCCCTGGGTGCAAAGCTGGGGATGGTGGAACGCGGCGGAGGGCATGCGGACGCGCTGCACGCGCTGGTACAGGGCCTGACCGGCAAAGAAAGTATCACTGCATTGACCCCGGCCGAAGCGCAGGCGGTGCTGGCGGAGCTGCGGCGGCGCAGCGCCCCCGTGGCCGCACCGCAGAAAAAGCGGCCACGGAAGTACGAGGCGATGCCGGGCGGGCTGAGCGAGGGGCAGCAGAAAAAGGTCTGGTACTTGATGTATCAATTGGAAAAATATGATCCCGCGCCGGAGGGCGTACAGCTGCGGGACAGGCTGTGCGGGCTGATCAGCAGGCAGTTCGGCGTGACAGCCTTCCCCACCCAGCCGTTCCGGTTTTTAACGTTTTCCCAGGGGAACGCCCTGATCGAAGGTCTCAAGAAGCTGACCGAGCGCAAGGAGCTGGAATACCTGCACAGCGACCGATACCGCCAAGATATGGGGGTGGCCGGTAATGCGCAATGAAATGCTGAACGAGCTGAAGCTGGAGGATCTGCAAGGCGAAGCACGGGAGCTGGCAGAAACCATCGGCATGGATGCTTTCCGGCGGCTGGTGGATGTGTACGGCGGCACCGGCCGGGTGTACATCCCGCAGGCGGACAAGCTCCTTATTCCTATCCGTGACAGACTGATCCGTGATGAGTACAACGGTTCAAACGTCTATGCGCTGTGCAAAAAGTGGAATCTGAGCGAGGGATATATACGCGGGATCGTGCGTGAAAAAACAGAACAGATACGGCGCGCCCCGTTGGATGGGCAGTGTACGCTGTTCGATGTGTGACTGTTTTGCTGTAAAATCTGAGTGGAACACTCTTTAAAAGATAAGGTATGATGAACTCACAACGAGGGCATCGTGCCTTATCTTTTTTGTATTTACGGAGGAAACCGCAATGACGTTCGACGCCGGGACATGGTGGCTCATAACGATCATCGTGACAACGGTGGTGGGGCTGGTAGGATTTTTGTTCGGGCGCTCGGTGTTCCGGCAGCTGGATGAAAACCGTGCGGACATCAAGCAGGTGCGGGAAAATTACACACCGCGCGACGATCACCAGAAGGATCTGGAACGGCTGCGCACGGCACACCAAAAAGACGTTGAAGCGCTGCGCCGTGAAATGAAGGAAATGCGCACAGAGATGCGCACGGAGATCCGGCAGATGAGCGACGATGTGAAAGACATCAAGGAAAATTGCATCCGGCGCGAGGAATTTGTTTCGCACCAGCTGAAGCTGGAGAACAAGCTGGACCGTCTGATGGAGTTCATGATGAAGCAGGGAGGCAACTGAGATGGACGAAAATGAACTGCGCCGGAAGATGCAGGCCGGCGAGCTTGCGGCCAATAACGGAACTGTGATGCGCACGCTGGCCATCGCGGGCTGCGATTTCAAATTTTTAAAATTGAAGGGCCTGCTGCTGGCGCTGGCGGGCGGCATGGACCGGATGGCGCTGTGCAGCAGCATCAACTACCTGGCGGACAGCGGATACCTGCAGGTACGCTGCATCGAGGACAAAGCCCCGTCCAGCGTTTCGGACGCAGAGCTGGAGGATCTTGAGGTCAAGCTGACGCCGCGCGGCATCCAGCTGCAGCGCTGCGTGAAGAAAGACCCGCTGGTGGATATGTAGGAGGGCTTGAGGATGCGCGGAAAAAACAGGAGCCGCAGCACCATATCACAGCTGCCGCCCGAGGTCCGCGACGTTGTGGACGAGATGGTAAAGGCGACGAACACCTGCACGCTCGCGGATATCCAGAAGTATCTGGCATCGCTGGACGTCACGCTGAGCCTGCAGGCAATCAGCACCTACAGCAGAAAGCTGCTGGCCTCGCTGGAGGATATCCGTGTGACAAACGAGCGGATGAACGCCATGGTGCGGGAAGCGGCGAAGTATCCGGAGCTGGATTTTTCCGAGGTGATCAACCGGGTGGCGGGGCAGAAGATCCTGGACGCCATCCTGTCGAAGCCGGACGAAGAGTGGAACGATATCGCGCTGGATAAGCTGCTGCGGGAGATGAACGCGCAGACAAAGGCTGTGGCGTACGCCCGCAGGCTGGACATTCAGAGCAAGGATGACACGCAGGCCGCCATGGGCGAGCTGAAGGCGGAGTTCTTCTCAGCCCTTGGTACGGAACATCCGGAGCTGTACCGGCAGCTCGTGGCGGCGCTGGAGCGCCGGCAGAAAGGGGCGCAGCGCTGATGAATTGGTACGCACTGCAGGTCCTGACCGGGACGGAACGGGACGTATGCACGGCGCTGCGGCGCAAAGGCGTGAAAGCCAGAGCCCCGGACCAGCGGATGGAGATTCGGCGGCGGGGTCAGTGGCAGACCGAGGACCGGCTGCTGCTGCCGGGATATGTGTTTGTGGGCGCGGACTATAACGCGGCGTTGTTCCATCTCGTTTCCCCTGTCCCCGGCGTCATCCGGTGGCTGGGGCTGGAGCACGGCGATCCGCAGGCGCTGGACACTCGGGAGGCGCTGCGGTGGCGGCTGGACAGTGACGAGACGCTGGAGCCCAGCCGGGTGCTGTTTCACGCAGACGGCACGTGGCACGTTCTGGACGGCCCTCTGGCGGCGTTTGCAGGCTGCCCGGTGCGGATGGAGCGGCGGCAGCGCCGGGCGTATGTGACGGCGGAGCTGGGCGGCGTTGTTCGGCGGGTGCGGTTCGGCGTCATCCCTGTGGACGGTGATGCGCAGTGAAGCGGAAAGACCCGCGGCGCGAACTGGCACGGAAGCTCTCCGGCGCGAAGCTGAAGGAGCCGCCGGAGCTGTGCACGCGGTGCGTGTGGGCCATGCATGAGAGCGGCTGCCCGGTTTGCCCCTTCCCCCGCTGCGTGCGGCGCAGCACACCGGGAAATGTGGAAAAGTTGAAACCGGTGTGAAAACTCGTTGAAAACACATTTCTAAACACCTGTTAAACGGATGTTTAGACCAAACAGGAAAACCATGAAAGCGGCGGGGTTGATTCGTCCCCCGCCCGTGGCCATGGCGGGCATAGAGGGGGTGAAAACCGGGCGGAAACGGTCGGATGGCGAAGCATGCCCGATGAAAATCCGTCCCTCTTGCCCGCCATGCTGCGGAATACCGTTTAATTTCCCCTGTATGCCGTTAAAAACCGTTTAGGTGCCTCGGGCCGTCCACGCGGACGCCTGAGGACCTTTTTTCGTTACAGGCGAAATTTAGGGCCGTTCGTGCGGTCCGGAAAGGAGCATCGCGTGAAACGGACCCCTCAAAGCAGCATAACCGCCCTTTTGGAGGGTGTTGAGCAGGCAAAACAGAAAAAGGAATTTAACATTTTAAAAGATTTAAAAACGCTGCATGCACAGTATACCAGGGTGAATAAGCGGGACTACCTCGCGCTGCTGGATAAGCTGGTGGAAAAATACAGCACGGACGAAGCGGCGGTGATCCACGCGGCACTGCTGAAAAAATGCCAGGCCGGCGATATGGACGCGATCCGGCTGTGGACGGAGCTGCAGAAAGAGAGCGGCAGCGGCGCGGCGGAGGTGAACATCGTTGACAGCATATAGCCGCCCGGCGGTGACGGTCGATTTAAAGAACGTGATCGGGCCGGGGTTCTATGATTCGCACCGGGCCGTCCGGGAACAGCGGGCGCACACACTGGTGGAGGAAGGCGGGCGCGGCAGCCTGAAAAGTTCGTTCTGCAGCGTTGAGATCGTGCTGTGGCTGCTGAAGTGGCCGCAAAGCCACGCGCTGGTGATGCGGCAGATGGGAAACACGCTGGAGGACAGCGTGTACTCGCAGATGCTGTGGGCCGTCGCAAAGCTGGGGATGTCGGAGCATTTTCTGGAGAAAAAGAGCCCTCTTCGCCTCATTTACAAGCCCACGGGCCAGACCATCTATTTCCGCGGCCTGGACGATGAGATGAAAATTAAGGGTATCAAACCGAAGTTCGGATACATTGGCTGCCTGTGGTTCGAGGAAGCGGACCAGCTTCGCCGGGGCGAAAACGCGGTGCTGAGCGTGAAGCAGTCCGCGTTCCGCGGCTCGGGGAGCAACCCGACCTTAACACTCATCAGCTTCAACCCGCCCGCCAACGCGCGGAACTGGGCCAACCGGTACGCGCGGGAGCAGCAGCCGGGCAAGCTGGTGCATCATTCGTCGTATCTGGATGCGCCGCGGGACTGGCTGGGCAAGGAGTTCCTGGACGGTGCGGACTGGCTACGGAAGACAAAGCCGCTCAAATACCGGCACATGTACCTGGGCGAGATGGTGGGCAGCGGCACACAGGTGTTCGACAACATCTTGAGCCGGAAGATCACGGCGAAGGAGATCGCGGGCTTCGACAACATCATCAGCGGCGTGGACTGGGGGTACTACCCCGACCCGTGGGTGTTCATCCGCACGTATTACCATGCCGCTACCCGTACGCTGTATATTTTCGACGAAGCGCGCGGCAACAAAATGCAGAACGCGGTCACGGCGGAGATCGTTAAAGGAAGGGTCGCGCCGGGCGAGCTGATCCTTGCGGACCTTTCGGACGAAAAAGCCTGTGCGGATTACCGCAGCTACGGCCTGCGGTGCTGGCCCGCCAGGAAAGGGCCGGGCAGCCGTGAGCTGGGCGTGCGGTGGCTGCAAGGCCTAAACGCCATTGTGATCGACCCGGTAAAATGCCCGTGTGTGCTGCAGGAGTTCCTGGAATGGGAGTACGAGGTAGCGCCGGACGGCACGGTGCTGGGGACTTTGATGGACGCAAACGACCACGGTATCGACGCGGCGCGGTATGCCTGCAGCCGCATCTGGCAGCGCAAAGGAGCGTGACAAATGAAGCTGAAGGACTGGCTGCTGAAGAAGTACCTGCCCAGCTGGGCGGTGCTGGAATACGGCGACGCGCTGGAGGCGGCACAGAGGCGTGTACGGGAGCTGGAGGCGGAAAACCGGCAGCTGCGGGCATACATCAACGGCGTGGAGCGCGGGCTGCGGGCAAAGCAGCCGGAAATTCGGATCGAAAGGAGTGACGGCGGATGAACGCAGTCGTAAGGGCGCTGTTTGACGACGCCGCCATCACAGGGGCGCAGGCGGCGGGGCTGAAGGACACCAGCACAGCGGCTATGCAGGCGGCGGTGCGGGAGTGGTTCGAGCTGTTCTTCATGCGTGAAGCGGTGAAGGGCAAGGACGAAGACCCGGCGCAGCGCATCCCCTACACCATCACCAACAAACTGACAAAGGCTTGTTTTGCGGAGTACGATTCCAGCTTTACGGAAAACGGAACCGGAAAAACGGCGTGGCTGGACGGACAGCGCAGCCTCATTGACGCCGAAAAGCAGGACGTGCTGCAGTGGGTCATGGTGGGCGGCGAAGGCTTTTTGAAGCCTGCACCGGACGGCACGGGGCGGCTGGCCTACCATGTGGTAAGGCGCGACTGCTACAACGTACTGGCCCGCGGGCCCCGCGGCATCACGGACGTGCTGATGAGCGAGCGGAGCCGGGCGGGCTCTGACTACTACACGCTGCTGGAACGCCGGACTGTGGACGGCAGCGGGTATCTGACCATCCGGTACAACCTGTATGTGTCGGAAAACAGCAGCACACTGGGGCATGAGGTGCGGCTGGACAGCCTGCCGCAGTATGCGGCGCTGGCCCCGGAGCACACCTACAGCGTGCCCTTCGGCGGTCTGGGCATGACCTACATCCGTCTGCCGATGGCAAATAACGTGGACGGGAGCCCGGACGGCGTGAGCGTGTACGAGGGCGCGGTGCAGCTGATCCACAACATCTACAAAAATGAGTACCAGCTGGGGCGTGAGTTCGAGCTGGGGCGCAGCCGGATCGTGGCCAATGCGGACAAGCTGGTAACGCCGGACCCGGAGGGCGGCGTGATGCGGCTGAAGGACGACGTGTTCGTCGGGCTGGACGGCGACACCAACGACAAAGGATTGACCATCTTCTCCCCTGCGCTGCGGGATGAGAGCTTTGAGCGGCGGAAGCAGAGCTATTTAAAGGCGTGTGAGAATATCATCGGCCTGAAACGCGGTATATTGTCGGACGTGGAGGCTGTGGAGCGCACGGCAAAGGAGATCAGCAGCAGCGAGGGCGACTACAGCCTGTCGATCATGGACCTGCAGCGGATGTGGTACGACGCACTGCTGGAGACGCTGCGCATCACGGACCTGTGGGGGCAGGCGCTGGGGCTGTGCGACGCCCAGGCGGTGGACCTTGAGCAGCTGCTGAGCGTGAGCTGGGGCAACGGCGTTTTGTATGACGCAGACAAGGACTGGGCCGACACGCTTTCGATGGTGGAGGCCGGCCTGCTGAAACCTGAGCTGGCGCTGGCGAAAAAATACGACCTGCCCTGTGAGACGCCGGAAGACCTTGCGGCCATCCGTGAAAAGTACATGCCGGAGATGGTCCAGCTGACCGCCCAGGCCGGGCTGAGGTGACGTCATGGCGCTGACACCGGATGAGATCGACGGGCTGCGGGAACTGATCCTCGCTGTTTACGGCCCCGTCACGGAGGAGCTGCTGCGCGACCTGTGCCGGTGCATTACCGCCGCCGGGCAGATATCGTCCGGCGATGAATACAAGCTTCTGCTGGCAAAAAGCCTTGCCGGAGCGGACGATGTGATCGCGGACACGCTGCGCAGGCAGACAGACCTCACCGACGACGCGGTGGAGCAGCTGATGCGCTGGGCCGCGGAGAAGACCGCGCCGCTGGAGGAAAACGAAAGCCTGCGGAACATTGCCGAAGCCTATGTAAAGGTGACGCGCAAGGAAGTGGCCAACGTGCTGGGCCAGCTGGCCGCGGCAGATGTGGACGGCCGGGTGTATCCTATTAAAGATGTATACCGGCGCACGATGGACTATGTGTTCCGGGAGGTCTCCAGCGGCACGAAGACGCCGGAGGAAGCTGTGCGGCGTGCCACGCTGCGCTTGTGGCAGCGGGGCATCCGCACCGTCGACCGCTCGGACGGGCGCACTTTTTCCGTAGAGTTCATGGCCCAGCGCGCCATTATGGCGAAGATGGGCGAAATGACCACGGCCATCAACGAGAAGCATCACGACGACGGCGGGTGCGACGGTTGGGAGATCAGCGCGCACAGCGCCAGCGCGCCGGACCATGAGCCCTATCAGGGGCGGCAGTACAGCGATAAGGAATACAAGCGGCTGAACAGCCGCCTGCAGCGGCGCATCGGCACGCTGAGCTGCAAGCACATCGCCTGGCCCATCAAGCTGGGTGTGGACAGTCCCCAGTGGACGGATGAGCAGCTGGCGGAGATGGCGCGGGAAAACGCGAAGGGCATCACCTACGAGGGCCGCCACTACACCCAGTACGAAGCCACACAGCAGCAGAAGGCGCTGGAGAACAGCATCCGGCAGTGCAAGGACCGTATTGCCGCGGCGCAGGAGGAGGGCAAGCTGGGCAGCGGAGAGCTGCGCAGCAGCCGCATCCTCCTGCGGCAGCTGAATGCGGAATACAAGCGGTTTTCGGCTGCGGCCGGGCTGCGCACCGCGCCGGAGCGGCTGCGGGCGGCGGGGCTGGGCCGGGCGCTGAGACCGGACGGCACGCTGGAAATGCCGCGTCCTGCGGGTACGCTCACAGGCAGCGGCGGCAAGCTGGATGTGGAAGAAGCCCGGAAAAGCTATTCCGCGTATCTTGACACCTTGACGGATGCGCCGGAAAAGAATATGGTATGGTTAAGGTATTTTACAGAAAAGAATCCCACTGAGTACATGGAGGACGGCACACTGGATGCTCCGTTTGCGTATGACCCTGTGGAGGACCGTATCCTGTATAACCCCAGGCATCCGCAGTTTTCCACGACCGACTTTGAAATGGCAAACACACATGAGCTCGCGCACCGGACGGATGTACTGAATGCGCAGGGGTACAAAAACAAAGTATTTGTGGATGCGATTTCAGACGCTTCAAAAGCTGTTCTGGATAACGCCGAGGGATTTCAGCGTGTAGCGCAGGCAGTACGCAGCGATTTGATGAAAGACATCCTCAGCGCGCTCAGCTCCGGGCGGCTTGACACAGGTTTCGGGCACAAGGCTGAATACTGGGCAAAAAATTCAGAAGCCGTCCCGTTGGAGATATTTGCGGAACTCTTTACGATGGAAACACGGAATGATTCGGACCTGTTCTTCGTTAAGAAGCTCTTCCCCGGCCTGTGGAAAGAATACCAGAAACTGTTTTAGGAGGTATGTGTCATGCCTATGCCCATTACACCGGAGCTTGCAGCCTTCATGAGGTCGCTTGGGTACGACCAGCTTCGCCAGGCGTACAAGGAAAAATACGGGAAACCATATCCAATGTTCTGTCTGAGCGAGACAAAGATAAGCGGCGCTGAATATATGGAAGAACTGCGCGCACAATTCCCCGGTGAAGATCTGGATGAACTCATTGAACGATACACCGACCACAGGAGCGAGGAAGAAAAGCGCGCGGAGCTGGACGCTCTGGTGGATGAGCTGGTGCGCCGGCAAAACCGGCACGCGCCCTGACCTGCGTTTAAACGTCCGTTTAAGCGCCTTTAAATGATAGCTGAAGGACCCCTTCACGGGGGTCCTTTTGTTATGCACATATATATTGTATTTAAAAGGAAGGAGATTGAAACATGGCACTGGAATTTGCCAAAGAGCTTCTTGGCGACGCCTACACCGGGGAGCTGGAAGAAAAGCTGGAGGCGAAGATCAACGAGCTGTACGCGCCAAAGGCGGACCTGGACGCAGCATCGGCACGTGCCGACGGGCTGCAGGAGCAGCTGGACGCCGCCAACGAGGCCATCGGTAAGTTTGAAGGGCTGGACGCGGAGCAGGTAAAGGCGCAGATCGCGGACTACAAGCAGCGCGCGGAGGCGGCGGAAAAGGACCGGGACGAAAAGCTGGCGGCCGCTGCGTTTGACGCGAAGATCGACAAGGCCCTGTCCGACGCGAAAGCGCACAACCCGAAGCTGGCGCGCGGCGCGCTGGACCTTGACGCTCTGCGCACCAGCAAGAACCAGGATGCGGACATCGCGGCAGCCATCGCGGCCGTACAGAAAAGCGACGCATACCTGTTCGGCCCGGCGGCAGCGGAACCTGCGCCCGCATCCGGCACCGGGACCTCTGCTGTGCCGGGCGCGGCGAAATATACCGCCAACGAAATCGCCATGCGCAAGGCTGCGGATCTGCCCGTGGACTGACCGTATCACACACACTATACAGAAAGGCAAGGTAAACCAATATGGCAAACAACATTGCACTGGCAAAAACCTTCGTCCCCATCCTGGACGAAATCTACAAGCTGGCATCGCTGACCAGCAAGCTGGACGGCGCTGCGGAGCTGGCGCGCCAGGGCGCCAACGCCAACGAGCTGATCGTGCCCATGCTGAGCATGCAGGGGCTGGGCGACTACAGCCGCAACGACGGGTACGTCAAGGGCGACGTGACCATGACCAATGAGACCGTAAAATGCAACTACGACCGCGGCCGCAAGTTCTATGTGGACGCGCTGGACAATGAGGAGACCGCGAAGCTGGCCTTCAGCCGTCTGTCCGGCGAGTTCATCCGCACGAAGGTGGTGCCGGAACTGGACGCTTTCCGCTTCGCATCCTACGCGGGCAAGAGCGGCATTTCCAAGGCCGTCGCAGCCGATCTGCCGGACGGCGCATCGGTGCTGGCGGCGCTGCGTGTGGCCATCACGAAGATGGACGAAGATGAGGTGCCCACGGAAAACCGCCACCTGTTCATCACGCCGACGCTGGACGGCATGATCGCAGACCTGGACACCACGAAGAGCCGTGAGATCCTGACGCGCTTTGCCACAAAGACGCTGGTGCCGCAGACCCGGTTCTATACGGCCATCGACCTGCTGGACGGCAAGACCGGCGGCGAAGAGGCGGGCGGCTTCAAAAAGGCGGACGGCGCGAAGAATATCAACTTCATGGTGATCCACCCCTCGGCACTGATCCAGTTCCAGAAACACACAGTGCCCAAAATCAAAGGGCCGGAGGACGACCTGGACGGCGACCGCCACATGTTCGGCTATCGGACGGTGGGCATCGCGGACGTGTACGCCAACAAGCTGGCGGGCATCTACATGCATAACGCGGCGGAAGCAGGAGGCTGAGAACGATGCGGACAGTAGGTTTGACTTTTCATGAGGAAACGCAGAGCGCCCCGGCCGTCGAGGCCGGGGCATCCTTGCCAGAGGCCGGGACGGCCGCACCGGAAGCGGGAGCACAAAACCCCGCCCCTGCCCCGGCACCGGAAAAGGCGCTGGAGGACATGACGGTGACAGAGCTGCGCAGCTTCGCGGCGGCGCGCGGCATCGACGTGACGGGCGCGGCCAAAAAGCAGGACCTGCTGCTGGCCGTGCAGACGGCGGTAGAGCCTTCTGCCGCACCGGCTGAGGCTGTGCCCGGTGAGCAGCCGGAGATGGTTGCAGAGTAAAATACGGGAGGGATACGCATGGTAGCGGACAAGGAGTTCTACTATTCCACATACCACGGAAAACTTTCGGAGGCGGACGTGGAGGGCTGCCTGGCCCGTGCGGAGTACATGCTGCACAGCCTGACGCTGGACCGCCTGCAGGACGGAGCCTGGGAACAGGATGAAACGCTGGCGAAATGCGTGCGCATGGCGCACTGCGCGCTGGCAGACGCCCAGCACGCCCAGGACACGGCCGTGCTGGCGGGCGGCAAAGTGACCAGCGAAAGCGTGGGAAACTGGAGCCGCAGCGTACAGCAGGATGATGCACAGACGGGCAGCTTCGAGCGCCGCTGCCTGCGTATCGCCGCCCAATATATCCCCATCCGCAGCGGGCTGCTGTACCGGGGGGTGAGCGGATGCTGACGCCGAATGCAAGCTGCACGTTGTATCTGCAGACGGGGCCGGGGGCATACACGCGGGTGTATGTCCCCGCCTGCTTCTGGCAGGACGGAGAGGACGGCGTGAGCATCGTCATCCCCGGTGAACTGCCGGAGCAGTACAAGGGCGAAAAACGGGAAAAGGACTACGTGGTGCAAGGCGAGCGTATGGGCGAGGTCACGGACACACAGAGCAAGCGTGAGTTGATCGCAGACAAGCCCCTGACTGTCAAAAACCTTGTGCACTGTGCATTCGGCGGCCTGCCCCATTGTGAGGTGACGACGGAATGAGCATGCTGCAGCTCGACTTTCGTTTGCCGGAGTTTGGAAACCTCGTAAAGGACCTGGGACTTGAAGAAGGCGGACGCGCGCAGCAGCATCTTGTGAAAAATGTTGCACGGCGCATCACCAAGTATGTGCCCAAGCGCACATACAGCAGCATCGAGAACGCCATCGCCCAGGGCCAGGAGCCGGCCAACGGCCGCATCGTGATCCGCGGCCCGCAGGTCAAGTACCTGTACTTCGGAAAAGTCATGGCGGGCACACCCCGCAGGGCTACGGCAAAGGATTTGAAGTACACGACAGTGTATAACCGGCTGGCCGGTCCATTTTGGGCCGAGCGGCTGATGGAGGCCGAGGGCAGTCAGATTATCGAGGACGAAAAAAGGCTCATTCTGAGAGGAGGACGTTAAATGGCGATTCTGAGCGACTTGCAGGCCCTGTTCACGCAGTGCCCTGTCCTGCAGGAATTTGCACCGCGCACCGACCAGCTGGAGACCGATGCCGAAGGATATGCGATTCTGCCCACGGGCAGCACAGAGCTGGCGCGGGACATGACCGGCGCAGTGACATACCAATACAATTTTGTGATTGCAGCCACGCGCATGAGCGCAGACGATGCCATGCGCCTGGATAATTGCAATTTTCTCGAACGGCTGCAGAACTGGGTACAAGAGCAGGACGGAAAGGGTGTGCCTCTGACAGATGCAGAGTTTATCAGCATCAAGGCCAGCGACGGCGGGCTTTCGGAATGGGATGAAAACTATCAATACGGCGTCTACAAGGTACAAGGCGCTTTGAAATACGAAAAGGAGTGACGACAATGCCGGGAAAGTATGTGACGCCGCGTGCGTATAACCGCCGCTGGTGGATCGACCTCAGCGTAAATGACACGCCGGAATGGGCGGAGATCGCCAAGGGCATCTCTTCCCGCGGCAACAGCATCAACGAGCAGAGCCAGGACTACTACGACATGGCCGGGCGCGGCGTGGCCGAGAGCGAGGTCACGGGCGTCACCGTGTCCAGGACCTGGAGCGGCTGGCGTGTGTTGGGCGACAAGGCGCAGGACGCCATTATGGAGAAGCTGTACGATCTGGATGGCCGCCGGGTGAAGTTTTTGGAGTGCTACGACAACATGGAAACGGAAGCCGTCAACGGACACCAGGGCTTTGCCGTGCTGAGCATCACGGATGACGGCAGCGGCGACGCGAACAACCGGGAAAACATCGGCTTCGGCATGAAGATTGAGGGAACGCCGGAACCGGGCACTGTGACCATCAGCCCGGAGGGCGTGCCCACCTTTGCGCCGAAAGCTGCGAAAGCTGCCGCCATGCTGACTGCGGGGACCGGGAAATGAGCGCGGGGTTTGAGTTCAAGAAAAAGCGTGAGGTCGTGATCTGCGGCAAGGCGTACCCGTGCGACTTTTCCGACAGCCGTATGCTGGAAGGGGTCTCGCGGGACTTCCCCCGCATCCTGCAGACGGCCGATGCGTTCAGCCGCCTTTATGCGCAAATGCTTGAAGGCGTGAAGGGCGGAGAAAAATCTGCGGACTACGTTGAAAAGGTCCTGCAGAAAAACCGGGAGCTGGTCTCTGTCTGCCGGGAGTTCATCGAGGGGACCATCGGACCGGAGGAATACCGGGAGATATTCGCGGGACGACCGGAGAACAGCGGAGAGCACATGGACCTGTGCGCATACATCTACAGCGAGATCATGACCGGGCGGCAGGAAATGCTGGAGCAGTATCTGGCGCCGGAAGCAAAGGAGGGTGAAACACATGAGCACGATGCCGACGCCAACGCCGATACCGATACTGGAACTGCCGGACACGATTCTGGGCAGGCCAGTCCCGACAGACTGGCTGTGGTGGATGAAAAACGTGGGCTGCGTGCTTGGCTCGCCTCTGCTCTGGCGGGAAAAGCATGATATCCTGCTTTTAAATGTTTTCAAAGAAATACCGCAAGACGAAGCCGGGCACCTGCAGGGGGTGCTCGACTTCTATTTTTGCGGTGAATCGGCGGGCAAGGATGAAGCGCCGCCGCCCGAGCGTCTGCTGGACTGGACACGGGACTTCCCCCACATTTGGGCCGACTTCCGGCTTTATGCGGGAATCGACCTGTCCGCGGCGCGGATGCACTGGTGGGCGTTCCAGGCTCTGTTTCAAAGCTTGCCTTCAGACAGCTGGATCAAGACGGCGATCTCCTGGCGCGGGACGAATTTGAACGATATCACGGATGCAAAAGAGCGTGCGCGGTACGCGCGGATCAAACAGCAATGGGCGCTGGACCCGGTGGACTACGAGGCCGAGTATGACGCGGCGATGGAAAGGAGATCCATGAATGGGTGTAGCAATTTCGGATGACGGCATCATCATTGGCGCGAATATAGACGTCAGCCGCATCCAGCAGGCGGCAAGCAAGATGAAAAGCCTCATGGATGACTTTGTAAACAGCACCGCAAAGTCTGTGCAAAAGGCGGATCAAGAGCTGGAAAAGGCCCGAAAAAACGCGGAAAAATGGAAGATCGAGCCCACCACGGAAGGCATCGAGGCAGCCGCGAAGGAACTGGACCGACTGAACGCCGTCATAGTGAACCAGCAGGCAGAGCTTTCCAACTGTGAGCAGGAGCATGAGCGCGTGGCGGAGCGGTACGGCGAGACCAGCAGCCAGGCGCTGAAGCTGGAAAAACGGATGCTGAGCCTGGAGGCGTCCATCGAAAAGAATGTCAAGAAATCGGACGACTTTGCCGCGGCGCTGTCGGACGCGGAGAAGGTGCTGGACGAGACGTCCGGCAGCGCAGAAAAGGCCGGAAAGGCAGCAAAAGAGGCAGGCAGCGGCATGGAGGACGGCGGCAAAGGTGCAAAGACCTTTGACATCGCCCTGGGCACCTTGATCGGCAATGGGCTGAGCATGGTGATCGGTAAATGCGCCGAGCTGTTGGAGCAGACAAAGGAATTGCGGCGCGACCTCAGCTTTCTGGAGCAGAATGCCAGGGACGCCGGCATGGGTATGGAACAGCTGCACAACAAGGCCGGTGAGCTCTATGCCGTCACGGGCGACACCAATGAAGTGGTGGAGGCGCTGTCCAACATCCTTGCCACCGGGTTCGACGATGCAGACAAGGCGTATGAGGCCGTTGACTTGCTGGCGGGCGCGGTCGTCAAGTTCCCGGAAACCATGAAAATTGAATCCCTTGCCGATTCCCTGCAGGAGACCATCGCCACCGGCGAGGCCACGGGCCAGTTTTCCGAACTGCTGGGCCGCCTGGGTGTGGACGTGGAAAAATTCAACGAACGCCTGGGCCGGACACGATCCGAGGCCAGCCGCCAGAACCTTGCCCTGCAGACGCTGCGCAAGGAAGGGCTGGACGAACTATGGGAGAGCTACAAGACCGGGAACTCCGATATGATCGAGGCCGAGAAGGCAAACTACAATCTGCAGCTGCGGTATGTGGAACTTGCGAAAAGCATCGAGCCCATCGAGACAAAAATTAAGACGACCTTTGCTCAGGTGCTGCTGGATCACGAAGACCAGATACTGGCCATCGTGGACGCAGCGGGTGACATCATCGGCGTAGGCGCGGACGTCATCGGGTTCCTGTCGGAGCTGAATCCGGCAGTGGTGCTTGTCAGCGGCGGGCTTGCGCTGATCGCCGTAAAGGCGGCGGGCACGGCCCTGGGCATGCGTATCGTGGCCACGGGCACCGCTTCAGCCACGAAAGCGCTTGCCGTTGCGGGGCCAACAGCAGCCGCGGCCGGTTCCCAGTTCGTTATGCTGGCGGCGGACCTGCTGATGGTGGGCGCTGCGGTGTTTTTGGTGACATCCGGCATCGCCATGCTGATCAGTGCGATCCGCGGCGTGCCCATGATCAACACCGGTACAATACAGGTGCCCAGCATGGGCGAGCTGCAGGCGCAGATCGGCGGCGCGGGCTACGCCCGCGGCACTCGTTCCGCCACTCCCGGCTGGCGCTGGGTTGGCGAAAACGGGCCGGAGCTGATGCGCTTTGCGGGCGGCGAGGCGGTCTATACCGCCGAACAGTCCCGCGCCTTAATATCCGCGCAGGGCGGCGGTGCCACTTTCGTGGACAACAGCCAGAACATCTTCAAGGTGGATGACATTGAAACGTATGTGGCCATTAAGCGCATGCTTGAAAACGAGAAAATGACCGTCCGCATGGGACTGGCACGGCGGTAGAAAGAAGGCGTTGATACATGGGACAGTATACCGTATACTGCAACGGTTCGCAAAATCTGAAGAATCTGTCCGGCGGTGTGGGTGAGCTGCGCATCGACAACCTGGGTGCAGACAAGGCGGACTGGGGCTGGCTGTTTTTTGATAAGTCTCCGGTGCCTTCCGGCGAGGTCCTTGATTCCGCATCCGTACTTGCGGTGTACTGCCATGCGCCGTACCCCCTCAGCCTGATCCTTGGGCAAATTGCAGGCCCGAGCTGGAACGGCCCCGAATGGAAGATTACCTCCGGCGGGGTAAGGGGCGCTGGCAATCTCTCGTGCCAGATCGGCATTACGACCGAGAACCAGACAGGCGCTGCCCAATTTTGGGTGGACGGCTCGGACCATGTGCCCTATGCGACGATCCAGACCCATGCGGGCAAGATAACGCCATCCGGCTATTCCCCAGCCAACACGACGATCAAAAAAGGGTTTTACCATCGTTTTTCCTGGAATGTCACGGCGGAGAAACCCATCAACGGAACGCTCACCATAGCGTATTCGGACTTCAAGTATCGGGCAAAAGGCTCCGGCACATGGACTTCCGTCCGTGTGCCCGGCCCCAACACATACATCGACTTCGACACGGGGCTCGTTCCCAATGCTGCCGACCCCGGCATGGAATGGGAGGTCGTGGTCACGTCCAGTTCCGGCGCACAGGCGAGCGGCGGGTATGCCACGGTGCAGTTCCAAAGCACGGCTGTCCGGCTGACAGATCTGACGCCTTCCAGCCGGGCCACGACCTACAAGGGCTTTGCCGTCAACTTTTCGTGGGGCCTGAGCTACACGAAGCCGGACGACCTGTCCGGCTCCATTCGGCAAGTATCGGCAAAGCTGCGCTGGAGGAAAAACGGTGCTCCGGCGTACACAGAATATATCGTCAACAACGCCACACAAGGCTACACGATCCCCGCGGGTGTGCTTCCCGCCGGGGACATCGACTGGCAGGTCGAGGTAACGGACACAAGCGGCGGGACCACTGCAAGCAGCTGGACCACCTTCAACAACAAGGAACTGCCGGTCACGCCCGCAGACTTGTATCCGGCGGACGGCGGCCGCGTGCTGAAGCACCAGGTCAACCGCTTCGGCTGGTCTGTCACAGCAGAGGGAGCCGAGGATGCGCCCGGCGAGATCGTCCAGACTTCGGCCGTGCTGCGCTACCGCACACAGGGACAGCAAGACGTCAAGAGTGTCACCATCAGCGGTGCGCAGACCTGGCACGACTTCCCGGCAAATACATTCACTGCGGACGATATTGAGTGGCAGGTAGAGGTGACAGCCAATACCGGCGCTGCAGGCACCAGCGAGTGGATACATGTCAACACCCAGGACGCGCTGAGCACGCCTGTGTGTGTCTCCCCTGTGGGCGCTATTGTGGAAGATACTCAAGGCGTCACCTTCGTGTGGCGGCATGAGATATCCACCGGCACGGCGCAGACCGCCTACGAGCTGCAGACCAGCTCCAACATGGGCGGACAGTACACCACACTCAGCACCGCAGAGACCGACGCCTCCAGCTTCGCAACACCCGCCGGGCAGTTTGCACAGGGTACGCTCATGTGGCGTGTCCGCACCAAAAACGGCGATGGTGTGTGGGGTTCCTACAGTGCCGCGGCGACCATCATCATCCGCCGGGCTCCGTCCGTGCCGGTCATTGTATACACGGACACAAAACCGCGCCCCACCATCCGCTGGCAGTCTGCGGACCAGCAGGGCGTGCGCATCCAGATCGGGGACTATGATACAGGCTGGATGCACAGCACGGCCAAGGAGTTCCGCATGCCGTATTTCCTGCAGGATGGGACATATCCTGTGCAGCTGGCGATAAAGACAGTGTTCGGCGTGGAATCCGCTCCGGCCGTTGGCTCCATTACCGTTCTGAACGTTCCCGGACCAACTGTTGAAGCGGCTTTCAATGCCCGTTTAAACGCCATTGAAATATCCTGGGAAACGGACGCCGCATACGCCGAATACTTCATACTGCGTGACGGTGTCCCCATTGCGCGCTCGGCGGGCAGCGGGCTCACAGACCGTCTGTGTGCCGGAAAGCATTTGTATACTGTGCGCGGCGTCACGCCGGAGGGATTCTACGGCGACAGCGCGCCCGTCCACGCCTTTCTGGCAATCGAAAACGCTGTATTGGGGGCCGTTGAGGATGGCGCGCCCTGGCTGAAGCTGCGGCTGCGGGCCGGTGAGAGGCCCGCACATGACGGAAGCTACAGCGCACAGGTGGACTATGTACACTACTACGGCCGCACAAAACCCGAGCCATATACTTGTGGCATGCAAGACGCCAGCCACGACTTCGCTTTCACGCTCCGGGACGCCGCACAGATGGATGCCCTGCGCGGCCTGCTGGGTTCTGCCGTAGTTTACAAGGACTGCTGGGGCGATGTTGTGATCGGGATGCTGGGAAACATTCAGGCGGCCCATGGCCGTGCGCGGGATGTACAGTTCACTGTTGTCGAGACAGATCACAGGCAGGAGATCGGCTATGAGTAACGTATCGGTGGAATACCTTGTGCTGCGGGATAACGTGGAGTATTCACGGCTTACCGCATTCAAAGGCGGCGGCGCGGCCATTTCAGTGACGGCGGACGCTGCGGTGAAATGGGCGCTCAGCGGCAAGTTTGCACAAAACAGCGCCGTCAACTACCTCACGGACGTGATCCAGCCGGTGCTCACCATCGACGGCGTGCGCCGGCCGCTCGGCAAGTATATCCCTACCGATGCATACACGGAACACGACGGCATGCGGCCTGTGGTGAGCCTTACAGCCTATGACCTGACCTATCTTGCCATGTCCTCGAAGATAGAGACGCGGCTGCATCTGGCAAAGGGTACGCTGTACACGGCAGCCATCCAGGCACTGCTGGTCGAATCCGGCATCATGGATTTTTTCGTGGAGGCAAACACCGCCACGCTGCAGGCGGACCGGGAGGACTGGGAGCCGGGCACAGACCGCCTCACGATCATCAACGCCCTGGCGGCGGAGATCAACTACAACAGCATCTGGATGGACGGCGGCGGCACAGTACACTGCAGTGCGTTCCGCATGCCGTCCGCGGATGCGATATCCGTGACGTATCGGGATGGTGAGTATTCCATCCAATACCCTGAGTGGACGCAGGCGGTGGATCTGTTCGACCATCCAAACGTCTTTATCGCGGAAGTGGATAACCCGGATCTGGAGACGTCCATGCGGGCCGTATCGGTCAACGACAGGCCGGACAGCGTTTTCTCCACCGTGAACCTGGGACGGCGGGTCGTGTCCTATGAGAAGCTGGACAACATTGCATCTCAGGCGGAGCTGCAGGCATATGCGGACAACAAGCGGTTTAAAAGCCTGCAGTCCACGGAGACCCGCACATTTTACACCGGCCCCAGCGGGCGGCACGCTGTTTTTGACCTGGTGGAGCTGGTGCGGGATGGTGAGAGCACGCTGTACGAAGAGACAGGCTGGCGGTTGGAGCTGGAACAGCCGTACAAAATGACCCATACGGGAAAGAGAGTGGTGTATCTATGATCCTGGAGACGTATCAGGAGCAGCAGGCCATCGTACAGCCAGACCCGCCCGGCCAGTCCTTCGCCACGGTGGGTACTGTATACGAGGACGGCATCGCGCTCATCTTCAACGGGGCGGAAACGGAAAGTCTGAAGCATTACAAGTGCAACACGGCCGTGCGGTTCGCTGCCGGCCAGCGTGTGCGGATCATTGAGGACAGCGGCACCTATGTGGTGGAGTATCCGGTGGGCGCGCCTGCGCAGAGCATCTACGCTGACAGCGCCGCACGGGCCGCCTATGCATCCGAGGCGGGATATGCGGAATCCGCTGGAAAAGCAGCGACAGCCACAAAAGCAGACACCGCCGCCAGCGCGGGCTCAGCGGATACCGCGAAAAGCGCTGAGACTGCCGAAACTGCAAAGAGCGCGGAGAGCGCAGAGACTGCGGCTCAAGCTGAGAATGCAGCCGCAGCTGAAACGGCTAAAAAAGCAGATTTTGCAACACGGGCCGGACAGGTGGACAACCTGGCGGGAAACTATGCGGACCTTGTGTTTTCCTACAGCACTCAGGGGACTTTGCTTGTCCGGACTACAAGGGACAGCCAATGGACCAAACTCACCGGCTCCGTTGTCTGATCAATTTCTTGGAGGTTCTTATGGCTATTTCGATTGAGTTCAAAGACAAATATGTGTACTTTGGGCCGGAGGCCGGCCTGCATACACAAGGCGAAGCACGCGCGGAGGTCTACGACGTCACCGGCCCACGCTATCACGACGGGCACGACCTGTCCGCGATGACCTGGTATGTGCGCGCTTCCCATCCGGACTATATGACCCTTATAAACAAGCAGCTGGGGGTTTCCGTAGATCCCGACAATGAGGGGCAGATTATTATTACCTGGCCTGTGGAGGCGGATTTCACTGCGTATGCCGGACAGTTGGATGTGCAGTTTGTGGCCAAGTCCTCCACAGGTGAAGAGATCATTAAGCTGCAGTCAAATGGTCTGGAGTTTGCTCCCAGCGTCGAGGGTACTGCTATGCCTCCGAAAAATGTGTTTGAGAATACGCTGAAACAAATGCAGGGGCTTCTGGACAACGCCGAAAATGCCGCCGCACAGAGCGCTGCGGATGCATCGCGCGCAGAAGATGCACAGGATGCCGCCGCACAGAGTGCACAGCAGGCGCAGCAGGCACAGCAGGCGGTGGCTGGAGATGTGGAACAGGCTGCTGTACTGGTGGAGCAGATCGAGGGCGATGCCGAAGCGGCAGCAGCGAGCGCTGCAGCGGCAAAGGCGTCTGAGAATGCCGCGGCCGCCAGCAAGAACGCTGCGGCAAGCAGCGCGTCTGAAGCAAAGACTTCCGAAACCAATGCTGCATCCAGTAAAACCGCGGCGGCGAACAGCGCTGCCGCTGCCGCCACATCTGAGGCCAATGCGGCCTCCAGCAAGTCCGCCGCAGCAAACAGTGCAGCTGCGGCAAAAACCTCTGAGACCAATGCAGCCTCCAGCAAGACCGCAGCGACAAATAGCGCCGCCGCTGCCGCACAGTCCGAGGCAGCAGCTGAAGCTGCCGCGCAGCGGGCGGAGGACGCTGCCGAAACTGTTGATATGTCCAATTACCTGCAGAAAAATGGCGATGGCGCGGCGGTAACTGTCCCCTTTACCGCTCCGGCGTCACTCCCTGCATTGCCGTCTTCTCCGGCAACGCTGGAGGCTCTGATGACCATGCTGGCAAGCATGAGAAACAGGCTTGTTGCGCTGGAAGAAAGCATACCGGGCATCGGTGAGTGGTGGTACTCGCCAAATGTTATTACCTACACGGGCGGAGTAAACAGCAAGGCCTTCGCCCGCGTCAATTTCAATGACGATCTCAGTAAAACCGTATACGCGGCGCTCTATGCTAAAATTGGTGATTCACTCAGTTCCGGCGCGGCAGACGGCTTTTTCAACTGCAAAAAATTGGCTGAACGCTTCCCGTTAG